>Ga0181343_1001154_pt1 | contig 10623 bp, 11 predicted proteins | sample Su13VDMLBSD_FD_130110 | JGI IMG/M metagenome (GOLD analysis project Ga0181343, IMG submission 130110) | Freshwater viral communities from Lake Michigan, USA - Su13.VD.MLB.S.D | ecosystem: Environmental > Aquatic > Freshwater > Lake | place: USA: Michigan | collected 2013-07-15 | reverse complement strand
TTTCCAACTATCAATATAATCTTATCGATATTAAATCCTTCAGACTTTTTGATAATACTTGCAACTCCATCTTTTACTCGCTGAACAGCTATCTGAGAATTATATTCTTCCCCTGTTTCAAATGCTGAACATAGTTTATTCACATGACAATCTGCTGGATCGATTAACAAGCAATGTGCTTCATTATCAGAGTGTTGTCTAACAATTTGAATATGGTTAGGTGCTAAATCTTTAACTGTTCCAATGAAATCTTCCTTAAAATCTTCATAACTAAAAGTATCTGTCTCACCTTTTACATTGATTGAGTAATTTTTACCTTTATACCAAAAGTGCTTTACTTTATCAGCATCAATTCCAACTCTTTCACATTCTTCAAATACTCCTTTATTAATCCTTCTGTTGATTAGCTTTCCAATTATTCGTCTTTTTATATCGGAATATGGGATGTTGTTTTCTCTACATACAATCCGTGCGGTTTCTGTTTTGCCAGTTCCAGAACCGTAAAGTTCCATTATTCGCTCAATGTGTTCTACCATAATTATACAGTTTGTTCTATTTCTACTTCAAAACCTAATTTTTCTAACGTAAACCTTAATGCTTTTTCGACATCATCTCCGGCATAACTATCATCGCATTCTTCACCATTAACTTCGATAACAACTCCGTAATCATAGCAGCATTCATCTGCGCAAGTGTAATCCCAATGCTTTAATTTAATCTTTACTTTTTCCATATCATATAAATAAAAAAAAGGACTAGCTCGCTTGCCAGTCCTTTATATAATCTCACATTTAGTAGCAATCAAGCACAAATGTACGGATTATGCTTCAAACTCTTTTTGCAAATAAGAATAGAACTCTTTACCAGCATCTGAGAATAACCATTTTGATAATGAATCAACAGGCTTCTCTCCAAATGGAATTGTAAGGATTTTCTTCTTATTGTCTCTCAAGTTGTAGTAAATATCTTTACCAGACTTAACGATAACAAATTCTTCTGCAATTGCTCTTGATGCAACATTGTCTACTTCTAACTCAGGATCATTTGCTGCTTCTAAAAACTCGCTTGGAGTATTCTTAGCGAACAATAAAATGTCTCTTTTTAATTCTGCTGTAGACATAGTATCAACATTACCATTTAAATAAACTCTTCCAATTGCAAGCATTTTATTTAAGTCTAATGTTTTAGCTAAAATCAAGGCATCAACTTCTTTATTTAAATCTTCAATGTTTTGAGCAGCTACAGCTTCTGGATCGAACTCATAAAATTCTCCACCACCATTTGCAGTGTTTCCAGGATGTAGTGATAAAAACTCTTGAAGCATTATGTTCTGTTTTGAAACTCTCAAAACTCCATCTTCAAAAACGATTGGTTCAATGATAGCGTTGCCATCTTGTTCGTCAATGAATGGACTTTGTTGATTACGAGCATATCTCAATGCTCTTTGTGCTCCCCTTCCATTATTTGCTTCTTGATCGAAGTAAAGTAATCGGTTGTTAGCTGTATCTTTTGATAAGATTGAATAGGTAATAGGTGATGTTTTTCTGTTTAAAAGATACTCTCTATCTTTCAATGTAGTTTGCTTTGCCATTTTAATTTGAATTTTAATTTAAAAAATAAAGAGAGCCTCACTAAGGAGACTCTCTAAATAACTATTGATTAGTCTTGGAACAATACGAAGTTGTTAGCTCCTAATGTACATAAAGCTCTTTCAGAAAGGTACTCTACGTTCATAGCGTCTAAGTCACTTGTTTGTGCTCCACCAGCAGAACCAGTGATCCAAGTTTTCAATTTTCTATCTTCTCTTGCGTTAGCTCTGTAACGAACGTGTAAGAATGGACGTTTAGCATTAGCTCCTAATACTTGGTCGTAAACTGTAGTAGTTCCAGCAGGTACTAACAATCCATTTACGCCACCTGCAGTTAATCCACCTCTTAATGTAGCATCGTTAAGGTATTTCCAATCAGATTTGTAGAAGTCATATCCACGTCTGAAAGAAGAGAATCCTAAGTTTAATGCCATATCTTTATCGTTATTAAACATACCGTAAGATGCGCCAGCAACAGTAGATTGAGCAGCTAACATATCGTCAATTGCAAAAGAGAAAGCTCTATTTGTAAACAATACGTTTTCAGCGATAGCTCCTTGCTTGTCTAAACGAGCAACAACTTCGTCAAAATCAGCTAATGTAGTTGGGTAACCACCTGACCAAACGTTTCCTCTTCCTGCAACAGCAGCAAATAAACCTTCAGTTCCTGCGTTTCCACCACCTGTAGCAGTTGATAAGTAACCTTCAGCAGCAGAACCGTTTTCAGCTTCAACAGCCTCAACCATAGACATTTCTAAGTAATCTTCGAAACGTAAACGAGTTTCGTGCTCAGATTTCAAGTACCATAAGTACCCCATTCCGTTGTCACCTTCTACTTCAACCCATCCGATTTGAGCCATATCTGATCCAGATACAGTGTATTTATCTTTGATGATGATTGGTTTAACGTCGAAGAATTGAGGAGTAGATTCTAATGAACCAACCATTCCACTTGTTCCTTTAGAGAACTCAGAACCGTAAACGAATGCAGTAACAGTTTCAGTTGTAATAACGAATGGAGAACCAGAAGCGTTATAGAACTTAACTTGGAATTGTTGGTCTGTAGCTAAACCATCAGCAGTACCAACTCCAGAGATTACAGCTTTTGCAGATGCAGAAGTAGACTCAGAAGTTAAGAAAACTGTTTGGTTTTTTCTGAATACACAAGTACCTGAAGCGATTGAGAACAATGCAGTATCAGTTGTGATAGCAGAGTTAGGAACAACAGCAGTGTATTTCGTGTGTAAACGACCTTGCTCAGTCCATTTGATTAAATCAGATTCAGTTGCAATCTCAGCACTTACATTTCGTAAGAAAGAAGCAACAGAACGATCACCGTAACGTTCGAACTCTTTTTCGTATGTATCAGGTAAGTACTGATTCAAAAAGTCGAAGTTAGTAATGTAGTTGTTCGACAAAGCAGACTTTGTAGAACTTGGAGTAATTGATACTCCTGGAGATGTTAATAAACTCATTTTTCTTTAATTTAACGTTTTTTAAAACTTAATCCTTTGCTTGAGTCAGGATTTACAGCTCTAACTTTTGGTCCATCATTTGGAGTTTGAGGAGTTCCGCTTCGTAACATATCAATGTTCTTGCTTTCCTTATCAAATCCAGTTGCAAAATCCGCTTTACCTTTATCGTAAAAGAATTTAGCAAACTTATCAGGATCACTAGCTACAGCAATTGCTCTGTGGAATTTCTCTGCGTCCTTAAGGTAGCCTTCTTCATTTAAGAATGTTCCGATGAAATTCTGTAAATTAGATTGCTTCTCCTTAATTTCTTTAGCATCTGCCGGTTTGTACGAAACCTTGTTATTCTCATCAATACTAAACCCGAAACCTTCGAATTTGTCAGAGAATAACTCTTCCGTTTTGTCAGCAAAAAACTGAGAACGCTTTGACTGTTCTTCTTGAGCAATAATCTCTGCCTCTTTATTACTTTTAAATGCCTCGAACTCTTCTTTAATATCGTCAGGAACGAAAGTCTCTCTTGACTCAAGAGGTGCTTTATATTGTTCTTTCAGACCATTGAAGTATTCTTTAGCCTTTGCAAGTTCTTTTTTCTTAGCTAATTTTGCAGCTTTAATATCAGACTCAGAATCCATATCCTCGTCATAAATAAACTGTTCCAATTCATAAGCAATATCCTCTGCATCCAATTCAGGATTCATAGCTTGCTTATACTCAGCTAATAATGTTTCTTCAGGAATTGACTCTGTATCTCTATTCAGTTTTACAAAATCATCTAATCCTCTACCTGTTTCTTTTTTATACTTGTAGAAAGCAGATACATCTTCAGGAAGTTCTTCTTGAGCTTGTTGCTCTTTTAAAAGTTCTTCTAGTGATGTTACTTCTCTTCCAAATTTATTCTTAATATGAGATAAGATAGTATTGTCATCCAATTCTACAATCTCAGGTTTTTCTTCAGTTGTCTCTGTTTTTTCAGTAGTATCTTCCGATTTATTATCTTCTTGAGTTTGAGTGTCAGTTGAGGCAGCACTTGCTTCATACTGCTCCTGGTGTTCTCTCTCTCTTTCTGATAAAGGTTTTTCTTCGAAATCTACAGCTCTTACTTTAAATTCGCCTTCCATTATATTTAATTTTAATTGTTACAAAGATATAAATTATTTTTTATTGATTTTTGCGTTTATCTTGGCATGAACGAGCTGAGGTCGAACGAATCAAGGGAATCTTCATTTGATTCAAAATTAACAGATGGAAGATTGTTTTGACGTTGCTCAATTAATTTAGATTGAGCTGTAGCTTGTTTCTTAACTCGCTCGTCTTTTGCGTCTTCTTTTTTCTGCTCTCTAGTTTGAAGGTTATTAGTTTCAATGCCTTTTAATTGCATATTATATTCAAACTCCAATGCCATCAATTCTTTTTTAGCTGCAACCTCAGCTTGTATTCTCTGTAATTCTAAATTTGTTTTAGCTTGTTCAACAGATATTTTAGCTTGAGATTCAGCTTGAATTTGTGCTTGTTTAGCTTGAGCAGCACCTTGTTGTGATTGCTGATTAATCTGAATTTGTATTTGATTTTGAGAGTCCTGCGCTTGTTGTTGAGCTTCTAACCTTCTTTTTCTTTTTACTTTTAATAGCTCGTTTGCTAATTTAATATTCTTCACTAATCGAATATCAATAGCATCTTCCAGGTCTATCTGATCTCTACTTAAAGCCATTTGAATATTAGCTTCAGTTTGAGCACGTTCTTCCTCATCAGGATCTAGTTCAATAAAAATACCGAATGAATATAAGTACAATTCTTTTATATCATCAAGTATTGACATATTGTATTTTCCAATCTGCATAGCGAACTCCTCTTTGAAGTTTGCGTATTCAAGTATATCAGATATTCTTAATGATAAACACTCAGAAAGTTTTCTAGTGATATTTAACCCACCGTTTAATATATGTCTTGTTGCTGTATTACTATTTAATGCAGCTAATTTCTGAACTCCAACTAATGCGTCTGGACTAGGCGATGAACCATCCCTTGCTTCATTCAATCCGGTTACATTCCTAATCATGTTAAGGTTATAATTATAAACTCCAATAAGAGCTTGCATTTTAGATTGTCCGCTATTGCTTGATAATTCTTGAATTGGAACACGAGCATTATTAAACTCCCCTTCACCTGTATAAGAACGTCCAACTACCGAACCTGTTTGGAAATATAAGTTTAAAGCTTCTTGTGCTGTATATGCATTGCCTTGCCCTAAATCAACTTCAGTAAGTCCATCAGCATCAATAAATACCCCATCAGGAACAACTTTAGCCATTACTTGCTGTAGCTTCAAATGTGTTATTTGAATTTGATCAGCAAAAGGGATCATTCTTTTTACAATGGAGTCAATATTACCTTTGTACATTCTAGGCGCATTAACAACATAGTTAGGTAAAGCTTTTTGAGTGGCAGCTTTTGGGCGTACCATATTTTTTAGTAAGTCCCACTTAATCAGCTCATCACTACCTAAAACTAAAATTCCTTCATACCATACATCTCTTGATACTTCAATTCTTTCGAATCTATCGTCTTCAGTTTGCATTGGATTAAAGGACTCATCTCTTCTTATAATTCTCTCTCCACCATTATCTAATTTCTTTTTCTTATAGATAAATCGTTTTGTAGTTTTATAATTGAAGAATAATAACGTAACCATTTCGCTATCGAAAAAGTCATCTTGATATTTACTTAGAATTGGGAAGTGCTCATACCATGCGCTACCTGCATTCTTAATTTTAGATAATTGCTCTGTAGTTAAGTCAGGATTTAATTTTACTAACTCAGTATAATGAACTGATTTTACCTCTCCAAAATAGTAACAATCTGAAAAGTCAGGTTTCTCTGTATAGCTATAGATTAATGTAGCTGGATCGACATACTCAACTTTTACACCTGATTGGTCATTGAAGTTGTGTTTAATCGCTCCAATACCAATTGATGTGATGTCATAATCAACCATAGGTTTTATCGTATGGTGATATTCATTCTGTTCAAGTAATGTATTAATAGCTATCTCTTCCGCAATCTCAATACTTGGTTTGTATTTTAATTGCATATATAAAGATAGTTCTTCATCTGTAGCAGGAATTTCTTCTTCAGGCATATTGAATGCATCAACCCCTAGCTTGCTTTTAACTTGATTTAAGAACGGTTTAGCTACCATATCAGCTTCTATCCTTTCCTGGAAGATATTCTTCTTCTCAGCAGACATTATGTCTTGTGATTCAGCTTTGATATTATACATCCTGTCGTTCATACCATTAACGACAATATCTACAAATTTTGGTATAATAGGAACTACAGACCAATCTAAATTCAAATAAGATAAGTCACCATTAACTGATAATTCATTCTTATATTTTTGAATCGATTGCTCTCCCCTAGCGTATAATCTTAAGTTATGGTACGTTCCAAATTTACTGTAGTATCTACAGCTTCCATTTGAGCTTCTCTTAAACCACTCCCCTGAAATTGCCTTACCAACATTTAGTCCGTATTCCTTAGACTCTTTCTCTGCATCTGTAGCCATCTGATTAGGGAATGGCATACTTTTTATATTGACAGATGTTTTATCCATACTTTTTTATTTCGCTGGTACTACCAGAATTATTATACCTTGCAAAATTAACATTTATTTTTGATTTTTGAACCTCTTTTACAAATTGATGTTTTCTATTCGCCATAATAGCCAATCCAGATGAAATAGAGGCGTCAAATTTAGTTCTATTGTTAATGTCAAACTTGGACCAATCCTCAAGTGTTCGGTTGAAATACATATCACCCATATCGTCAGGTGATCTATATGTTCCTTCAGTATCAACGCCTACATATTCTTCAATGTAAGACTCAATAGCTGTAGCGTGCGCTTGCTTTACATCTTCAGATGAGTTAGGTATTCCACCCAATTCAATCTCTGTTCTTGATAGTTTTGATATATGCTTGTCAGGTCGATTAACTGAGAATGCTCTGTATCCTCTATTCTTTAAATGATACAAAAGTCTAGGCTTATTATTCTCTGCTAGTACAGGCATTCCGTAAAAAACTAACGCCATTAGTACATCCTCAAAAAATATCTCAGCTGTCTGAGGTCGTGCAACATACTCTAAGAAGAATCTATTAGTAGGAGCGTCTTCCATGTGGAATTTAGTCATACCATGAAGTGCACCGTTAGATCCACCGCCGCCTACAGTTCCAGATATATCATAACTATCACATCCAAAAGTGCCTAAGTGTTCGTTCCCTGGATATTTACGTCCATTCTTCTCAATTACCCTATTCCTTAAATTTTGATTAGGCATCCAAGATATTAAGAATCTTCCATTCTTCTCAGGAGACCATACAACTTCAGAGTCAAGCACGCCACCTTTCCAATGGAAGTTACCCCTAGTAAGAACTGATTCTTTGATTATAGAGTCATTATAATCAATCTGAGAGTATATCTTTGTCAAGTTGAATAATGATTGCTTAGACTCATCTCTAAATGCGTGAGACTCTGTTCTTGGATACTGTCTGTAAAACTCATTTAATGCGTCCGAGTCAGATTTTAATGAAGCTACCTCATTATTCCAATAAGTAATAACCCCAATTTCAATCATCTCTCCATCGATACCTTCTACAGGTTCTTTTGGATCTTCAAATACAGGGAATCCGTATTTATCGATATACCCCTCAAAGTTCCATTCCATTGGAATAAATAAACTATACAAACCACTTTTAGTTTGACCATTCCCTGAACGCTGCCTAGGATTAGAGTCATCATAAAGTTTCTTGTAATTTCCCCCACCTTTAGATAGCGCATTTGATGTAGAGCCCATCATACATTTACCAATCACCCTACTACCCAATCGAAGACAGGTTTTTCTGACTCTCCAGCCATTTAGAATATTGTTTGGAGCTTCTAACTTTGCAGCCTCATCCTCTACTAAAAACAATAATTTCTCCCCATCATAAGAGTTGTCAGCAGTGTTCTTCCAGTCAATGGTTGTATCCAATCCATTCATATCTGCTGCGTGCTCTTCATTCATGTTCTTCTTGGTAATCTTAGATGCAGGAACTCTAAATGCAAGCTCTGTCTTTGGATTATCCATACCGTCCTGAATTGGCTTGAAGAAGAATGGGTAGTTTTTTATAATTGGAACAACTTTGTCGGTAAACATTTTCTTAGCATCAGCTCCTGTTTTAGAGCATATACCAAGTCTTGAGTCTTTTGCTAGCGTTCCAATATTAGAAGTTTCAGATGAACTCATAAATGAGAATCCAGAACGTCTGTTTTTTAGATAACACATTCCATACGACCTACTATCTGCTTTACAAGCTTCCCAGAATATCCAATAAATTCTATTTGATTCACGAAAGTCAGGAAGTCCAATATCAATCTTAGACCACTGTAGATACATATAGTGAGTTCCAGGGATGTATGTTGGAACATTGTTATTCATAAACCAATGTCCTTCTTCTCTTCTTCTAAACTCTTCATCTATGTATGCAGAATACTTAGCTTTGAATGCATTATCTTTCCTATTCCAATCAAAAATAGTTTTTACTTTTAAAAGTTCGGAAGGATATTCGGAAGGAATCCATCTATTGTCTCCTACCTTTAATGTTTTTGGAGAAGGTGGCAAAGCGATATTAAGTCCATTAATAACGTATACCTGCCCTATCTCCCCTGTTTTAGATATTACAACAATATCAAATTCCTTATTATAGCCATAATCCCACGACTTCTTGCGATTTCGTACAGACAGTACACTATTCGGAATGATATACTCATCAACATGATATAATGCGTACTTATCTTCCACCTTTCTTATTATTTTTAGCTGCTAACTCAGCGAACCCTTGAGATGATGTATCTGTTACTGTAAATATTTTCTCATCAACTTTATCTTCTTCTTTAGATATTACGTCCAACATCTCAAGTGCATCCAAGAAAGCTAACTTCTTAGCGGATGCAGCGTTCTTCATTTTGTCAGCTGTTATATCTTCTTCACCTTGAGTTAAGATTGGACTCTCTAAAACCTTAATAAGTTCAGTTACGCCCTTCTTAGCTGCTGATAATACTTTTAATCTAGTTGCTTTTAAATCTTCAGACATAAGCTATTTAATTTCATTCTGTACAACTTTCTATCGTCTATCCTGAACTCATATTCACTTTCAGGTTTAAATGATATTAGATCGTTTATTTTTACTTCATTATTTGATTTTGGATAGTAAACCACCTTACCAAATAATGCTTCGTATTCTTGTGCGATTAATAACCCTTCCTGTTTTGCATTAATTGGCTCAATGAAACAATAAGGATATGGTGCATTCCACTCTTTGTTTTCTTCTCTATACAAGAATATCTGGTCCTGATCGACTATGAATATATTATTCTTATAATAATTCCAGCTTGATTTCTCATTACCTCTAATGTCTGTATAAATTCTGAAAACATTGTGATGAACAACAACTAGATTTCCTTTCTTTATCGGACCATCATAATACATTGGAACTTCAATCACAACACCAATCCTATTGGTTACAGTGTGATCTTCTTGCGATGAACTCATTATAAGCTCACAAGAACCGTACTTACGCACGTTATCATATCGCTTACCTTCAAAAGGTTCGATAATAAAATAATGGGGAGATTTCATTTAGAAGTCTATTTTATACTCTATGATAATAGGCACATTCCTACCGAATGTTTTCCATTTAACTATCTCATCATTTCTCTTGATGAATATGTCAATCGCACCATCATCAGAAAGAACTATGCAATTTATAGCATAGCTCTTATCTAATACCGGTTGATCAACGACAAAATGCATCGATGACTTATAATCTGTACCTATTGATATTTTACGAATTAGCATTTAAAACTTCTCCTGTTTGGAAATCAATTTTACACTCTCCGTATTGAGTATGAATCTCATTTTGAACTTCCATTAACTCAGAGTGAGCTACATCAAAGTTTGCAAATGTTTGTGCTTTTCTAACTTTCAACTGTTCTTCTGAAATTGCAATCTCAGCAATCTGAGATTTAACGTCAAAATAGTTTGTTCTTGCAGCATTGAATTTATCCAATTGCTCTTTTTCTAAAAATTTAGCTTCCATTTTAATTTAATTTAATTTTTGACAAATATAACAAAATATATTAAGATACACCTGTTATTATACCTTTTGTTACATGAACTGTCAAAATTCCAACTGTAAGCGATCCAGTCCAACCTGTAATATTTCCTTCAACAAAATTAACCAACTCATCAACAGTAAAGTTCTTTGTTGAACCGTCAGCAGCTGCTGTTCCTAATACTTTATCTCCAGTTAAAATCGGATTCTCGTTTGCGTAATCGTTTATTTTCATAGTTTGTTTATTAATTTATCATTAAATGGTCTGTAATCTGAAGCTCCGTAACACATTAACACTTGCTTTCTATTCTTTGTTTTTGAATAAGAAACATGAATCCAAGCAGGCTCTCCTGCTGTAGGATACTCAAAAATTAATTGATCAAAAGTTAAATTGTCTTTGATTAATCTTCCAAG
>Ga0181343_1001153_pt1 | contig 10625 bp, 11 predicted proteins | sample Su13VDMLBSD_FD_130110 | JGI IMG/M metagenome (GOLD analysis project Ga0181343, IMG submission 130110) | Freshwater viral communities from Lake Michigan, USA - Su13.VD.MLB.S.D | ecosystem: Environmental > Aquatic > Freshwater > Lake | place: USA: Michigan | collected 2013-07-15 | reverse complement strand
TTAAAGATGTATCCACCTACTATATCTGTTCCGACTAATCTTTTCATTTGTGTTCCTCTCTATTTATAGCACAGTTGCCATAGCAATTACAAACGCATAGTTCACTATTCCATCAGCACCAGTGTTACCTTGTGGGCCTGTAGGACCTGTGTTTCCTTGAATACCAGTGTTTCCTTGAGGACCAATATCCCCCGTAGCACCAGTAGCACCAGTGTTTCCTTGAGGGCCTGTAGGACCAGTAGCACCAGTATTTCCACCACTACCACCCAAAGTTGAGATAGTTACAATTCCAACGCCCTCTGCTGGAGATAATGTAATTCCCGATCCTGCAACAATTTGAGCAACACCACTAATAGGACTAATACCACCTGAAATATTAACTTCTATATTTTTTCTGTGTTTGGTTACTGTAACACCATTACCAGTAAAATTTATTGTGTTTACATTTCTAAGAAGTTTATTATCATTGTATGCTACATCCAAACCACCTCCACCAGCGGGAGTGCTCATCTGTCCAATTTTATCTATGGCTTTTTGAATATCATCATTCTTAAATTGATTTAAAATGTTTGATACGTGTTCGGAATGAAATGAAAGAACTCCATCTTCTAAACTTAATGGAAATTCTGCTTCAATTACCGGCGACTGTCCATCATGTCCTGACGGTCCTTCTGGGCCTGCTTCGCCTCTTGGTCCAGCAGGACCCTGAGGGCCCATAGGTCCTCTATCACCTTTATCTCCCTTTTCTCCACTCGGACCTTGGAGACCAATTTCTCCTTGAAGTCCAACTTCACCCTGATCTCCATCTTTACCGGGTATGCCTTCTGGCCCTTGCTTTCCTTGCTTTCCTGCAGGACCTTGAATGCCTTGAATACCCTGTTGACCAGGAATTCCTTGATCGCCTTTATCACCTTTCTCTCCTTTTGGTCCTCTTTCTCCTTTTGGACCAATTTCTCCGACATTTCCTTTTGGTCCTTGTGGACCAACAATACCTTGCTCACCTTGTTCACCCTGAACACCTTGGTCGCCTTTTGGTCCTCTAGGACCAGCTGGACCCATAGGACCACGAGTTCCTTGCTCACCTTTTTCACCTTGAAATCCTTGTGAACCAATTTGGGGAATAATTTCTTTGACAATTGTTTTTTCAACAATTTGTACTATTGGCTTTTGTTCAACGGGCTTAGATATTTTCTGTATTGGTCTTGGTTGTTCAAGTTGCTCAAAAAGATATTTTATCTGACTTGAATTACCAACAAATTTTACAACTTTGTTGGTGTTGTTTTCAATGAAATATCTTTCCGTGACTCCACTGCCTACATATATCTTTTCATCAGCAGTAAGTGCTGAGATTTCTTTTAATAGTACATTCTGGTGTAATGATCCAATAGGTCTTTTTAATTTATAAACTATACCTTGAACATTTTCAAACAATAAATTTGCTTGAAACATATCCTTTATCTTTGTGGAATTTCCTTCCAAAAGATAAGATTCGCCATACTCATCTCTGAGATAAAGTTGAGTTATGCCTGTTCCGACTTTTACAATTCTTGGATTAGATGCGGACTCTACAATATGATAAGTGCCACCCATCAAAAGATCCGGGTGGTTTTTTATCAGTTTAAGAGAAGTTTTGTTCTTGCCAAAGAACATTTAATATGTCTTTATATTTAGAATGGCTGTATGTTTTCACCACCACCTACGCCACCTGATGTAATACCACTTAATTTAATTGCCCAACCTTGATGAATGTATACTGTAGATGCAGATTCACTTAATAAAGTAGACCAATTAGTAGTAGTTCTTATATTACCTAGTGCAGTAGTAGTAAATGTACCCGAAGGATATGTCAATCCAACACCTTGTTTTATACTAAGTTCAAACGGTCTAAATCCCGACATCATCCATCCCAATCCAGTAGCAAGTCCATATGGTCCAAACATATTATCGTCGCCAGTATCTTTATATGATGTATTGCATACCAAAAATGTGCCATCTCCTAAAGTTACTGGAAGATTATCGCCATATGTTGACCAATAAGTAGCACCACCAATACTAGATAAAATATTTCCAAGATTTGGCAAAGGCATTGAAATGGTATTTGGTTTTATTAAAGTAAACCCAGATCCTCTCATTCCAATAATGTCTGATGTAACACCTTTTGGTCCCAAATCTCCAATATAAGTTGATCCACCAGATCCCGACACAGTAGCCCACACCGTATCATAAGGGGTGGCACTATTTTTCTTTAAAAATTCTCCAGCATTTCCACCCGCAGGAACACCAACACCAGTATTTCCCGTAGCACCAGTCGCTCCTGTTGCACCAGTAGGCCCAGTAGATCCAGTTGAACCAGTAGGCCCAGTTGCACCAGTAGGCCCAGTTATACCAGTAGATCCAGTAGGTCCAGTTCCACCAGTAGGTCCCGTTGAACCAGTTGGTCCAGTAGAACCAGTTGGTCCAGTGGAACCAGTTGCGCCAGTACTTCCTGTAGTTCCTGTAGTTCCTTGGGCACCAGCTTGACCAACTGCACCAGCCAAATTTACATCCCAAGAACTATAACTACCGCTACCAGTTTTACTAGTTACAACAACAGTTAAAGTAGTTCCACTATATCCAGTAACCGTAGCATTAAAATAATTTGATACATTTGCTGCTATTAATATATTTTGAACTTTACTATATGCTAATCCAGATCCAACTGTAAGAGTTTGTGTACTTCCAACAAATCCACCAGCAGATAGATCAATAGTAGTAGACGAGGTTGTCCTATAAATATCTCCGTTAGATCCATCATTTCCACTTGGGCCTTGCGAACCAATTTCACCAGTTAAATTTACAATCCATGGTGCGTAATTAGTATTTGCTGTACTCGTTGTTTGTAACAACGTTACTTTCATGTAACCGGTATTTTGGGTGTATATAGTAATACGACCAATAAAATATATTGATGCACTATAATATACTCTAACGCAATCACCAATACTATATGCTAAATTTGTCTGATTTACATAAAATTCTGCAAAACCTTGAGAATTTATGGTACTAGGATTTAGACTATTTGGAGTCGTGCTATAATAACCTGCTCCAGTTGAACCCGTGGCACCTGTTGCTCCAGTTGAACCAGTGGTACCAGTTGCACCCGTTGCACCCGTTGCACCCGTTGCTCCAGTTGACCCCGTGGCACCCGTTGCACCAGTTGCTCCAGTTGAACCAGTTGTTCCTTGAATTCCCTGTTCACCTTGTTCACCTTGTTCACCTTGAACGGCAAGAATTCCAGATAAAACTACCGACCAGCTACTGAGACTTGCGCTTCCTACTATATTGAGTACACGGAATGTCAATTGATCCTGAAGGGTATAACTAAGAACAACACCAACCAAATAATTTGTATAACTATTAAAAACCCGTATTGGTAGACCACCGGCCCACGCCAATCCCTTTTCTACTGTTATGGTAACACTGTCACCGACAGTAAGCAATCCAAGATTTATATTGGTAGTACTTGTTGTTGTGTATCTATCTCCATTTGCTCCAGTAGCACCAGTTGGTCCGGTTGGACCTTGTATCCCTGCTCCGGTAGGACCTGTAGGGCCAGTGGCACCGGGTGGTCCCGGAACAGTAGAATCGGCTCCCGTGGGGCCAGTTGGACCAGCAGGGCCAGTAGGACCAGTATTACCCGTAGGACCGGGAAAAGTTGATCCGGGTCCTGTTGCACCAGTATTGCCGGGAGGACCTTGAATTCCTGGAGTTCCTATTCCATCACCACCACCGCCACCCCCAATAACAATTTCAGGTGATGGGGTTACAATTAATGTAGGATAAGTAGTCTGTACTTCAATATTAATATTAGAAATTGAGTCTGCCATTAGAATCTTGTAACTTCAGGTATTACTGTAAGTGATCCTCTTAAAATTGTAGTGGTATCACTTCCTCTTGGATTAGTTAATTGAATATCATACTTTGCTGTGGCTTCAGAAGAAAGCTGACCAGTATATGTAGAGCCAATTGCAATATATATTGTTCCCCCGGTTGCACTTGCAGCAAGTCCACCAGTAAAGCCTTGTGGAAATTCTGCAAATGTAGAACCTACCGGAACATAAATTCTATAAGAAGCAATCACACTGGTGGGATAATAACTTTTTCTTACTTGCATTCCAAGAGTACAACCACCTAAATTATAGGCTGTACCACCGCTATCCTTTAGGTACATTGCCCATTTTAAAGTGTCACCTTGGACTACATTTACGTCAAAGTTACTGGCCATAGTATTCTCCAAAAAATAATAGCCTATACTAGGCTATTATTAATTATTTAGATGTTTTTAAGGATTAAAGTTTCACTGCTTGCAATGCATCAAGACTCTTTGAAAAAGTTGTCTTGTTTGCATTATTTTTAATGCTTTCTTCCATCTGTTTTTGTTTTTCAATAACAGGCTGTACATTTTGCATATGTGTCTGTTCAAGAACTTTTATATATGCGTCTCTATTCTTTTGAACTCTTTCTCTATGAATTTCTGGCAGATATGGTTCAGAAAGAAGTTTCTCACATGCTGCTAATCCCATATGGTACTTTCCAACATAATATGCTGTTGTACCAACTTCATCCAAAATACCCCATTGATATACTGAATGATCAACGAATAAGATATCGTTGCTATCAGCAGTTAATGTCAAACCCTGAGAAGCCATTAAGAATGCTGTCTGTGGTCTACCATGCTGGCGATAGGTACAAGAAAGTTGATATAAAGCTTCTGCACGATTTGGACGAGTATCATACGCTTTTAGGAAGGCATCTGCAACTTCTTCAACTGGCTTTCCTTGAATTGCTCGGCAAATACCTACACGCATCCAAGAATAAAAAATTTCTTCTGGCCAATTTTGCATGTTGGCTCGGATAATATATTCTTTTTCTGCAATTTCATATAGTTGAGCATCAAATGCAGACTGGGCTGCATAAAATTGCTTTCGGGCTTGGTTTGGATCCTTTTCCAAGTATTGCTTAAGCAAGAAATAATCCTTGCAATACTTTTCTCGGTCACTACCTGAAGATCTAGAACGACAACCTTGAGTTCTTACGCACCAACTATAATCGCCTTCAAGCTTCTGTACATCCATTGGAGCCTCACAGCAAGCGTATTCGTGAAGAGGTTCTTCGTATCTCCAAAGCTTTTTTCCAAGATTAAAGATCTGTGCGCGATACCATACTAAAGGTTCACGAACAATCTTAACAACATAGCCATCAAGATTATCATCAAAAGTATCTACAGATGGTAAAGTTCCCTTAATATAATCATCGGCATCAATCATGAGTGCCCATTTAGTTTTACCGTGGCAGTGAGCCAATACCTTGGAACGGTTGGTTCCAAAGTCTTCCCAAGCATGATCTAAGATCTCACCGGGAATGTTTTTTGAATCAAAGAAATTTTTGATAATTTCTTTGGTATTGTCGATAGATCCAGTATCGGCAATAACATAATAATCAATATATGGTGCGACAGATTCCAAGCACTCTTGGATATTTGGTGCTTCGTTTTTAACAATCATTGCTAATGTAAGTTTATGCATAGTCATCCTTATGAATTAAAAAATTTACGTAAAGTTCCTGGATTAAATTTTGGTACTAGTTCCCAATTATTTCTTTCGGTGTGCTTTATAATCTTTATACCATTGATTGGCATTTGATCTTTTATCTTATCTTTATCAACTACTTCCAACAACTCCCAGTCTTCAAGAAGTTTTACTATTGTATTTCTTCTTTTTAGATCTTCCTCAGTTGTATTTGATGGCAGTCCATCCAGTGCAAACAGTTCTTTAAAATGAGCAATTATATACACTTCATCCTTATGGATAAGGTGGCATGATTGATACAGAACATTTTTACCTTTTGGTGATACGCCTATTCTAGACAAAGTTTCACGGACAACCATAAAATCTTCATCATCAAATAACTTTATATGGACACCAACATCATTAAATACACGCTTCGAAACTTCAGACATAACTCATCCTTATTAAGATTTTGGACCACCAGTATCCAAAGACTTCTTTATTTTTTCTAAGTCTTCGGGTCCAAGGATATTTAGTACTTCCCTAGCCTTGGATTCTGTGTACCCATAGGCAGTACGGATGAGATCAATATTGTTTTCTACTTCTTTTTTAAGCCAAGGAGAAAAACGTTTCTTTTTACGAATACCAAGTCTATGAAAGTCAAACTGGATCTTGTTGTCGAGCCACGGTACACAATTCATTTCATTGGCGTGAAAGATCGTATCAGGAAAATACGATAAACATCGATTTACAACAAATGGTTTATAAAGACGAACATCAGCATCTTCTTTGTCAAGTAGAGGCTTTTTATCGTGATTGATGCTCGCCAGAAAGTCTTTAAGTTTTAGCTCTTCAGGCTTCATCAGTTAAACTCACAGTCCATCATAAGTTGCACGATAAGAGCCATTGTATTGATTTCTTGATCTGCCGCAAAGCCAGACTTATATTGGTATTCTGCAATAATCAGAATAGCCTGTGGAATAGAATTGGGCTTCAATGCTGTATATAGTTCTGTGTACAGACGCTTATAGAAGTCTGCTGTATTCAGATCCAAGTTTTGAATCACCCACTTGCGGCAAGATGTGAAATCCTTTGCTTTCATAAAGCCAAGAAGTTCCTTATAGGACTCGCTGCTTCCCTGAGCCAGAATACCAACATCAATCTTTCCAGAAGATGCATATTTTTGCAACTCATTGAGGATTCTACGAATGTCTGGAAAATGCTTCTTTACCAGATTAGAAAGAACTTGAGTATCATACGGAATCTTTTCATTATTGAGAATGTACTCAATACGCTTGAGGATTCCTACTGCAACCTGAGCCTTTTCAGCACTTGGAACGGTAAAGTCGATTCCGGTGCAGCGAGAATGAAGAGGATCGATAATTCTGTTCTTGTAGTTACAAGTCATGATGAATCTGCAGTTATTTGCAAATTCTTCCATGGCTCCACGCAATGCTGGCTGAATGGACTGTGAATTTGCATAGTCAAACTCGTCCAGAATTACAATCTTCAGTCCACCGTTAAGCGATACTGTAGAACAATAATTACGAATCTTTGTTCGAAGAGTATCAATACCATTCTCTTCGGAGCAGTTGATTATAATGCTGTCGGCACCCAAATCATTCGCCAAGGCACGGGCAACCGTAGTTTTGCCCGTGCCTGCCTTGCCGTATAGCATCATGTTTGGAATCGTACCTTCCTTAATCATACCGTTGAACACAGTGGCAAGATCAATAGGAAGAATACAATCAGACAGTGTTTTGGGGCGATACTTTTCGACCCAAAGTAGATTAGTCACATCAGACACGATTAACCCCGCTTGATAGCGATGTAGTAAGAAAGATCCAGACTCTTGTGCGTAAACTTAGAAATAATAGTGTCAGTCAATTCTACACTATATGAACCGGGAATGAACTTCATTTCGGAAACATTGACCGTTCCTTCAAAGTCCTTGCCAGTATAGTTTTCATCAATGACAATTTCAAAACTATTGCTTGTGCTCTGACCAGAGTCGTCTACGCTAATGGTGAACTTGCCGTCACCACCAACCATACGAAGATCACTTACCTGAAGGACACTTGAAGCCTTAAGAATCTCATTAAGATCCTTTTCATCGAGCTCAAAACGTGTAACAGTCGCAGGCATCTTGATTTCTCTGGTAGGAACCGTGAGCAGGCTTGGTTCGGAATAATAATATGTAACGCTAGACCGACCATTGGTAATCACGACATGGGTGTCATGAAACTCAAGATCAGGATTGTTAAACATGCTAATGATGCCAAGGAACTTGTTAAGATCCCAAATAGGAACATCAATATCAAAGTCCTCAGTTACCTTTGCCTCAACATAGATGTTCTTACCAGACGAAACCGTCTTCAGAATGTTTCCGGGCTGAATAAGAATATTTGAGTTTATGGCTGCAAAATTCTTTAGAATGTTATAAGTTTCTTTGCTCAGACGCATTTTTGTCACAGTACTCATATAAATCTTTCTGTAAATTAATCAAAATCTTTACGATAAACGCTATCGTTAAGTTGCTGCTTTTGCTCGTGTCTATTGCCGCGAACATTTCTCTTCTGTTGCTTCTTGCTCAAGCCAGTTGGCTTGTTCTTGCGGCGATTCTTAAACTTCTCAAAACTTTCTTCGTTCATAATTACATTATATCTCCTAAAAACATATAATCAAGTAGAAATCCATTGATATCCATTTGAATCTTTAAACCATACATACATGACTCCTGAATCATTAATCCAGAGTTGATTTTCCACTGGATTGATTGGGGGATTAGTTCCCTTATAAGGTTTGGATAGCCCAGTATTAAACCAACTATATTTGTCTTGTTGTGGGCTTTTTTGTGTAGTGCGCGAACATTGGTACATTTTTCCCTGATCGACTACAACATCTCCTTTTTTATAAATTAAAGGAGTGCCATTAGAATTTTTAAATTTAAACTGACCTTTGAACATTTACAAATATTTATACTGTGGCTTTAATGCGAGAGAAATTATTTTTCTTTTCAAATTGTAAAGTCTGATCAAATTTGTCAACCAATGCATCAGCCTTGTGGCTAATGATATATATAGAACATTTATTCTTCATCTTATTTAATACTTTCATGAATGCTTCCGTACCTGCTGCATCCAAGGATGAATCTAGAATTTCGTCAAAGATCAATAGGTTACAGTTGAGGCTATTCTTCATTTTGGCAACTTCACGCCAAGTCAGCAGGATCGCCAAGTCGATGCGTTGTTTCTCTCCCTCAGAGAAAGAGGAATATGAGAATGCATCTCTGTATCGTGACTTGATAGTCTCCTTGAATTCCTCATCGATTGTGAAGTCAACATAGAGATTAAGCTTTCCGAGGAACTTGTTGACAAGTCCATTGATGATGGGAACATAATGTTTGATAATGCGGCTCTTAAGCCCCCCATCCTTGAGGATATCATAAACAACATCATAGTGAATTTGTTGAGAGATAAAAGATTCAAGTTTTTTGGAGATATCATTCTTTTTATTTTCCGATTCATTCAGGCTATTTTCCAGTATAGAAATATTGCTTGAAGCTTCTTTGTCTTTCTTATCTTTTTCAATTACTTTGATATTGGATTCAGCATTTCCAATTCTATAATTCAAAGCATTTATATCTTGAACTTTTGTTCTAGACAAGACCATGAGTTTTTCATATTCTTTCTTAGACGCTTCTAGTTCAATATTTTTCTTTTCCGCAACTTTAAGTGCCTCAGAACAATCTTTGGCTTTCTTGCGCTTTTCTTCCAGATGCTTTTCTTTTTGATCTTTGGGAAGAATTTGTAAGCAACACTTGCAGGTTGCATTTTCTTCTAATGCCTTGATGTCGTCCAATAGCGTAGCATGCAGAGTTTCTGTCTTCACTAACATAGATGGAACATCTTTTAAAGATTCAATCTTTTTGTTAATCTTTGTTATTTGTTCTCCAAGTTTTTTATGATCATCAAGTTCAGTCTTAACTAGAACTTTATCTTTATCTATTTGATCTTGATATTCTTTAATTCTATTGATAAGAATATTAATATCATCTGCATTGCTAGTCTTTACTTGATCAATAAATTCTTTTTGAGACTTGATCTTTTCATGAGCAATCTTGACCAAACTTTCATGCTCTCCAATAGACACCTTCAACGAACTAAGTTGTCCTTTTACATGCTGGTTCATATCTGCCAAGATATCAAGATCCAAAAGACCTTCAATAATCTTGCGGCGCTCTGAAGGAGTCAACTGCATGAATGGTATGAAGTTTGACTTACCAAGGATTACAACCTGCTTAAAGGCTGCATAATCAAATCCAAGAATATGTTCTTCAAACATTTCTTGGTAATCTTTTGACTTGGCATTCTGGTCAATCATATCTCCATCTTTGATAATTTCAAAAATCTTTGGAGATAGGCCACGACGAACCAAGTAATGAGATCCTGCCTTGTTAAACTCTATCTCAACTAGGCAATTCTTGCCATTAACGGTGTTTACAAGCTGTGGTATATTAATGGGTCGGAAGGGCTTTCCAAACAACCCAAAACACAGGGAGTCCAATAGCGCAAAAGACTTGCCATGTCCGTTGGTACCCGTGACTAGCGTAGTCTTATGGCTATTTAATTTAATTTCTGAAAAATTTGTGCCAAACGATCCAAAATTTTTAAACCTAACTGTTAAAAATTCAATCACTCTTCATCCTTTGATAATGCATTATTATAAGCCTCATCTATGATCCGTGCAAGAAATTTCTTGTCAATAGACTTTTCCTGAATAGTCTCAAGTTCTTCGTGTAGAAGTTGAAGAGTATCCTTATGAACATCTACGGCTACCAATTCAGGGTTTGCAGATACCTCTTCCGTCACTGCCAGTTCTGCCACGCCTGCTTCATAGAACTTATCCATGTATTTTTCAAAACTCGCAGCCTTAGTGCGCTTCTTGATAAAAATTTTGACATAGCAGTCCTTGAACTTTGAGTAGTCAAGTTTTTCTGGTTCGTCTTCATTATAATCAAACGTATAGAATAACTTTTTGTTATTTTCGACAAATACCAGTTCTCTAGCCAAAAAGTCA
>Ga0181343_1001152_pt1 | contig 10647 bp, 17 predicted proteins | sample Su13VDMLBSD_FD_130110 | JGI IMG/M metagenome (GOLD analysis project Ga0181343, IMG submission 130110) | Freshwater viral communities from Lake Michigan, USA - Su13.VD.MLB.S.D | ecosystem: Environmental > Aquatic > Freshwater > Lake | place: USA: Michigan | collected 2013-07-15 | reverse complement strand
CGTAGAACATCTACCTCAGACTTATTGAAGTTCTCAACCATTATACGAATAAGGTCTCTCCTCCATAACAGATTGCTAACACTTTTTACTGCGCTGAATATTCTAAATTCAATAGTGTAATCACGAATGAACACAGCAGAATATTTATCCTTACGATAGTAGTCGTGTTTCTTTCTTGCCTTGCAGTAGTTCTCGTCTAGACGAAACTCGTATAAAGAATATAGTAGAGGAAAGAATCCTGATACACCCTCGAATAACACCTCTGTGTTATGATTGATAGAAGACAGATGTATATGACCTCCACATCTCTCATCGGAGTAATCTCCATTGATCAATGCTTCTATATCCTCGTCTTTCATATCTTCCTCAATTTTATTAGAGAATAGATCATATGATGGACTGATTAACTCGTACCCATCATTGTTTAGCGAACCATCAGATTCCTTGATCCATCTTGTTCTTTCATACAATTGTTTGTAGTGTATGCAACCTACATCATCATCTTCCTTTTCAATCTCGAAGCCTATCTTCCAGGAAGCATTAGGTTCCTTGTGTATTCTATCTAACCTACTGCTGTGGTAGTTAGCATTGGAATCGCTTACTCCACGACCTCTACCTTGACGATGTATCCATTCATATTGCGAATCATCATAGTATACATTAAATGATTCTGCTATTCTGTCGTTTGCAAAGTAAGTACCGGCTCCTTCATAAGACTCGCAGTACACGTATGCATCATCATTGAACCAACCTGTGTTACCATATGTATCAATATATCCGTAGTGTGAATAATCATCGTGAGTACATATGTATTGATCGTTATACTCGCTATAAGCTATATCGTTCTCGTGTTTACAATCTGTAACGAACCGATCTCCATCTCCATACAGCATTGAACATTCGCTTCTAAGTGCTGTTCCGTTGTATCCTATATCTACTTCAACTACATCATCAACGAATGCATAAGACAAGTAGTGACTAGAGTCTTGTGATGTTATCTGACATACATTATCTTCAAGTAAAACTACACTACCTGTGTGTAACACTACGTATTCTAAATCATCTTCTAGACGATTTATATTTAGTATGTCTAGAGCCTCAGATACAGAGACTAACTTAACTGATGGATTATCTGCGTAATACTGATCATAAGTTGCTGAGCTACACGATTTTGTGTCGCCATCTACTACACCATAATAACAATTCAGCGATGTACCTGAGAAATGATTTGAACCCGTACTATTCATATGCTGTATTAGCATACGCCATTTTACGAAGTCAGACATTAATCCATTGCTCTCGCTGATAACATCTTTTCTATTTGAAAAAATGTTTTTAACTAAAAAGTTTTCCATTGGTAGAAAAATTAAATTGTGCTTACTCTATAAGGTTTTCAGCTATCCCTAATTAAAAATTATACTTAACGTCATTATTGATGCAGACACAATAAATAATATTGTGGTAACTGCGTTCAATATTCTCAGTTTCTTTTCATACTTATCGTTTATTGATTTGAATACATCATCTCTTTGCATACGATTAAGCACACTACTTGCCTGTCCATAAGTGTGACAAGCAGCCATAGCATTTCCATCTTTTATCACGATGAACTTGCTATTTGTTTTCGATTTTTGAATGGTATACGTCGCCATCTTGTGTCTCCTTTCTTTATATTAATTGAAAAACATTTTCAGTTGTAAAATTCAGGCTAGTTAATATTGAAGCATCTAACTCCTCTTGATATTCTACTTCCCAATACTTAATAACATATTCTCCTTCATTTTTCTTAACTAATTTCCAATCAAGTTTTTCCAAGTTGCATTCTTCTAAGTAACTCAATACTTTCATACTTCTTTCTATGAATCTCTCGATCACTTCTTCTTCAGTAATTGAAGATGAAGCACCATTGTCTATGGAATATATGCAATCATACGCGTAATAAGAATCGTAATCATCATTGTTTCCATTATCAGAAGCGTTCCAACTAATCATTTTTAGTGGTGTTGGTTCTATTAAGATTTCCATCTTGTGTCTCCTTTCTTAAATTAAACTTTTTCAAACTACTCTAAATTCTACCTCATTGACAAACGATTCGCTTAGATCGGATATATAATCTTTAACTTTTATTCTGTCTGCAAAACCATCTACAGCCACAACAAATTCTCTCTCTGTGTATTCATCGTCAAGTAGTATTTCCCTCTGTCTATTGAACTCCGAAACGAAACTATCTGCCAACCATTTTAATTCAGTAGCAAATAATGTATGAACTTCTGTGTCTTCGTAATAACCTTCGTTATACTGAACTAAATAAATTTTCTTCATCTTGTGTCTCCTTTCTTAAATAAAGTGATTCATCATTGGTATGATGTACATTGAGTCTAATAATAGGCTAGTGATTGTGGCATACATCCACTCTGATTTTGTACCCTTGAAATTGGGCAGCAACATTAAAGTAATCATCTTTTATCTCCTTTCTTTTGATTGATAATATTTTGCCGAGCGATGAGCGTGAACACGCCAAACGCTACAGCTTCTATTGATCCTATCATAACACCTGTCTTGTCTCCTAACAACGATAGATGAAATGTTACAATGGTGGCTGATGCGCTCAATGATAATAAGAACCACATCATAAATACTTCAACTTTCATAGCTTTACCTTTTTTCTACGTGTAAATAACTTTGTTTCTAACCCCTCAACCTCAGCGGTACCGATTTTGCTCCACGCATAATCAATAGCCTGTTGTTTGTTCTCTGCAACAGCGAAGAAAAACTGCGTTGTTGTGTTGTTGTTTTCGAACTTGTGCACCGCACGTATCCGAAAGAAAAATGTGTTTGCTTTCATTTTTATTTGTTTTGGTTTATATTCTTTTTGCTTCGTACAAATCTCTATCGGCTTCGTACTTCTTTAATCCCTTTTGATAATAAGCTATATCAATAGCCTGCCATTTGGTCTCAGCTACAACGCACACTATTACAGGTCTACCTTTGTGTTCGCCACTTGCCACTCTTACTTTTACTTGGTACATATTAATAGATTTTGATTTGTATTGGTTAAGACCATAAATGAAAAGGGCGTACCTGTATTGATACGCCCCAATGGTTTCGTCTACTGAAGACTCATCAGTTAACCTTATTTAGCTGCTTCCTTTTGATTTTGTTTAGCTGCACGTTCTGCACGAGCAGTATTTGCATCGTGTAACTTGATAACACCCGAACATATGTATACCATCTGTTGTGGTGTGAATAGTTTAAGGTCACAATACTTGCTACCTTTCACAAACGTAATGATATTCTTGTAGGTCAACACTTCACGCTGCTTATCTGTTAAGTGAACACCCGAAGCAAGGAAATTGTCTCGCATCTGTTTAAGGAACATAGTGTTAACTACGGCACGACGCTTTGTGTCCATTAGTCTATCGTAGCTAGACGCTTTCTTCTCATCGAATGACGCAATTTTTGCTACCATTTCTAGCGTTTTCTTGCTTTCAACAGCTTTTACTACGCTTTTCTCCACTACTTCAGCCTTAACGATTTTAGTAGTTGTTTTCGGTGCCTTTGCAGGACTTTTTACACTTGTATTCATCTTTGTTTATTTATATTGTTAGTGGTGCTACGGGAATCGAACCCGTACAATGTACCATAACACCTTCCTTACTAGGATTACGCCATATACCCCTATGTGTTCAGAGTATAGACCTAGTTTTCTTAAACGCTTAGAACGCCCACAGATGTATGCGCGCACGTTTCCCAACGTGAACATACAAAGATGGATTTTGAGAAGACCTAACTTCTCCGCAAACTTCGCCTAATTACCCCTTTAAATAGAATACACCTACATTTGATTGTTTGCGATTTTTCGGTGTACCCCTTGATATTCGGTACTTCGGCAGGATAGTTGACTATTTACCCTCGATTCTTACAGCGCGCACGTTCCTCTAGATTGCTTCCGCCCCATCTATTTACCTATCACGGCAACCTAACGACAAGACATACCTTCTCCATTGTACTTTGTTTGCACCTATGTAGTCTCTAAACTACATTGTCAGCTTTCAATACGTCAAAGAGCGAACCTAACCAAATCAGATTGATACTTACACATCGGGACATTTAAACCGAGTTATAAAGCGTCGGGACATTTAAACCGAGTGCTTCGTGTATTTCAGTGTTTCAATCATTCTGTTCCCGTTTGGAACTGATGCTAATGTATAACCGAATTTTGAATTGACCAAACAAAAATCGAAAAAAGTTTAATAAAATTTTGAAATAGTGTTGTAAGTAGTTGAAAATCAAGGATTTACATATCGAATAAAATTACCATAGAATTAAGGAATAACAGCTGAAAAAGACAATTTTTGCCCAAAACAAGGTGCAAGAATGTAACCACAAACAACAGCATAAAACTAAAGCTTTAGTTACTTAGGTTAGTTCATTTTTCCCACAGAAAGAAAGATAACTAACTGAAAATGAGCAAATTAAATACATAGTATTAAAGTAGAAATTGAAGTAATAGAGCTGAATACAGCTAGATAAACGATTGAATTAAAGATAGTTAGACCAATTGACTTAAAGTAAAGCTTCAAGTTCCGTTTTCCTGCCCAACACGTAGGGGTATAATTTCCTATTATCCCTCCCTACAGTACACATATGGTTTTTTCTCTGACCTTAATACAAACTATTTTTGTACAAATAAGTTTTGGATTTAAAGTATATAGGGGTATATGGTACTATTGGGTACTATTATTCGATGTATAGATTTATGGGATGGGCGTAACCTTTCAATCTATAATTGATTCTCATTATAGATTTACAGGCATCAATGATTTTTAGATTGAGCCATAGGGGAATAAACAATATATAGGAAAATGTTTTGAAAGCCTTGGTATATCTAGAAAGTTCACTTCCAAAAGTGGTTACAGACTGTGCCTGCATTGGTGGTCACACTTATAATATAATTAGTATATTTGTTGTTTAGACACTAACTTTTGTTATGATAGGTACCGGTACTACAGCGCACTGTAGTTTTTTAAACTTATGTGTAGTTTATTTTAGAGAGTTGTATGATTACTAAGTCGGGTATAGATTTGAGTGTATGTGCTTATTGCAAGACTCCTTTAGATGATTACTCCAGGACTGTGGATCATTTGTATCCAAAGAGCAGGGGTGGTAAGTTGAGCAATAGCAATAAGGTTCCTTGTTGTGGTGATTGCAATAAGATGAAGGGTAATATGAGTGTTGTTGAGTTTGGCAGGGCTTTGAATGGTTTAATATTTTATGAGCACTCTAGGCACAAGGAGAGTTTATCAAGATTAAAGAAGATAAAGATTAATGTTGATGATATAATTAATTCTAGGAAAGATGGCAAATAACATTGTATTTGATTTGGTGTTAATGGAGGCTGATAGGGTTATTGCTCATAGGATGAAGAACTTTGATTTGTACTATAAGGATGTCAATGGATCTTTTGAGCCTATTGGGGAGGGTTATTCTTCTGAGGTAGACAACTTGATAAGTGGAATAATGAAGCGTAAGAAGATGCGCTATATGATTACGTTTGTTGATGCCATAGAGTTACAGGATGAGTTAAAGCCATCTGCGCATAGGGTTCTTAGGTTCTTTGCCAAGCATATGAACTATGGAAATGTTCTGAAGGGTTATGGTATGAGGGATATTAACGAGGCTACTTCTTTGAATATGGGTTATATTACGGGAGCTATAAAGCAGCTATGTGATAAAGACATATTGAGGTTTGAGGTTAGTAAGGGTAGGAGAACTTATATGATTAACCCTATATACTTTTACAAGGGCAGTATGAAGAAGTTGTTTTACGCTGTAAAGGAGTTTGATAAGATGCCGAAGCGTAATTATGATTTACAGGTAGAATACGAACATAAAGAAAGTATATTTTAAAAATAGTATTTTTGCTTTAAAAATATTGTTATGGCATTAGATAAGAAAATGGGCGTTGATACTAAGTTGCTTAATAAGGCATATGCAGGTATGAAAAAGCGCAAGTCTCAGATGGGCAAAAAGAAATGTACCTTACCTTGTACTAAGAATGGTGGTAAGATGAAGTGTAAATGTTATAAATAATTGATATGCTTACGTTAAAGGATAAATTAGAATTAGCAAAGCAAGACCAAGATCTTCGATTTGCTTCTAGCCGTGATGCGCTATTGGGTGTTGCTGAGTTAGTAATTGAACTTCCTGAACCTATTGAAGAGTTCGTAGAGAAGAAAGTAAAGAAAGAATCTAAACCTAAAGCTAAAAAAGCTAAAAATGAAAAAGGGTAAGAAGATTATGTCTATTCTTATTATGCCTACATCTGAGGGGTATGATAAGGAAGAAGAAGACGATGATGATGAAGAAGAGTCTTGTGGATGCGGTAAACGTATGAAGAAAGGCAAGTGTAGCAAATGCGATAAAGAAGATTAGTTATGATCGGTAAAAAAATAGGAAGTAAAATTTCCAAGATATTAGGAGGTCCTGGGGAGCCTGAAAACGTTAAAGAATTAGAGGGCGTACAAGTTAAATCTCATAACTACAAAGGACCATTATCTAAGATGAAGGCTAAAAAAGCTATCCGCAAGGGAGAAACTGATTTTGCTATTGCGAGAAAGAAATCTGTTCTTACAGGAAAAGAAAAATCTTTTTCTTATGTTGATCGCTTTCCTATGCCTGAAAAGAAAAGAGGTTCAAATGATGCGAGATTGGGTAAAAAGAAAGTAGGCGATAAAGTTCGTGAAACAAAAGCTTATGGCGAATACAAAAGAAATCAAGAAATCTTCAGAATGCTTGAAGATTAATATCAATTAAAAACAAATAACTATGATGAATCCAAAGAAAGGTGGCCTTAAAGATAGAATCCAGGCTGCATTAGAAAGAGGAAACGCAGGTAGACAAGCTAAACTATCTGCTAAAGCAGACGTTGCTAACGAGCAGGGTAACTTAAAGAAAGGTGCAAGACTTGAAATGCGCTCTAAAAAGGTAGCTCTTCGTAGTGAAAAACGTCAAGCAATTAAAGATGCTAAAAACATTATGAAGTTAAAGCCACTTGACAAGTCTAAAATAGATACTCCACAAATGAAAGATACTAATAAGAAGTATGTTCCAACGGATGTCAAAAAAGCTCTTGATAGCTATAAGAAAAAAATGAATTAATAATGAGTTTTGATGTCTTTCAAGACGATTTAATTTCAAAAGGCCGTACAAAAAGTTGGAAACCTAATCACGAGGAGTTTCAATATCCAAAAGAATTTGTTGATTGGATAGATTCAATAAATTCAGGTTGGCAGAACAAACTTAAATACGAGCCTTTTGACTTATATCGCAAACAAGCAGAAGTTTGGTTAAATGATCCAACTGACATTTTAGATTTCGACAATGAAGAAGATCAATTCGATTGGTTGCTTCAGGAGATTGAAAAGTGTAGGGAGAATACATTGTATTTCTGCAATAAGTACGGATACATAAAGGAAGATAAAGCTGCTGATGGATCAGGTATGATTCGTTATAAAGCTTGGGATGCGCAGGAAGTTCTTCTTTTCTTGTATGATTGCGGTTATTCTATGATGATTGGTAAGGCTCGTCAGATTGGATTTACCACTACTATGTGCCTTGCAGGTATGAAGCGAGTAAACCTAAACAAGTCTTACTTTATTAAGTTTGTTACCCACTCAAAAGAAAAGGGTATAGAGATATTCCGAGATAAAGTAAAGTGGGCGTATACTAAGGTTCCAGGTTACATAGCCCAAGAAGTAAAAAACTGGACCGACCAAATTATGAACTTCGATAAAAAAGGAGAGCGTAAAGGTCGTGATGAAGGTGGTGGATCCCGATTCCAAGTAGATAGCCCTGCTGTAGATTCAATCAATGGTGGTTCTCCATCAGCTGTATTTGTAGATGAGATTGGTCTATTTGAAATCTTTGGCGAGATGATGCGTGAGGGTAGACCTGCTTTGTTTAAGTATAATCCTGAGACAGGTAAAATGACTATGCAACAGCAGTTCATTGCTTGGGGTACAGGTGGAGAGATGGATCGTGGTGGATCCGTATTTGAGGCAGAGTTCAAAATGTGTCTTCAACAATGGAGAGATAAGAACTATGAGTATGGCGTTATTCCAATATTTATGAACGCATATGCACGTAGAGGTGTAACAGATCAACATATTCAAAAAGAAAGGAAAGCATATCTAGCATTGGAGGGTACAAAGAAAGGGGAACTTGCTAAAGTACAGTTCCATCAGCACTACCCAATAACTGTTGACGATATGTTTATACGCAAGTCTAAGACACTCGTTCCAATTATGAAGTGTAATACTAGACTTAATGAGATATATGGCAAGGATGTTCCTATTGAATATGGATATTTTGAGCCAATAATGGATTTGAGCCAACCAACACCTGACTTAATTACTGATTATAGAATTGTAGGGGCTAGATGGGTTCAGACATCAGCACGAGAAGATGTATCTACTACAGCTATGATTGTGCATCATCCTCCACAGGGAGAAATTTGGAAAAATAGATGGTATCAAGGAACCGATCCAATTAACTCGGAGACAGGACACTCACAAATGTCTTCAGCAATATGGGATTCATACACGAATACTGTTTCTTCTGTTGTATTCCATAGAGATAGAAAGTTTAAGCTTACATATCTTCAGGTGTTGCTGCAAAGCTTATACTATGATCAGCAGAATAGGGGCGGTGTAAAGGAGCTTGTAGAGAATAACATTGGAGATATGCACGTAGATTTCCAGGAGATACACGGATTTAAGAATAAATTCACATCAAATGCGCAGCTTCCTGACTACTTTCATACATATGGCGGTAAATGGTTTGGCATATCCAACAAAACGAATACAGGACCAAGGATAATAAGCAAACTTGAAGAGCTTTTAGATGGTTATGGAGATAGAATAGACGTTCCTTGGTTTTGGGAACAGCTAAAAACATTTGTTGAAAAGGATTTAAAGTCTCAAAATAGCCATAGACAGACAAGGTATCAGGCTGCCGATCCTAGATATGACTATGATGATGCCATATTTGCAATAGCGTTCTCATATATAAATGCTGTAGCACACGCTAAATACGAACCTGAAAATATAAAGAACGTAGATCAGCAAACAAATGTTACAGTAAGGTATGTTCAATGTAAGGAGACTAACTATAGAATGAAGTTAGCTAGGGTAGATAAGAAGACAGGTAAGATATTAAAGATATTAGAATAGATTGAGCTGCCTTGTGAACTTAACCAGGCCTTTATAGAATCCTATCTTCTTATTGACATAAATGTCTCCATATTTGTTTGATAGATCCACAAAGTAAAGGTCTCTTTTTTCGAAGAATGTTTTTACCTCTTTCTTATTCATCTTTTTTGATGATAAACAACGATAACGCATAAGATCATCGTCTATCTTCTTATTCCTATTGTACCAATATAGATGATATTCTGATCTTGTATGTTCTGATTCAAATATTGGACTGAAATAGCTTCTTGCAACAAAGTGTTGCGTATTGTTTATTATTACTTCTTCTAACTTATTAGGTTTGTATTTTGAAGATGTGTGATTCACGCTGCAGAGTTTAAGATTATTTTAGCTTCATCCTCCATATACTGAGTACCAATTATTTTATACTTATCGTTTTGATCATTAATCCAAACAAGATAAGAATTTCCTAGCTTTAAGTTGGTGTTCTTCTCTATTATGTATTTGTATATGGATAGTTGTAGTGAATATGTATTGTATTCGCATTCTTCAAGATGAGATAACTCTTTTGTCATTCTGTTCTTGTACTTGCTATGCTTAGATATTTCTTTATTGGTTTTGTAGTCCCATATCTGAAGGCAATTTGCTTTTACATTGTAGAATAACTTATCTATCATCCCACATACAGAATAATCTTCATCTCCAATTACAAATTCAAGCTTAACAGGTATTAAACGATCTTTAACATCATTATAAAAAACATCAAACATAGAGCATAATGGTTTCGCTATATCTGATGCAATATAATTCTTTGAAAGAAATCTACATTCAGCATACTTGTGAAGTTCTGAACCTTTAAATGTTGATGTCTCCTTTATTGATTCCCATTCTTCTATAACATCTTTAACATTAAGGCCATTTTTCTTTGCATACTTTTTTGCTATTATCTCTGTCTCAAATGGCTTTTTGAATTTAGATATTGCTGTAGTTACAGAAGTACATTTCTTACCATCTAAAAAATATGAATGATCTTCTTCGTTGAAAATGATATTGTTGAACTTGTTTAGTTCAATTAATAGATCAACATTAAGCATAATCCTCAATATCTGCAGTTAGCAACTCTTCAACAGCTAATGACATCATATGGTCTTCATCGTTGTAAGGCTTGAATCTGTTTGCTATGAAAAATTGATATGGACAATCTTCAGGAAGTACAATCTCAGCTAGCTTATATCCAATTGACATATGTTGCTTCGCTAACATCTTAGAATCTACTACCGTATACACTTCATTTTTCTTGATCCACAGGTTGCCAGGAATCTCTGATGGTTTAAATCTGTCATTAACACAAACTACTCTAAACGTCTCCATATTGCTCAAATTAAAAAACCCTACCTTCGGGGAGTGCAGTCCCTTCGGGTAAGGTTTTAGAAAT
>Ga0181343_1001151_pt1 | contig 10653 bp, 16 predicted proteins | sample Su13VDMLBSD_FD_130110 | JGI IMG/M metagenome (GOLD analysis project Ga0181343, IMG submission 130110) | Freshwater viral communities from Lake Michigan, USA - Su13.VD.MLB.S.D | ecosystem: Environmental > Aquatic > Freshwater > Lake | place: USA: Michigan | collected 2013-07-15 | reverse complement strand
TTCTGGGGGCACATAGCATAAGTGCCGATAGAACTAGAGCGTAGGTAGGTCAAAATCATTATTCCGCCTTTGTCACAAACTCACTAAGACCCTTTTGAACCAAGAAGTCCAGCAGTTGCTGATTTGCATCTTTGATGCCAAGAATCTCGTTATCCAAAACCAAGTCGAAATCTGAGAATTCTTTGAATCCGTCTTCAGATGGGTGGTTATCTCTTGTGGGTCGTCGTGTCAGTCGCACAATAGTGCCGCCCTCATCTTTTACTGCCTGTGCTTCATTATCAAAGCGACAATCAGCAATAACGGCGACAAGCGGAGAGTCCGCTTTGATTTTGTTCATGAGGAGCTTGACCCAAACAGGCTCATACATGCGACGAAAGATATCGGTGCCTACGAATTGGAGAACCTCACGAGCAGTCATGAAGCCGGGCTTATGTGACTGAATACCTAGCTTCTCTAGGTCCTCAGTCGATAAGGACAAATCTTCGATTTGGGTGGAGCTTGCGACACCCGGCATATTCTCCCACTTCAACTTAGTCAAGCTATTCTTGTAGCTGCCGTAAGCTTGCTCATGGGAAATATCGAACATGGTGATGCAGAGTTCCTTCAAGGCATCTGCAAAGTTATACATCTTCACATATGGCCAAATCCTCTGATCGGCGTACTGAACGTACAAATCGTCCTTTCTGGAAAGGTCTAAGACCCCCATATCCTCCTTGACTTCCCCATCTTTCATGTAATGAGTATTAACCTTAAGCTCACCAGCTTTGGTGATCTCATATTCCTTTATAACCTCATTGAGTTTCAATAGATGCCCATGGAGGAAGTTTGCCGCTGTCGTCTTGCCACTCTCTTTTGGTCCCGCGAGGCATACAATCTGAGTCATAGTTTTAATCCTTGAACTTCTTCTACTGACATTTCCCCAACATCGTCGATGTCGGGCACAACATGTTTCACATTGAACAGGCGACTGAGCTTGTTACAATCTTCTCTGCATTTATCACCTGCCTCGTCATGGTCAAAGACAGTGGTGATATTAGTCACCCCAGTTTTTTGCAACAGAAGCTCCTGATGATCTGATAGGCGTGATCCAAAAATCCCAACAGCATTCTTGATCCCAGCCTGATGGAATCTGATCACGTCACCTTGGCCCTCTACTAGTATAATCCGGCCCGCTTGGCAAATGGCCTGAAAAGCTAACCATAAACCATATAGGTGGTGAGATTTCTTAAATCCCTTTTGGTTCTTCCACTTATCTGGAGCACTTATGAGGGTTCGCCCAACGCATCCGACAAAGACTTTTCCAGTTGGATCGTAGACTGGAAATACTACTCTACCATGCATCTCTTTCGTAGGATCATTACATATCCCAACGTCGAAGATGTCAAGAATCTCAGAGGAGAAACCTCTTTTTATGTAGAAGTCTACTGGTCTTATTAGCTTACTTCTAATTTCTTCCCTAGACGGGCCGCTAGGCCTGTCTTTGTCCCTCAAAACGATATCGTTAAAAGCGTCAGAGACATAGTCGACTTGTTCCGCTCCGCAGAATGTGGAAGCAAGCTTAAGCACCTCAGTAAAAGATAAGTTGCCATTTATAGTGGCGAGCCCCCTCAGGAGGCCCAGAACATCTCCTCCGTACTTCTTATGGCATCCAGCAGTATTACAGAACCAACGACCACAGTACTCTGATGTGATGTCAGAGTTGATATTGAAGGCCGTTATGTTGTCACCCGCGTGGATGGGGCAGTTACAGACCAATAGTTGTCCCGAGCGGTAGGTCCTGACCCCAAAATAGTTGAGGATTTCTGGGATCTTAGCCTTCAGCTTCCCCTTCAGACTCTGGAGGTCTTTCTGGGAACTCTTTACTTCTAGAAAGTCGTCTAACAGTGCCAATTTCTCTCATCCTTGCTAATTCGCCCTTCATTTCGAGACAGATATATCCATCGTCAGTCATTCCGGGGCCATGTCTTGAAAGTACTGGTACTAGCTTGCGGTTGCCATTTTTAGGGCCATCATCGGCGATCTCGTCAACCGACTTCTCTTTTAGGATAGTAAATGAAGTACAGAGCCACCCAATTCTATCGGATTGAGATATTACGTCTGCTGATTCCTTGTCTATACCATCCCTATTCAACTGAACGAACGACAAGCATGGCACGTCATGCTCAACACAGAAATTATGCAACTTCGTGGCTTGGAAGCCCATGGCCTGAAACTCGGCTATGTTCTGTGATAAGCCAGAAGAATCCATCAGTTTGAAATAGTCGTAAATTATTAAGCAATCTTTAGTTCTTCCACTTGGCTCAAACCCCACCTCTTTAAGAACCCACCTTCGAGCTATCGAGAGAATTTCGTCGAACCCCTTTCCAGAGACATTAATGTAATGATATGGCATTCCCTTGAGAGTGTCTCTAGCTGATCTGACAAGTTCTACAGCTTGTAAATCAGTCTTGTATTCGGCAAGCTTAATAGTGTTGATCTCAATCCCGGAAAGGTTGGCCCAAGACCTATTGATATGATCAAGTTCAGACATCTCTGTATCTAAAACAAGTACTGGTATACCAAGCTTACCAGCTACATGTACTGCCACATTTTCGCAGAAAATACTCTTGCCGCCTTTTGTTCTCGCCCCGACTAGATCAACACACTTACGCAGGAATCCACCGCCAATAGCTTTATCGTAGGATGGGAATCCGCTTGGAATGCCTACTTGCTTAATCTCATCTGACATGAGATAATCGAAATAGTCCATACCAATTTCGCCTAGGAGCTTAGGCTTATTCTCATCTTTCTTCATGTAAGAAGTAGAAGCGTTTGACAGCGGGGTATCAACTACAGCAATAATGTCGGAAAGAGACTCTTCCCCAGATATCTCATTGAGGCTCTTGTAGGATTCCTTGATGGTTTCCTGCAAGTGGCGGGCAAACTGAAGTCTTCTAATCTTCTTAGCATGCCCTAGAACACTTGAGACGTCCACTGGAGTAGCCAAGACCCCATTGAAATGCTTCAGCACATCTGGTTTGTTAACATAGTCCCCAAGAGACAAGTCTGTCGCGGCTGAGAGCAGCGACACAAAGTCAACCCTATCAGACTTGTTGATGATGTGCTTTATGCATTTGTACATCACCTTATTAAAGTCTACAGTGAATGTGCCTTCCTCAAGGAAGGCCTCTGTATCAAGGTAGCAATCAACCCCATGAGAGCATATACCAGCTAAAACTGCCCGCTCGCTAGCCACATTACTCAGGTCCATTTATTTTCCCTTTAGACAGACAACTATTGCACTTGTAGGTATCTTTGTCTCTTTTGAAGAGAGGAGCAACTGTTTCTTTGCTCTTACATAAAATGCACTCCATTGTTACGGGCTTAAATGGCTTACGGTTTCTCGGGGTCAAAGCAACATTGTCGTTGATCTGGTCTGCTCCCGGCTCGTCTGGGGCCTCTCCAGTGTCGACAAATTCAATTTGCTTCGCCTTCACTGGGGTCTTTTTCCCGCCACGCTTCGGCTTTTTGGGAGTAACAGCCTTCTCGACCTTAGTGGCCTTTTTGAGGCTGGTCTGGACTGGCCTCATTGTAAAGTCTTGAAAGTCATTTTTCCGGCCAGTCTCTGCAACTTTCAGAGGCTTGCTTGGGACCGGAACCATCTCGTGACCATCTGGATTAATTCCCGTTAGTTGCTTGTAAAATTCAATTACAAGCGACCAATCTTTTTTGTCGATTGCCAGCTTAAGCTTATCTATCATAAGATCTCTTCTTTCCAATGTCTTGGAGGATATCGGCCATTCTTTTTACTGAATCCAACTTCTGGTCGGCCTGACAAATAACAGAAGTAAGGTAAATTCTCATTTTCTCTACCTTAACAGCAAAGGTATCTTCTGCAATGATTGCCTGTCTTTTCACTTCATATTTCATATACTCTGAATGATTAGACCAGTTTCTGGCAACAATGTTATGAAGTATCTCTTCGCACCAGCTTCTCTTAGCGATGCATTTGTCGGTCTCTTTACGAACGAAGATGCAATAGGAGTGAAGCTTAAATGCCCCGGCGTATGCCTCATCTGAAGAGAGGGAGATTAAGTCCTCGTGAGGCATATCCAGAATCGTCTGGACTACTGGATCAAAACTACAATCTGGGGTCATGAACTCAAGGCAGTATCTATCTATGAATGAAGTGAGTTCTTTTAGCCCGGTGATATCGCTGAAGCGATCAAGTTCTTCCATTTGTCCTCCTCGTCATGTGGCAGAGCCACCAAAGTAATATCATTCAGGTTACACCACTCTGACTTATCTCTATCCCTCTTACGAGCCAGTAAGAAGTCGGCTTTGGTCTTGTGGAAGAATGGGACAAATTCATAGTGCTGCCTACCATGTACTTCGACAGCGAGAGATATAGACGGTAGGAATATGTCCAGATAAAGTCCACAGCCCGGTAGTGTTACCTCTTCAAAGATAACGACTCCGGGCAGGATCTCCAGTAAAAGAGAAAGGGCTTTTTGGTGAGGGGCTGACTTAGCCCTACTCTTCCGTTTAGTGGATTGCAGGATGAGCTTATGCTGCTTCCCATCCAGTCCGGTAACTAAGCGAGCAATGATCCAAGCTCCTTCTTTAGGAACTCACTGGCTGATGGAGTAGAGGAGATGAAGTCATAAACCTTCTGTTGGCCTTGGAACTTCTGCTCAGCTACTGAAGCTAGATCTGGATGTTCGGACAGGTATGGGAGAGTAAACCATGCTCCAGCCTTTTCAATCAGGCCGAAAGATTCGCCAAGCTCAATGAACTCTTTAGTACAATCGATCCCATGGCCGAATCTTAGGTACGAGGTAACAGTATTCCCGCTCGCGCCCATAGCAGAACAACTGATATCACAAGTAGTCTTCTGGCCTATCTTTTTACCGTTCTCTTCCCATGGTTCGACATGGGTAAAGTCAAGCCTGTTGTCGGCCTGATATTGTACCATAACACCACAGTCGGCTACTTTGTGCTTACCGTACCCACTCGTGTTAGTGATGTAGTGGGTGATAAGGACCATCAGGATGTCATTTCTCACAACTACTTGGGCGTTCTGCTTAACCCAGTGAGAAAGCATCTTAGGGAGCTGTGCTCTGAGCTTAGAGGATACCTCAGCATCCATTTCATCTCTTGGAAGTAGAGATGAAGTAGAGTCAATTACACATACAGCTCCTCTATTCTTAGGTAGTCGGATCATAGCATTAACTGTATTCAGCATATCTTCGGCAGAAAGATCTTCTTCTTTACCGCTGATAACTTCGATCTCTTTTTTATCTAAGTTATGAATACCTGCTAAATTATACTGCTTGATACGACTTTCCGCATCAGCATAAATTCCCCTTCGGCCTTGTGCCTGAGCATTCGCAATAAGCTGTAGGCACAGAGAAGATTTGCCACACTTCGGAACACCTGAGATAACTGTCCAGCTACCTTCTAAGATCCCTCCATTTAATCCTAGATCATAAGCTGGGCTAATACTAATACATTGCTTGTTCGACTTTTCATCAAAAATGTCTGAACCGCTACGAATAATATCACCATATTTCTTCTTGATTGCCGCCATTCCAACGTCGCCAACATCAATCGTTTCACTTTTTGCTTTTTTTGCCATGCTATCTCATAACCCTAGAAAGTAACTCATTAATCTGTAGAAACACTTCTCTCTTCATCTTTATGGATATGTCCAAAACAACTTCGTCAGATCTAAAAGGTAAAGCGAACATATTACCCTTGTGATCTCCACAGATATCTGTAAGAATACTGGCTGAAGAATCCACCCTGCATATTTGCAATTGCCCGTTGTTAGAATTATCTAACATCATCTGGAAAAGCTCTTTTTGGGTGACACTCATAATTCGCTGAGCCTGTTAACTTTGCCAAACGGCTTAGTGGGAATCTTTACTTCTTCTACGGACTTCTCGATAATCTTCTGATTATCTTCCATCTCCTGCTGAAACTTTTCAGCTAGAGCGACCAACTGGGGATTCTTAACAGAACAGGCATTAGTCTGCTTAAATGCTTTGATAATGCATGATGAACAAACCCTCTCAAGGAGCTTGTTGATCCGCATTATCTCAAGCTGATAAGCCTTTTTGAACTTAGGATTGTTCCAGAAAGACTGAGGAAGAGCCGACTTGCTAAATTCGGCCCTCCTCTTGAATAGCATTTCAGCTATGTAGTTGTCTACTGTGACACATCCCTCTTTATACATTGAGGGAAATGGTCTTAGATCACTCTGGTCGTATCTTTTGTACATTTTGAGACAATCTAGGGGACATTCGAGTAGCCCGAGTAGCATCACCCATTTCAGAAGCCGCCTGAGTCATTACAACGGCACCACGCTTCTTGTTCTTCATCATCAGGTCGTCGATTTTGACTGGCCTGACTCCAGCGTCTGGTGGCTTATTGGCTTCGGCCTTTTCGGCTTCTGCAACTTTCTTAGCCTCCCTCTTCTCAAGAGAGTTAAGGAAGGCTCTTACAAGCTTCACAGTCGATCCAACATCACTAGCCAAAGTCTTAATGTCTCGCGACTTGTGATGAGCGATATAGAACTTTTGAATCTTATTCAGACTTTCGGTATTCGCGGCTTGCTTTTTCATAATCTTGATAATCGCCTGATGTTAGAGCTAATAGGAACTTGTCAAAACACGCCTTGGTCACATTCTGATAAAGTCTCTCTCTTGGAAACTTAATCGAGGTTGGATCGTAGAGAGACCCATTATGGACTAGGGCCTTATAAGCACTTCTCCCGTCTGAGGTCACAGACATTATAATAGCCTTTTCAGGAGTGCATTCTTTCCCTGCTTGGCCAAAACACTTGGTGACAACAACCGTCTTGCTGATTTGCGATGGATCACTGATGAACTGTGTCATTACTTACCCTCGATGAATTTGATTTTCTGTTTTTCGGTCATGTTATTAATCTGGTTGATCTCTTTGATCTTAGCTTTCGCTGCGATCTTCCTGTCTTCTTCTGCCGACTGTATAGAAGACCCAGCTTTCTTAGTGTTCTTCTCGGCAAGTTGGCCTAGGGTCTTGATCGACTTTACCCGACCCATAACGGGAAAGATTAGCCGATCCAGCCCCATCTTCTTACACTGAGGACACTTCCTTTTTACCGGGTCTTTAACACCCTGATAGATCTCAAACTGATGTTGGCATGCGGAGCACGCATATTCATAATTCGGCATTTAGTACACCAAGTAAAAGAGAAGGCAGGCTTGGACAAAAGCCATAATCCATATAACAGACAGGCTCCATGTAGTGTTTTTCTTGATCATCCATTCTAGGATGTCTGCAGCCGCTAATAATCCAAGGCACTTAAATGCGACTAGTCTAGACACGTCTATATTAGGATCTTGTTGGCACGTAATAGTCCGTGGAGGAACTGGTGAGCCTTCTTTGTATATGAGCATTCTAGCTATCATATTTCTCTCAAACAGATGCATACTGTCAGCATGCTTTACTGTCAGATAAATATCATATACGCACACTAAGCATATAAACAATACTATGAATCTCATAGAGGATACCTAGCTTTTTCTACTAGATCAAAACCTATGATTTCGCAGTTTTCTGCCTTAATTTGCATATTCTTCTGAGGTACTTTCTTATTCACTCTATTGAGATAGTTTTTAAGTGCTATCTTGGCGTTCTTGAGCGACATGTAGACATTGTCCTTATTGGACCTAGTTCTTATCTGTACGCCATCCTGAAATAGGCGGAATATCATGATAGCTCCTAATATGAGCCGAGACCTCTGTAATCAAGCTGTTCTAGGATCTGACCGATTAGAGGATGTCGCAATATGTCAGAAGAGTCCAGATTTACCATGCCACATAATTCTGGTGAGTCGAAGAGCTTCCTCTTGAGGTATGATAGTCCGTCTTCCTCTCCACGTAGGTCTTTCTGGTCGGTATCGCCCTCAAAAACCATCTTGCAATTTTCCCCGATTCTCGTAATGGCCATTACCGCTTGCGGCACGGTCATGTTTTGAGCTTCAGTGATCAGGACAAAGCAGTTCTTATAGGTGAAACCCCTCATTAGTTCGATAGCCTGAAGACAGATGGTTTCGGACTCAAGGAGTTTTTCTAGCTCGTACTTAGCCCCAACCAACTCTTCCAGATTGGCCAGAATTGGGGCGAACCATGGCTTTAGCTTATCGATAAGGCTCCCCTTGATCCATGGGAAATCTTTAGTAGAGGTAGATATCATCGGCCTAGTAACATAGATCTTTTCGTGGGGCTTATTCGGGTCTGACATGTGAGAAATAGCAGTAGATAGAGCTACCAGTGATTTCCCGCTACCAGATGGGCCAGAGCAGATAGTGACATCATTATTTATGATCGAAGAAACATAATCCCTTTGATTGAGCGTTTTGGGCTTAATCAATTTATATTTGGGAGAGGGAGAGTAGGGAATACTTGCTTCTGTTTTAGTTCTTCGACGTGTCATCTGAACCCCTTAATTTGGCGTACATTTCTGAAAGCTTAAGACCTTCTGTAGTACAGGTATACTCTATTCCATTCTCAGTAAATTCTGGCTCTATCAAGCCATCCTCTACTAATTTTGAAGTAATGTACCCATTGATGAGACTACAGATTTCTTCGTATACTACACTAAATGGAGAATCGACTCCGACCCTATTCATGCAGTAGAGAGTTATTAGTTCCCCACTTAGGCCTTCCATCCGATAGTCTTGTATAGATTGATTCTCTAAGAGGATCTCTAAGAGCTGCTCGTCATTCACATGATCGGTTATTCTTACCATCACCACTCCAGTGTAGCGTTAGATAGGTCGTTCTTGTATGCCCCAATTTTGTAGGAGATAATCTCTTGCTCTTGTGGGGCAGTCTGTTTCCCTTTACTGTCGGCTTCTAGCCAACTGATTGGGTTCTTAGTACCAAAATGCTTCTCAAGACCAGCACCTACGAGTCTCTTGTCTACCAAGGATTCGATGTACTGATGCATAATCTTCTCATTGAGGCCGATCATGCCGCCGTCTTTGAACAGGTAGGAGGCCCACGCCTTTTCTTCTTCTGCTGCCTCAAGGAACATGGAAGTGGCTTCGGCCTTGCAGGCCTCTGCCACCTCCTGAAAGCCCTCTTTCTCATTCTCTCGCATGAACTTCAGGATAGTCTGAGTAATGCTCATATGAACTGCTTCGTCGTTACGAATCAGCTTGATAATCTGTGCGTTCCCGCACATCTTATTATTCTGCTCAAATGCTAGAGCACAAGCGAAGCTTACATAGAATCTAACAGCCTCAAGAATGTTGGTGGCCATTAGGCCCAAATAGATTCTTTCCTTTATGGGTCGATCGCTAGCCTCAAAGTTGAGTGAGTCAAACGCACTCGACACTGAGTTCGCTCTCTTAACAATCTCCTCGTCCTTTAGGACATCGTCAAGCACTTCAGACGGATTCGGATATACATTGTTAATGAGATAGCTGTATGAGTAGCTGTGCAGCGTTTCAAAAGCCGCCCAGATGTTCATGCAGGCTTCCAATTCGGGCAGACTCACATACTGAGTTAGGTTCGGAATAGCCCGAGCGATCACTGAATCCATCATCGTTTGGAACTTCAGATTCGAAGTGAAAATGAATCTCTCGTGCTCACTAAGTAACTTATAGTCCCCAATGTCTTTCGACAGGGAGATTTCTTCGGGTCTCCAGAAAAATCCCAATTGCTTCTTGAATAGGGTCAGGAAGATCTCATACTTGCATTTGTCATAGCGTTGTAGGGATAGCCCTTCTCCTAGGAACATGGGTTGTTTAGTGGTATCAACTACCATTGTGTTTAGAACACTTCTCATAAAGTACATGCTCCACCGGCACAGGAAGTGTCGGCCTCTTCGTTATCGTTTGGCGTGTTATTGTAATACATGGTGCGTAGACCATACTTGTAAGCGTTAATGATATCCTGAACTACCACAGAGATTGGAATTTCCCCATTCTCGTAATGGTTGTAGTTAAGGTATGTATTAAAACTCATAGACATATCAACCCACTTTTGGAACGCACCAGCCATCTTGATGCAATTCAGATTGCTAGTCATATCCCAAGCTATTGTGTATTGTTTCTTATTTTTTGGGTAGTTGGGTGTAAGCACCTTCTTTACCCCATTCTTAGCAATCTTTTCAGTGAGTAAGGCTCTGATCGGCTCGAATCCATTAGTGGATGAGTGGAGAACACTCGAACTTTCAGCGGGCATAATTGTTGAGAGAGTGCAATTGAACAGGCCAGTCCTAGCAATCTCCGCTCTTAGCCACTCCCAGTCCTGTTTCAGTGTGAACTGGAGATCATCCGGTAAAGATGAATGGTTGTCGATCGGGAGCCAGCCGCGTGAGTACTTGGAAGCGTAGAAGTCTGGGGCATGACCATTTTCGTCTGCCAGCTTCGAGGAAGCGAGAAGTAGGTTATACTGAATGTACTCCATCAAATCATTAGAGGCTTCAATTGATTCAGGCGTCTCATGGTTCATACCATTCTCTGCCAACCAAGCGGCAAAGTTAGTGATGCCGATTCCTAGGGATCTCTTTCTTTTACAAAAGAGTTCTGCTGCTGGGAATGGGTAGAGTTGGTAATCGATGAGGCTATTGAGCAACCTCACGATAGTTTCGCAGACTTTGGGAATTTCTGCGTGCTTA
>Ga0181343_1001150_pt1 | contig 10657 bp, 3 predicted proteins | sample Su13VDMLBSD_FD_130110 | JGI IMG/M metagenome (GOLD analysis project Ga0181343, IMG submission 130110) | Freshwater viral communities from Lake Michigan, USA - Su13.VD.MLB.S.D | ecosystem: Environmental > Aquatic > Freshwater > Lake | place: USA: Michigan | collected 2013-07-15 | reverse complement strand
GATCGGTAGGGAGTATAACACTGCGTATATTATCCCAGAGCGAAACTTAATTGGACACAACTTAATCTATCAACTGAAGGAAGTTGAGCAGTATGATAACCTGTTTTTAGACGATAAGCATGAGATTGGTGTCCAGATGGCTGACGCTAATCGTAGGCAGATGCTGGTTGCGGTAGATGAGGCAATAAGATTAAATAAAATTAAATTAAACTCTGAGCGCACAGTTGATGAACTTTTAACTTTTATTATTGACGAGGTGGGTAGATATAAGGCAGACACTAATTGCCATGACGATTTAATTATGGGTTTAGCGTTGGCAGTTTTTGGATTTAATGAGATAAGAGCCAATACGCCTATGATACAACATAGGCCGAATGACGATAATAAATTTATTCTGCCTGTCTCTAGGACTAAATATATGATAAGAACCCCTGGTGGATTAATAGAAGAAGAAGATCTTAAATGGCTACTAAGTTAAACGAAGGTTACACACAATTCAACCCAAGCAGAGGCAGTATATCAAGCTGGTTCGGATCTTGGTATTACCCAATTGGCAGAACTGGTAAGTTTTTCGCCAAGTTCCTCAGTGGCAGGAACGAGCCATTAATTCCCCAGGATGGAACGATTCAGCAGCAGATAGTCCCACCAGAGCCCCATCCTCTCGCTGGTGACACTGTTTTAAGAAACACTCCTCTGGGCTCGATTAGTCCATTAAAGACTACGCAGATGGTTCCCGTTAATGAGGAGGAACTTGAACGTAAGCGCAGATATCAAGAGTTTGAGGACATGGATGATTATCCAGAGATAGGTGCAGCTTTTGATATTTATGCAGATGACTCAACTCAAACTAACTTAGATGACAGTCACTGGCAGGTTGAATCTGATGACCCATTGATAAAAGATGAAGTTGAAACTCTGTTTAAAGATATAAACCTTGAAGCTTTTATCTGGGATATAACGAGAAACACGGTTAAATACGGTGACTGCTTTATTGAATTAGTCGTTGATATTGACGAGATCAAGAAGGGTATTCAAAAGATAAAGATCCTTGATCCTAACTATATTTACCGTATCGAGAATCAGCATGGCATTCTAACTGATTTCTTGCAGGAAATACCTCTACAGACAGATAATACTTTATTTGGTAAGGTTGGCTCCACCACTGGTCAAAAGATAATTGTCCCACTGGATAAGAATCAGATCGTTCACTTCAGACTGTTTAGCTCTGACCCAACTTATTACCCCTATGGAAAGAGCATAGCCGCTGCTGCAAGAGCCATCTACAAGTCACTTAAGATGATGGAAGACGCCATGTTAATTTACAGACTTGCGCGTGCCCCAGAGAGAAGAATATTCTATGTTGACGTAGGTAACTTACCAGCTTCAAAGGCTGAGATGTATCTTGAAGCTCAGAAGTCTAAGTTTAAGAAAGAGAAGTATTTTAACAGAACAACCGGAGAAATTGACGCTAGATTTAATCCATTAGCACAAGACGAGGACTTCTTCGTGGCTGTAAATGGTAAGGGTAGCGGAACTAAGATTGATACACTTAAGGGTGCTGAGAATCTTGGCGAAGTAGATGACGTTAAATACTTTAGAGATAAGTTGCTAGCCACACTTAAGATTCCAAAGGACTACATTGTAGAGAAGGATCAAAGCCCAGAAAGAAAGGCTAATCTTAGCCAGTTAGACGTTAAGTTTGCCAGAGTTATCGTCAGAGTCCAACAGTGCGTTCAGATTGGATTGGAAGCTATAGCTAAGAGACACCTTCTAGTCCGAGGGTTCCCGGCGTTCTCTGTTTCTAAACTTAAAATTAAGCTGCCTGAGCCTTCAGACATGTCGGCTAAGAGACAACTGGATATTGACGAGCAGAAGGCAAGAGTTGTCCAAGCGGTAAAAGGTTTAAATATATTCCCCTTAGAATATCTGTATAAGAATTATTACCAGCTTAACGACGATGAAATTAAGGATATTAAGGACAAGCTTGAGGAGCAATCACAAGACCCAATCATGGGTGCTGTAGCGGCTGGAATGCCCCCAGGACAGCCAATGATGCCAGGGGCTCCAGGTGGCGCACCAGGGATGGGAGCCCCTCCAGGCGCGGGCCCAGGGCCCATGGAAGCAGGCGGACAGGAAGGGGCAGAGAACGCCCCTCCCACAGCTATGGAAGAAGTAGATTATTCCGAACTTAAGAAATTAATGCTTTCGGAGGGACTGAGCGAAGAGGCAATTAAAATTGTTGAAGAAATGTCTCTAGATAGCAAATTAAATAAAATTTAAGTATTAAAAATACCTAAATAGTTTTGATAAGGTTATATTCATGTTAACTAACATTTTCGAGTCGCGTAACAAAACTTTCCTAAACCTAGTAAAACTGGGTGACTATCTCGGTAGATCACTGAGAGAGAGCGTAGAATTATTCTCAGTTGATGGGGATACTGTAACTTATCTTACAGAATCCAAATACGTCATCCGTGGAAATTATAAGTCTGCTCCGCTGTCCTTAACCGAAATTGAGGTAGATTATGCTTCAATATTTGAGAATAAGGGAATTTACAACAAATTAGTTGATAAGAAGATATCAAGCTTATTAGCGGACTTGCTTGAGAATGATTTATCAGATGCCAAGAGCAGCTTCGATGGCGTCCTGGGTTTGTGGGAAAGCAAGCTACAGTTTGAGAAGACATCTAGAAGATTAACCGATAAGGCTCAGAAGTTTGATGAATCATTTAAAATCTTATCAACCCCTGAGTTCGGAAGACTTGAGGAGATGAAGGGTGAGCTAGTTAAAGCCCTGAAGGAAAATAAAGATCTTGCCTTAGCTCCAGAGATTAGAAGCACGGTTAGATTGGCCTCAGTAATTTCAAAGTCGTTCGATCTGCCTAGAATTAATATCGAGCAGTTAGCAGAGGATAGACAGTATTCAATCCCCTCAACTATCAACAGCACTCTCTACGATCACCTTTGCAAGCAAGAGATCATTGCTAAGGAACTGTTGGAGAGCAAGCAGAGCCTCGATACAATTTGGATTACAAACGAAAAGATTCAAAAGTTACCATCATACATCTATGAGTCGGATAAGAATGTGATGCAGTTAGTTGCCGAGATTGTAAGCGAAGTCCCATACTTTGCCATGGCGACTAAGAAGCAAATCTCCTCATTAGTTGAGGGTAACTTGGATCTCCTGGTAGACGATAACAGAATACCAGATAAGGATATTAAAGGTTTTGTAGCTAAGATCTTCGAATTTAAGAAGCCAGTGAAGAATCACTTAACAAGTCTTCTAAATGAGAAGTATGGAGTAAATGTCCAGACCCTTACTGCAACTCCTACGTTCGATTCATTAATCAAGACACAATCTTTTATCTTTGAGTGTCTGAGTCGGATTGCTCCAAAGAACTCTAATATGAATAGAGTTCTTGTTGAATTCGCTCATATGCTGAAGGAGAAGAGTGGTATTGAATCAATCGACGTTTCTGATTTCTTAACTGAAGTTTTCGATCTTTGTGACTACAGCACATCACTGACTGAAACTTCACTTCTCAATTACTTGAACTTTGAGAAGGTTGCCGATGATCTAGGTAAGATCGGGCAAGTGTTAAAAATGATCCAAGCTGGTGCTGGTGGCGGAGATGCTGCTGGTGCTTTAGCTGCTGCTGCTCAAGGCATGGGCCAGGAAGTTCCCGAAGGTGAAGGGGAATATGAAACCGATGGCGGCGAGCTAGCGGGCATGGGTGACGAAGACGGTGAAATGCAAGGCGGGGAAGAGGATATGGAGCCCGCTATGGACGCCGAAGCTGCTGCTAATGAAGTAGGTGCCGAAGAGGAAATGGAAGGCATGGAAGGCGAAGAGGGCGACATGGAGATGGGCGAGGAAGGCGACGAGATGGGAGATGAGATGGGCGAGGAAGGAGATGAAGAAGGTGAAGTGGAGTTCTCAGATAAGGACGACTTAATTGACAACCTTAAGGAACTTGAGGAATTAATTTCAACTTTGAAGTCTGACTTGGACCTAGGTGGCGATGAAGGTATGGAGGGTATGGAAGGTGAAGAAGAAATGGAGGGCATGGAAGATGAGGAAGAAGAAGGAGACATGCCAGATATAGACACTGGAGAGGGAGAAGACGAAGTTCACATTGATGTAGATTCACACAATGATGGAGAAGAGGACGATTCTGAGGAGGAAATGCCAAAGAAGAAGAAGAAGTCTAAGAAGCCCGAAATGGAGTAATAAGTTATGACGATAGGACCCCGTGATAAGCCCTATCCAATAATACTACACGTAGATAGTAATACTGGAAATCCCTCTAAACTGGCGGAATCCAACGCTATCTACGTTAGTTCGGTTTCGGCTATAACTCTGTCAGCTACAACTGTATGTGCCACCAATTGGGTAGGAATCCCAGGGGGTCCAGGCACTACGGATCACGGGCAATTAACGGGGCTATCAGATAATGATCATCCTCAGTATGTTCTATCATCCACGAATTCCAGTTTAAGTTCTCTTGTATCAGATCACTTAGCATCAGCAGTCCATTGGGATGCAAATACCTTAGACTCTAGGTTTTTAAACGCTTCGGGAGATAGCGTTACCGGATCATTCTATTTCGGTAATCTCAGTGCTGCTGTATTTAGTGCAACCACAATAAGTGCGACTAACGCTTATATTGCATCAACGATTCAGTTTAACATAGGAGTAGCTCCTACACTCTCTGTCGGTCAGCTAGGATGGAATTCAACTGATCAAACGATAGATATTCAAACTACACTAGACACTACGCTGCAAATAGGCCAAGAGCAGGTAATGTTGGTTGAGAATAGATCTGGTGCCGCAATACAGAATGGAAAAGTTGTTTATGTTAGCGGAACCACAGGTGGATCTGGTAAATTACAAGTAGCATTAGCAGCAGCGTCTTCAACTAATTCTGAGACTGCATTTATAATCGGTGTTGCAACCCAGACTATAAATAATCAAAGCACCGGGTTCGTAACTACATTTGGTAAAGTAAACGGCATACCCCTTCCTGGATTTAATGATGGGGATGTAGCTTACCTGGGGGATTCACCGGGGGAATTAAGACCCTACAAACCAACTAAGCCATCGCATGGCTCATTCCAAATGGGTCGTGTTGTAAGAGCACACAATACTAACGGAATCCTATTCGTAACTATTCGTGGATCAGTTGATATGTCTGAGATTCATGATGTTGCATCCTCAACTCCAAGCAATGGTCAAGTATTAGTTTGGAATACTGCTAGTGGATTATACGAACCAAAAAATGTAAGTGCAATATCTGGAATTGATAATTACGCAACTACAGCATCATTAAATAACTACGTAGTAACTTCAACCAATCTTGCCCTAAGCAATACAGTTACCGGACACTTAGCGTCTGCTGTTCACTGGGATGCCAATACCCTAGACGCTAGATTTGTAAACGCTTCTGGGGATAGTGCCGCAGGGTCATTCTTCTTTGGAAACCTAAGTGCAACGAACTTTAGTGCCACAAATTACCTTAATCTTCCTAGTGTCACAGCACTAAACGGAACCGGAATATTTGAAGTTACTTCTTACTCAAGAAGTAATTACGTATTAACTTCTACAAATCTTGATCTTAGCAACGCAGTGACTGGGCACTTAGCGTCTGCTGTTCACTGGGATGCGAACACATTAGATGCCAGATTTATTAATGCCTCTGGTGATAACGTAACAGGCGTATTTACGTTTGGAAGCGTAACGGGAACTAATATATCTGCTACAAATTATTTCAACCTACCATCAGGAACTGCAATTTGGAATGCAAGTTCTCTGCAAGGGAGAGCAGTAAACAACGCTTCCCCAGGAATAGGTGAAGTATTAGCTTGGGATACTGCTAACTCAAGATGGACTCCCTCAGCAGTTACAACCGGGGGCATTACAAATAATCCAGGCGGGAATAACACAGGTAACATACAATTTAAGAACGGTGGATCTTTCAGCGGAGTAGATGAGCTGACTTACAACGCTACGTTAAGCTCTCTCTATGCCAGAGGTCTTAGCTCTCTAAGCGTTACAGCCACTAATATATCTGCTACAACATACTTTAATCTTCCAAGCGTTACAGCATTAAACGGAACAGGTGTATTTGAGGTAACTTCATATTCTAGAAGTAATTACGTATTAACTTCAACCAACTTAGCTTTAAGCAACACAGTAACAGGTCACTTAGCCTCAGCAGTCCACTGGGATGCTAACACTTTAGATGCAAGGTTCGTAAATGCTTCAGGAGATAGCGTTACCGGATCATTCTTCTTTGGTAACCTTAGTGCGACTAACTTTAGTGCTACAACTTATTTAAATCTTCCTAGTGTTACAGCATTGAACGGAACGGGAGTATTTGAATTAACTTCTTACTCTAGAAGTAATTATGTATTAACTTCTACCAACTTAGCTTTAAGCAACACAGTAACAGGTCACTTAGCTTCCGCAGTTCACTGGGATCTAGCTACTTTAAATTCTAATTATATAAACGCTTCTGGTGATAGTGTAGCTGCTGCGTTTACATTTGGAAACGTAACGGGAACAAATTTCAGTGCTACAACTTATTTGAATCTTCCATCAGGAACCCCTACATGGAATGCTAACAAGTTATCTGGCACTACTATCAGCTTCCAAGATATCCCTGGAATTAATCCATTATCAGATAATGATACTTTAGTTTACACTAGTTCATTTGGAAGCTTAAGATGGATTAACTATCCGCTATCTCTTTACTCCAGAAATTTAATAAACCCATATGTTGCTCTTAGTGGATTATCAGATGTTACGGCTAGCATTAATCCAACGAATGGGCAAAGCTTAGTTTGGAGTTCTACTAAGTGGATTGCATCCTCTGTAGGTGGCGGAACAGGTGGTGCATCAAACTTCAATGCAACTGCAATTCAAGGAGTTCCTGTTTGTGCTACTGCACCAACTACAAACAATCAAGCCTTTGTATATGATTCCGCTAATACCAAATGGAAGCCAGGATACACCATATATCAATCCACAGCTATTCCAAGCAATGGGATAGGGGCTAATGGGGATATTTATTTCCAATACGATCAATCCTCTACTCTTAGCGGGCTCAGTGATACCCAAATAACAGCAACGCCAACCACAGGGCAAGTGCTTGCTTGGAACTCTAGCAAGTGGGTTCCTTCATCTGTAACCGCAGGGGGAGCAGCAGCAGTTGGCTCAAATTACAGATTCCAGTTTTACAACGATGGATCCTTAAGTTCGGCTAATTTTGGTTATGATCCAAATACTTATGGTGGATCTATAAGCTCAACTATCCCATTGTCGCTAAATGCTTGGGCATATATAGACCAAAATTTAGGTCTTGGTTCAACTATCACATTCTATGGCGCGGGAGGGGCAAATGGATACCTACAGGTGGGTCCTGCATCTTCAGTAAGTGCTAATGCTTACATTACTCCAAGCCTTTCTGCTGTAACTATAAGCGCAACAACTTATAGAAACTTACCAACTTCAGCTTTAAGCGGATTATCCGATTCACAAATTACCACTACCCCAGCCCTAAGCTCTGTATTAAAATGGAACGGCAGTAAGTGGGTTGCCGCAGTAGATGCTACAGGAACTTCAACAGGTGGGGCCCCAGCAGGAACTAACTATGAATTCCAATTCTATAACAATGGAGATTTCAGTGCTGTTCAGGGTATAGAATATTCTCCTAATTTCAACGGAAGCCCTCAATTCATATTGTCGGGTAATGTCCCCAAACTATATGTAGAAAATTCAATATACACTCAAAACATGAATGCTGGCACTCAGTTGGGAGTATATTCCCCAGGGGGCCAACTAGCGGCAATAACATCACCACAAAATGGGATTTTGTCTGTAAATGTCTTAAGTGGTGCAATACTATCTTCTACTTTAGTAAGCTCCACAAGTTCGATAGCAGGCATCTACGATCATAATATATCAATTCTTACTGCTACTAGTATAACTTTGCCTGATACTTGCGTTGATAAGATGTTCATATCTTGTGTCAGCAATACAACTATAGTTTTACCAGCAGCACCAAATAATGCAGGAAGAGCTTTACAGTTTATAAAATCTGATACAAGTGGATGGCCTGTTAATATCTCTTCAGTTTATTTGAACACTGCTGCTAGCTGTGTGAAAATTAATATTCCTAGGGATGTTGTTAATGTTATTAGTGATGGAACTAGCTGGTTTGTAGAAAATACTAGACAAGTTTATGGACACGGAAGATCTATTTATTTTGATGACTTCTTGACTGGAAATAACGAAACAGGCGAAGTAGGTGACCTTAAGTGGGCATTCACTAACGGAACTTTGGACTTCCTCACTCCAACAGCAACCCTATACAATGGTGACTACATTGGAATGATGAGAAGGTCTTCTGCTGCTACAATAAATCAAATAGCTACTCTAACCTTAGATGCTACAGGAAACAGATATTACGCATTAACCAAGGATTATTTAGAGTTAAGAATGAGAACGGCAGTTTCAGGGGCTACAACTTCTTATAAATACAGAGTTGGATTGATTGGAAGTGATATGCAATCGTCAGGAATTCCCACACAGGGAATATACTTTGAAGCAAGTAGTGGTGGAAACTGGTTAGCTGTAACAGTATCAGGAGGAATTGCAACTATCACTGATACAGGGTTCAGTGATGTAACGGGATTGCACACTTTAAGAATATTCCAACAAGAAAATGGAAGTATAGAATTTTATATTGATGATATATTTGAAGCATTACACACCACAAACCTTCCTAATAGATTAATAGGAATGGGAGTTTGTGCTCAAATGATTCCGTTGACAACATCAGCCAGATCGTATGTTATGGATTACTATGGGTTCTGTATTGTAAATCGAAGTAATACTAGATATTTGTAGCGGTATGGCAGATATAACTAATTCATTTGTAAAAGCAAATAACACATGGACTCAATCAATCGCATGGGCGAAAGTTGATGGGACATGGCGTCAATGCTTTTCAAATGTTAAAGTAAATGACGATTGGAGGCCAGGAGGTCCAGGCGTCTTAGAACTATATTCACCTGGAACGGAGTCTTTAAGGTCTTCATTATACACAGTTCAAGTTTCTAGCCAAATTGATAGTCAGCAAGTTGGATTAGGCTACAGGGATGCGTATGTATTTTCTAGAGCTAGACCAGTCAGAGCGGCTTACGGGGTCGAGTTCACTGGCTTGCCTGCTGACCCAGTTACAAATCCCAGAAGAACGCAATTCTGGTTAAGCGGGTCAAGCCCAGAAGTAAGTTATTTAACATTTGGAGTTACAGGCACTGTAAAAACAAAGGTAAGCAAGACTGCTGGATCTATAACTTCTGCTAAATTAAGGCCAGCCGCAAAAAATTGGAACTATCAGATCACAGGTGGAGATTTAATAATTAATATGAACCCAATGGATAAAGTTTGGGTTGAAGTTAATAATGAAGCCTCCAGCCCTTTGTTTATTTTCTGTGATCCGCCAAAACCCTCATTGCCTTCAGGCGGAAGAGGATTGTATTTTGGCCCAGGTATATTTCACCTATCGTCTATCCCAGGTCCGCACCAATCAGTTACATTCACAGGAGTTGGAGTCTCTGAAACATTCTCAGGAGTTGGATTTAGTGGGCTTACAAATTATCAAGAAGGCGAAGATTACTACATTTACTTAGATGGTGGCGCATATGTAGTAGGGTCATTTGATATTAGAAATAGAAACAATATTAAATTCATAGGCCCCGGTATTTTGTCGATGGAAAACATGCCAAAGGAAAGATTTGAAAATCCTTTATTGACAATCAAAAGCCCATATGATTACGTTGCACATAGGGATTCAGGGGCAATTTGTATCCACGGAAATGGAGAATACGATCAAGTAGTTGGAGTTGATTTTAGTTACAGTGGAATGCCTTCAGGATGTATTCTTAGTGGGATAACAATCATAGATACCCCATTCTTTGGTCCGCGAGGAATAAACGGTGTTGATAATATAAAGATTTTAAATCCATGGGTAGAGAATACTGATGGAGCATACCCAATAGCCGACAGAAATACCAGATTCCAATACATGAGGGATTCTTTCTTCTTGTTGGGGGATGACGTTATTTACGCTCCTTACAACGCAAAAGGACTATTTGGAGGCAGCGCAATATTTAGTGGACTTGATTTATACACTAAGAGTAATACGCCCATTTCCCTATCTTACTCTCCAAAATATTATTTTGATCTACCAACAGAACAAAAATCTTACTCTGCCATTATTCATAGTTGTAATGCTGGAAGTTACGCCTACCCGTATGATGAACCAATAATTAGGGCAACAATGGCGTATCCTGTGACATCAATTGATACTACAGCACTCGATCCAAGAAATTATGGATTATACGATATTACAGTCAGTAATATAATAGTAGAAGACCCAGCCTATACCTGCTTGTTCCATGTTGGAAGCAAATTGGATATAAATAAATCAGACCCATTTAGATTCGGAGGAATATCAGGTATTACGTTTGCAGACATTTATGTTACAGGAGCTTTGGGGCAGAGAAATACCGTATCGTCTAATGAAATTTGGGGCTTAGATGCTAGCAGCAGGCCCACTAACTTAACATTTAAAAATATTAATATTAATGG
>Ga0181343_1001149_pt1 | contig 10667 bp, 7 predicted proteins | sample Su13VDMLBSD_FD_130110 | JGI IMG/M metagenome (GOLD analysis project Ga0181343, IMG submission 130110) | Freshwater viral communities from Lake Michigan, USA - Su13.VD.MLB.S.D | ecosystem: Environmental > Aquatic > Freshwater > Lake | place: USA: Michigan | collected 2013-07-15 | reverse complement strand
TGAATTTTTTAAGCTCATTTTTTTTGTAAAAGCTGATTCAAATACCTTTGAAATTGCATCTTCTAAAGGATCAGAATTTTTTTCAAGAGGAGTATTAAATCCATCCATAACCTTCTTAGCTCTGTTTCGAGCTTTTTCCTCTTCATCTTCTTCTTTTTTCTTAGGATCTTCTTTCTCTTTTTCTTCCTCTTTATCAGTTGACTTATCTAAATCTATATCATCATCTTTTTCTTTATCTTCTGAAGAATTATCATCTCCTAAATCAAATGAAAAATCATCATCTTTTTTATTTTTTTCTTCGTCTTTTTTATAATCTAAATCGCTGAAATCTAATTCAGGCTTTTTCTTGTCATTTGTATCCTTTGAAGAATCACTTGAAAAAGGTTTAGATTTTTTAGGAGTATCTTCTTTTTCCAATAATATACTAATACTAGGTTTTTTAGATTCTAATAATCTATCGACTTTTTTTGAATAATTACTACTCATTTTAATACTCCTGCAATTTTATCTGCCATTTTAAATCTATCTTCAATGACATCCCAATTTAATTCTTTCATCATACCAAAGACATAAGCTTTTCTATTTTTAAGGTAATCCTTATAATAGCTATGCTCCCAACAATCCATTACAATTACAGGAAAAGAACTAATCATCACATGTTGATCATGTAAATCAACAACAGTATTCACATATCTCTTTAAATTCATATTATAAACTGTCATTGCCCAACCATTACGAGCTGCCATACAACAAGCAATAAAATCTTCTTGCCATAAATCAAAAGAACCGAAATCTCTTTCAAGTCTCATAAATGCTAAACTATCAGCATTGATTTCACTTTGTAGATCACTAATATTTTGAAAATATAAACCATGTAAAAATGATGCATTATGATTATGTGCTTCATCTATTTTTAAAGATCTAAATTGACTATTATTAGGATTAACATTTTCACGATCAGCGGTATCCAATTTTGCAGATATATTATTTAATTCCTTAATATATCCTTCAAATAATTCCTGATGTGATTGTTTTGTCTTTTCTGATAACAATTCAGTTTTTAAATCAAAATGTGTAGGTTCTGCTACATATGCTTCTTTAATTAGTTTTTTTTGTTTTTTTGATTCTTCATTAACGTTTTGTTGCTTTGATACACCTTTATCCTTTAATGCATCAACAACACTTTGCTTTAGTAGTTTTTCTAATTCTTTATCAAACATATTATCTCCTTATAAACTATAATCTTTTATAAACTCTTGCATAGGAACAATAATATATTTTTTATTTTCGTATGAAGAATCATTATATGCACCTTTAAAATTTGACTTTAAATCAAAATTAGCAGAATTTGTATCTACCATTCGAGATTCTTCAGGTAATAATAATATTACGCTATCCCCTTCAACCTTAACAAATGTATATTCTAATCCACTCTCGTCATGCCTCACCTTTAGTTGATCAGCTGAAGTGATTAAACTTTTTTTGTCTTTTCCATATGATACAGTCATCTCCTCAGCTATAAAAGATCTTACACGTTTTGTGTATTCTTCCTTTAATAATCTGATCATACTTTTTTCATTTAAATGAAACATTTATTAATTCCTATATATTTTTTATTAATTATGGATTAATATTATAATTTATTTTGAGATATTTTATAAACTTCTTTGGACTGATTTGCAAATCTAATCTGTAAATTTTTAACCAAAACATTCAATATATACTTTATTTGATATGGATTCAAAATATAACCATCTTTTGTTATATTTTTATCACCTACATTCTTAATAACTCGAGAAGACTTAAGATTTTTAACTAATAATAAAAACTTATTTTCAGAATCAGTATTAAATATAGACTGAATATTTGCTATTTCACTTACCAATATTGGACAAAAACCAATAGTCTCAATTGAAGGCTTAACAATTAATTCTTTTTTATCTTTCTCTGTATCAAAGGTTTCTTCATTTGCATTTTTATTTTCTTCTTTCTTAACCTTAAATATTCCATTCATCATCTTTTCATTATCATCATCAATTAATGCACCTGGTGTTGCAATATAAAATAATAAAATATATTCATTATCTTTTCTATCTCTAATTGATAATATTTTATTGTCATCAAAAATAAAAAATGGAAATATACCCATATTATTGTAACGATATGAAGAATTTTGATTTACTTCTAAATTATTTAAATCATTAATATCACTAATTTGTTTATTTAATACTAAAGGTCTCAGAACATAATTATTATCTTCTTGACCCTGTAATGTTAAACCTACAAGCTTTTGTTTAAATATAGAATTATATGTAGTAGGATTAATAGGTTTTGACTTAATATTAGATTTTTCAGTTCCTTTAATAACCTTAGGTACTCCTGTTTTTTCCTTTTCTTTCTCGTTTTCCTTTTTATCTTTTTCTTCTTCTTTAAACTTATCTATATCCTCATATAATAATTCATATAAACTATATTTCATATAATTTCCAATTCAATTATTATCTAAATATCTTTTAACTTCAACACCTGATTTCTTTAATAATTCTAAGCCTGACATGTCTCTGTATTCATCTTTATATATAATCTTTTTAATTCCTGAATTTATGATTGCTTTTGCACACATTTTACAAGGACTTAATGTTAACCACATAATCTTTTCTTTAGGATTATTATAATCTAATTTTAATAAGCAATTAATTTCAGCATGTAATAAACCACTATTCCCAGGCTCTATACTCTCAGGTTCATTTTCACCACCAGCTTCATTACCATTATATCCTACTGATAATATTTGTGTATTATCTTCTGTTGTTACAATTGCACCTACCTTAAAATCAGGATGATGTGATCTTTGTGAAATTATTTCTGCAACACTCATCCACACTTCTTCCCATGTAGGTCTATTCATAATAATTCCTTTTCTTTATAAGAAATCATATATACAATATCAAATATTACATTTACTCAAAAATATTTATTTAAAAGAGGTTTTAATGCAAAAAGAAATAAAAATAATACATGAAAATATCAATATATACTTTTCGGAAATTCTTTTAAATAAATTAATTGAATTACAAGATGATTTATATATTGATTCTTTTATATCTTATGTTAAAGATATTTTTACAAAATCTTTTGTAATTTTAAAAAATAAAAGAATCAATATTGATAAAATTAAAAATAGTATAACTTATTTTAAAATTGAATTTAAAGATAATTCTATCAATAAATTAGGATATCATACAGTTAAACTAAATGATAAAAGAGTAAATTATATTACAATATTATTTAATGAAAATGATCTTTTAAATTTAAATAATATAGATAACTTTGTAGATACAGTTATTCATGAAATAGGTCATGCAATAGATCATAAATTCTTAAATCAAGAAGCAAGAGATTATTGGCAATCAGGCTGGTATAATGCATATGCCGATCAACTATCTGCAATTAGACAATCAGTTACAGATAAAAAACCATTCACACTATCAGATTCAATAAGAATACAAAAAAGAAAAATTGCAAAAGGAATGATATCTACAATACAAAACAAATATCAAGAATTAGATTTTTCAGAAGATAATGTAAAAAATTGTTTATTTAACTTTATTGATATTATTTCAAAGATTTATAATGCTCTTAAAAACCAACCTTTCTTTATTGAATATTTTAAAGATTTAGAAAGATTTGGAAATTTATGTAGAAAAGAATTTATTGAAAATAAAAAATTAAACAAAATTGAAAAGACTGAATTAGGCGAGCTTTTCATGTCATTAAGTGATAAAACAAAATTAGAAAATATATTATTTAATAAATCCTTATCACAATTAAATTCAGATGATTACAGCATTATCATCATGTTATTTAGTTTTAAAGATTTAAATATATTAGGAAAACCTTTATATGATCCAAAATTAGATCTCTTAAATGATGCTGGTTGCTTTTTAATATTAGGTTTAATTAATCCTAAATTATTTATGAAATATTTAACAGGTGAATTATTTAGTCCTCTGTTTGATAAATTTATAAGTACATTTAGAAATTCATTATCATTAGACATACAATCTTCAGATATTGAAATTCAAAATGAAATTAAAAACATATTCATACTTGAAAATATTGAATCAGAAGAATTAGAAGAATATGATCCATTAAATTTTGATCCTAAAAGATTAAATTTAAATCCACAAGAAACAGCAACTCTATATAAATTACCTTTACAGAATTTAGATCTTAAGTATTTACAAATACCTACTGAATATGGAAAATTAAATATGTGGGAAGATTTTGCAGAAACCTTTAGATTATATATACTTGATCCTAATTCATTATCTGATATTGCAAAAACACGTATTTCAAGAACATTATGGTTATCCGGATTTTATGGTCAAAGATTAGAAGAAAAATTAATAAGAAAAATTTCTAAATTATTAGCTAAGGGATTTTAAAGCAGAAAAAGCTGACCAACTTCTTGGTTCATATAATACATCCCCTCCAACTGTTACCCCCTTATAATCAAATTTAGCCATTGTATAATAAGCATCATTACCTGTTATAGGACATACAGCAGGACATATATCAATTTGTGTTGCATATGGCATCATCTTCATGATTTCTTCAAAAGGATTAAAATTTGCATCAAGCTGAATTGAAGATATTATAATAGTATATCCTTCTTTAAATAATTCAATTACATGATTTGCACAATTCTCAATCATAAATGCTTCATCAATCGCAATTACATTAAATTTCTTTTCAAATCTCTTTTCGTTTTCCTTTAAAATAATATTGATTTCATTACCATTTGAAACTGAGTGAGCTTCAAACTTTCCACCATTATGTGACTGAATATATGAATCAGCATATCTATTATCAATACGTGGTTTGAATGCAATTACATTTTTATTTTGTCTTGTAAATCTATCGATTGAAGCCAATAACTTTGTTGTTTTTGATCCATACATAGGACCAGTATAAATAATAAACTTAGGATCAGACATTTTATACCTTTAAATTAAAATAATGAATTATAATCAAAATTTAAAAATATACACAAATTATATTAAATTATTGAAATTTTAATTCATTTCCATTTCTATCAAAACATTTAAAACCTTTACTTAAAAAATAATAAAGATTGTATAACATAAATTTTTTATCATAATCATCAATGTTGTTTATATATGATATAAATTCTTTATTATTTTTTAAATTATCTGAATTTTTGATATCTAAATTAAACCATACAGAATCTATTTTCCAATTACCTACTATGACTTCATCAATATATCCTCGATTTTTTACTTCATTCTTATCCAAAATATTAGAATTTAATATTTGCTGATTATTGCTGTCTTTATCAATATTTCCCATGTCATATTGCCACATGGCAGGATATTTTCTTGTACCTGATTGTTTTGTTGCTTCTTCATAAGATTTTTCAACACCATCTTTTACATCAGATGAGTTTAGATATTTCATTACTTCTTTTTTATTAATGCTAAAGCTTTCTAATCTAAAAATACAACTTCCACGAGTAAACTCGCTTTTTCTATCATCAAAATCCTTTTGTTTTTCTTTTTCTAAGGTTTTATTAATTTCATTGTTATTAATATTTAATGATTTTTGATTTTTGATTAAAAAATATTTTAAAGTAGACAACCACATTCCTTTTAAATATTCTTCGATTTTCTTGTCTTGTTCACAAAGTTTATTTATCATATGAATATTAACATTTAAATTTTCTTTTGCAAGAGCATCATTTATTTCTTTGTCCTTTGAAGTAAAAATATAATTTAAATTAATCATATATGACAGATTAGAAAAAAGTAATATAATAAAAAATACAATCAAAGCTTCTATTCTAATAAAAATATCATCATTAGAAACAATATCAAATCTTTTTAAATTATTAACAATATTTTCATTACAAATTAAATTATTTTTTAAACTTTCATCTAAAATATCATTTTTATATTTTTCTAAAATAGAATTAATTTCATTATTTATATTATTTTTATTAATAGCTTTTTCAAATATCCCAGAATATTCTATACCTTTAATATTTCCACCTTCAAATATTGATTCTATCATATCATGAAATACAGGTTTTATTATAAATTTTTCAAAATTATTTGCCTGCATAGAACTTATTCCGAATTGATCGAATATTTCTTTATTGTCTAATCCTTGTTGTTTAGCTGATTTAAAATTTTTTATTTTTTTTATAAATTCTTGTTTTTTTGAATATTCTTCTTTTTTATCATCTGATTTCTTAGGATATGATTTAAATACTTCAGTTCCTAAATCTCCAGATCCTCCTCCTGCCGCAGTAATTTTTCTTGAATTTAAATATAAAAATACATTTAATTTACCTGTTGTACCACTTTTACCTATTTTTTCTTTACAAATTTCATATGCATCTTTATTATCTAAATTTGTAAATCCTAATGCACTTAATTCATTTTTATGAAATGACTCAGGTGATTTATAATATTTTTCTCTTTCTTCATAAAATTTAGATAAAATTAAATTTCCTTGATTTCCTTCATATGCACTTAAATCATGTATAACAACGACTTCTTCTTTTTTACTATTTAAATCCTTTTGATTATTAAAAAAATCTTGATCTGCATTTTTCATCCACCATTTTTTTAGATCTCTAAGGTATGTAGGCTTCAAGCCTGATTGAGGATTATATTCAAAATTCTTTAATTTATCTTTAAAATATTCACCTTCTTTTCTTGTATCTTTTCTATCGTTATATATTTTTCGATATTCATCTCCGGCAATTCCTTTCCACTTCTCCATTGAAATTTCTCTTAATAAAGTTTCCTTTATCAATTTTCTTAATTTATTACCAGATATCAACATAATAAAACCTATTTTTTATTATTATATATTAATCAAATGCTGTCAATCTTTTCATTTTACTTACATTTGTTGATAAGCCCCAATCCTTTTGCATAGTCATTTCAGCTATCCACAATGTATATGCAATTTCATTTTCATTCATTACACCCCATATTTTCATTCTACCAATATTACCTTCATTATCTGCAACCGATACAGTCATAAAATCTTTTCCATTTTTTGTTTTCTTAATCTTTATATCATTCATAATACAAACCCATGCAATTCCTTTACCTTCAGGCATTGTTAAAGCAGATGGTATATTCTTCTTTTCAAGCTTGTCCATTAATTCAGAAGGATATAGGAGATCTTCCTGTACATCGGAGCTAAGACTAAATTGGTTATTAATCTTTTCAATTCTTGTCCAATCTGAATCATCCTGTAATATCTCCTGTAAAAGTTTATCAATGATAAGCTCAGGCTTTTCACCTTTCTTTTCCATCTTTCTAAATGCAGCATCTGTTATACCATAACGACCTCTATGTAAAGTATCATAATTATCAATAATCAACTTATACAATTGTTTATGATTCTTAATTCTACCATTCTTCATTTCTTCTAAAGAACCAAAAGCCTCCATTTTACATAAAGCATTAAATGATGCCTTATTCATTTTTGAATGCTTCCATTCTCCATCTTCATTAAAGAGTAAATCATCTAAATTTCTATATGGTCTTAATTCCATAATTTCATCAGTAGCTTTATCACCAGTACCTTTAATAGAAGATAATGGAGGAACAAATGCTTTTAATTCATCAGAATAATACCATTCTTCACCTGAATAGTTAATATCAATTGGATTAAATTTAAATCCATAGCTCTTGATTTCTTTAATAGCCTTACCCATACCATTTGGACTACCTTTTTCAGACTCAAGAATTGTTGATAACCAATCAGTTTCATAATGTGTATGTAACCATGCTGAATAATATGAATCAATTGCATATGCTACTGCATGTGATTTATTAAAACCATATTGTGCAAAGAAGTCAATTTCTTCCCAAAGGTTAGTTGCAATTTCATTTGAAATATTACTTACTTCTTTTGCACCTTTAATAAACTTTTCACGAGCATCTTGTCTTTCTTTATAGATTGCATCTAACTTTTCAACTGATTTCTTTACCAGGGTCTTACGTAATTTATCACCTTCAGCAGGACTAAAGCCGGCTAACTTTTGTGCTAATAACATAAATTGTTCTTGAAAAGCAATGAAGCCATATGTGGGTCCTAATACTTCTTCAATTACAGGATGTGCATATTTAGGACTTTTAATCATTGCTTCATTTTTTGCTTTAACATATTTTTTATGTACATTTGCTTTAAGAGGGCCTGGACGATAAATTGCAGTAATTGCAGCTAAATCTTCAATGTTTTGTGGTTTGGCTTCCATTGCAAAGTTACGAGCACCACTTTGTGCAAATTGGAAAATACCAGTAAAGTGGCCATCTTCATATACATGCTTCCAAACATTAAGATCATCCTGTTTTACAAATCTACAATTTAAATGCTTATCAAAGAAATCTTTAATTTCATTAAATGAAGGATCTTTTTTGTTTTGTCTTTTAAGAATACGTCTAATACAATTTTCTACATCTCGAAGAAGTGTTAAACCTAAGAAATCAAACTTTAAGAATCCATTATCTTCAAGATTTCTAAAGTTTAAACCTTCAGCCCAAGGAGTTTGTAATTCACCTCTAACACCAACCATCGGTAATGTTTGTTCAAGCTCTTTAGGATCAGCAACAATAACACCACCTGCATGTCTACCAATTGAACGATTCTGTGCAAATAAGGTTCTAATATGTTCTTCAACATGTGGATATTTATCCATGAATTCCTTATATCGAGGACTATATGCCATACAATCTTCATGCTTTAAAACAAATACAGATTTTTCCATGGATTCATCCATCGCATGATAAATAACTTCATCCTGCAAAGGACCTGTTACTGCATTAACTTCTTCATATGGAATATCATAAAACTTTGAAATATCCTTTACCAAAGATTTAAGTTTAAGAGTATTAAAGTTACTTACAGGAATAACTGCTTCTTCACCAAATAGCTTTTGTGAAGCTTTAATTAATTCATCACGATTACCAGCATCAGTATCAATATCAGGCCAATTTACACGATGACGACCTAAGAATCTATTCCAAAGTAAATTATAAGGAATAGGATCTAATTGGGTAATACCTAATAAGTAATTAACCAAAGAACCAGCACCAGATCCACGACCAGGTCCTAAGAATGTATGTCTTTCAGCTTCCTTAAAGATTTTATACATTGTTAAAAAGTAAGATTCATGACCTAAGTATTTAATATCTGACAATTCTTCCTTAGCACGATCAACATAAACAGGATTATCTGCTAAACCTTCATTAATCAAAGCATCCTTGACTAATTCTGTAAGTTGTTGCATTGTTGTTTTATTAGGAAGATCGGTTACAGGTAATTTAACCTTTGTATCAATCCATGTATCATCACACATTTGCCAAGCAATATCATGTGTTCTTTCAATTGCATTCTTAACTAATTCTTCATTACCTTTATAGAATTCATATTGATTCCAACCATCTTGAAATTCTTGCCACATTTGATCAGCGTTTTTAGGATATAATTCACATTTTAAATCTTCAAATTTAGGCAAAGATTCAGCTGATGTACTACTACCTAACCAACCTAATTGTTTATACATTTCACGAGCTTGCCATTTATCAGGGGTAGGATAATGACTATCACATGTTGCAATTAAAGGAATACCTGTTAATTTATGATGCTCTAATAAATAATCATTTACAACGTGTTGTTTTTCAAGCTTATTAAATTGTAATTCCAAATGAAAGCCATCACCAATATATTGATGAAATCTATCAGTTAAATTCTTTAATTCATTTTGGATTTGATCACGACTTTGACCATGAGCTACACCTCTAAGGATACGATTAGAATAAATACCACCTAAGCAAGCAGTAGATACAATTAAATCTGAACCATGTTGTTTTAACATATCAAAGTCAATACGAGGATAACGATAAAATCCATCCTTATATGACTTTTTAACCATAGTAAATAGATTTGCAAGACCTTTACGATTACGAGCAATAACTACCAAATGATAACGACGTTTCCATTCATCATCCATTACATTTAAAGATTTAGATTCATTTTCATCTTCAATAACCAGGCCACCACTATCAACATCTTCATCAGCATCTATATCTACTTTTTTCTTAGCAATCTTTTCAGCTTCAGCTGCAGTTTTTGCATCCTTAATAGCTTGCTTATGTGCTTCATAATCAGTAGACCAATCCTTTAAAGAAGGTACAAAATAACATTCAACACCATATAATTGACGATATGTTTTACCAGATTTTTGAATTTTTTGGGTATAGGATCTTGCATGTGCTAAACCATTAGCATTACCGTGGTCTGTTAAGGCCCAAGCATCCATGCCATTTTGCAAAACAAAGTCAATATGATCAGATGGATAACCAAGTCCGTCGAATGTAGACCATTCAGGAGAACGTTGAATGTGCGTGTAAACCAACAAATTTGCTAGGCTTACCGCACACAACGTTCTCAAATACCCCTTTATGTTGTGTTGTTGTCATAAGAAATCCTTTAGAGTGTTATTCCCAAAAAATAAGAGATTTATATTTCTCTTTTAATATATTATATTCATTTCCTTGAATAATACAAATTTTATGTTCAGGATATTTTTCTTTAAATAAATCTAATTTTATTTTAGACTT
>Ga0181343_1001148_pt1 | contig 10669 bp, 22 predicted proteins | sample Su13VDMLBSD_FD_130110 | JGI IMG/M metagenome (GOLD analysis project Ga0181343, IMG submission 130110) | Freshwater viral communities from Lake Michigan, USA - Su13.VD.MLB.S.D | ecosystem: Environmental > Aquatic > Freshwater > Lake | place: USA: Michigan | collected 2013-07-15 | reverse complement strand
TGCTCTTCCGATCTGGAGAGGAGACTCTAGTGGTGATGGGTGTACAAAAAGAGATCCGGACAAATTTTTCCAATTTACTTTGGAAGGCTTGCTCTATTGTATTTCCTAGTCCAAGAACCGACAAGTTCTACAAGGCAATGCAGGATGCTGAATATTGGATCACAAACGGTGATATCAATGTTGACATGTTTTGGACAAAAAGCTATTATAGAGATACTGCATGGCAGCAGGCATTTAATGACGGACACCTTAGGCCACTGGGTTACAGCAGGGGCTACATTTATTGGAATAAAAATGGGAATTAATACGCAAAATCGCCAACAAGTAGATTATTTTGTTGGCACAGAGGTTGAAAATACTATTATGAAAGGCGAAAAGACCTTGTTTGTAGTAGGCATTAAACCTGTAGACGAAATTATCAAATTGGCGGAAGAACACAATATTCAACACATTTATTTTGGTACTAGTCAAAGTTTTCATCCCGCCAATCCATATGATTGGGCATCGTGGAATGAAATGATTAAACCCTTGCTAATTAAAGATTATTTTGTTACACTAGACTTCGACGTACAATACTGTAAAGAGATTCACGAAGAATCGTGGTGTGAATACAAAACTTTTATTCCCATGATCAGTGTTAAGATTCCTTACATTAAGTTATATAATTATCATGCCACAGTTAAAATTGACGATAACACTTGGGGAGACACCAATACTGGAGTATGGTGCCACCCACTCAATGAGTTACTAACACGTCAAGTATATACTGACTGGAAAGACTACATAGGCGATACGCCTGTTTTTCCTAAAGAGTCCAAGGAATAAAATAATGAATCAAGAAACCCGTGAACAAGCAAATTCTATTATGAGTCGTGCAGAAAGAAAAATTTGGGTAACGTTTCGTAAAGAAGGAATCCATTGTTATCCGGCAGCAGCAACCGACCCCATGCTAGCAACCGGAGACGAATATGATGTAAGCTTCTTAGGCTCTCCACATCGACATATATTTCATTTTAAAGTTTGGATTGATGTCTTACACAATGATCGGGACATAGAATTCATTCAATTTAAACGATGGTTAGAAAATCTTTACAAAGACGGAACTCTTAAGCTTGATTATAAATCATGTGAAATGATGTCTGATGATCTTTATATTCAAATTACTGCAAAGCATCCAGGACGAGCAGTCTGGATCGAAGTCTCCGAAGACGGTGAAAACGGAGCTCTTATCAAATACGAAACTCACCAACCCATTCAACGTATTAAAATTTAAGGAAAATTGTAATGGCACAGCCTAAATACATCGAAAAATATCTACGTATTAAACCTGAAGTTGATAGAATTTTCGACGACTTAGAAGGATATAAAAACTTTTGTCGGTTTAACATGCTTAAATTCGACGAGCGAGATTTGTACAAATCCGAGCAATATCGTAAATTTGAAAAATATCGTAACTGGCGAAATAAACAATTTGATAAACAACAAAATAATTTCTAAAAATGGCTAAAATCTTTGTTGTGGATTTAGAGTCAGTTGAAACTAGGTACACTGCCCAATGGAAATCTCATGTACCTAATTTATTAAAGAAGGCAGGGCACGATGTCCATGTTATTTCAGGTCCTACTGATATCCCAGACGCTACTACTCCTGGTGCCTTTCTTAATTTTGGCGGCACCAACATCTACAAGGCTAGCCAAGTTGAGCAAATGGGTAGACTCTTCACCGAAGGTAAAGTTATTGCTGGTGATCATTTTATCTTTACAGATGCTTGGCATCCTGGTATTATCAACTTAAAGTATATGAGTGAGTTACTGAATATTCCAGTAACTACGCATGGACTATGGCATGCTGGCAGTTATGATCCTCGAGACTTCTTAGGACGGCTTGTTGGCAAAAAGAGATGGGTCAGACATGCTGAAAAGAGTTTCTATCATGCGTTTGATCACAACTACTTTGCCACAGAGTTTCATGTTAAGTTATTCTTTGAAGAATTATTAGAAGATGGGTTTCCGAGTGAAAATCCTTGGTACGAAGAAGACTGGGCTGAGCGCTATGATAGCGGGAAGATAGTGCGTACTGGCTGGCCCATGGAATATATGACGGATACCTTAGAGAACTATAACACTAGTCCCAAACGTGATCTTATTTTATTCCCGCATCGTATTGCCCCCGAGAAGCAAGTTGAAATCTTCCGTGACTTAGCTACTCAGTTACCACAATATGAATTTGTTGTATGTCAAGATCAACATCTGGACAAACACGAATATCACAAATTATTAGGCCGTGCTAAAATTGTGTTTAGTTGCAGTCTTCAAGAAACATTGGGCATAGGTTGCTATGAAGGCGCATTAGTTGATGCTATTCCTATGGTGCCCGACAGGCTAAGTTATAAAGAAATGTATCCTGACATTTTTAAATATCCATCGTATTGGACTGAGGATTGGAATCAATACAATGCATATCGAGACAACTTATGTTTTGCTATCATGCAACACATGGATCATTACGAAACCCGATTACCACAATTAAAAGCATTGTCAAAGCATTTAACAGATAATTTTTTTAGTGCATATGAACTCCTTAAACGCATTTGACAGAATTCATCAATTCGAACAAGAACTAGCAGATTTTACTGGTGCCCCATATGCAATAATGACTGATTGTTGCACCCACGCTATTGAACTTTGTTTACGATATGACAAAGTAAAAGAAGTCAATTTTACTCCGTACACTTACATCAGTATCCCAATGCTAATGCATAAATTGAATATCAAATACAATTACTCAGACCACAGTTGGCAGAGATGGATCGGGGAATATCCTTTTATTAATACTAGAATCTGGGACAGTGCCAGGCGTCTAGAAGAAAACATGTATCGTCCTGGAATGATGCAATGTTTAAGTTTTGGACATGACAAACCATTGCATATCGGCAGGGGAGGTGCGATTCTATTAGATGATAAAGATGCATATGATTCCATTATTTTAATGCGTTACGATGGCCGGGACCTAAATACTAGACCTTGGACTAATCAAAAAGAATTTAAAATTGGATATCATTACAAACCAACCCCCGAAGAAGCAGAATGGGGCTTGGCATTAATGAAAGGTATAAGAGTTGACAAACCTATGCCTAAATATGTAGAATATGCAGATCTAAGGCAATTTACTATTACGGATTAATATGACAAATAAAAAAGAAACAGGATTGGACGCTATGTACGGTGACGGTGGATATCAGGAAGAAAAATATCTCGGCAACTATCTTCGCGCCAAGATGAGACGTGACGGCAAAAGATTTTGGGCAGGCGACAACATTAGTGAATATGTCGACGATCATAACAAAGAACAACTAATTGACGAAGCCGCAGAGGCGTTCGAACTAGTACTTGATCGTTTGCTGATTGACCGCGAAACAGATCCAAACAGCAAAGGCACAGCACGTAGACTGGCCAAAATGTACTTTAACGAAATAATGGCAGGACGATATGAACAAGCACCAGACGCAACAGCATTTCCAAATGACTCGGCGGATCGTTACGAAGGCATGCTGGTTGTTCGCAGTGAGCTTCGCAGTATGTGTAGCCATCATCACCAACCCGTTAGTGGCGTTGCTTATATTGGTATCATTGCTGCCGAAAAGCTCATCGGTCTCAGCAAGTACACCCGCATCGCACAGTGGTGTGCAAGACGAGGTACACTCCAGGAGGAACTTTGTAATGACATTGCTCGGGAAATCGAAAAAGCCACAGGTGCAAAAAATCTAGGCGTTTACATTCAAGCAACTCACGGGTGTTGTGAGAACCGCGGCATTATGGCACATAGCAGTCTGACACAGACCACAGTATTAAAAGGTTCTTTCAAAGAAGATCCAGGTGCAAAGAAAGAATTTTTCGACAATATTAAATTGCAACAAGAGTTCGCTCCGCGTTAATTAACAGTAAGGAAACAAAATGGTAGCAAAAGCAGTAAACAAACTCAGTGATAAATTAACAAAAGTAAATGAATCATTTACAGTTAATATGTACGACAATGGCTTTATGGTAGAAGTTGGTGGCCGAAATAAAAAAGGTGACTATGTTAATGCCAAAATTTTGTGTAATACACTAGACGAAATGTTGGCATTGGTCAAAGAAGCAGGCGAAATGGACAGGGACAGTTAATATGACTAATTGGCTAAGGCAAAAAATTAAAAACTTTTTGTACCCTGGAGATGAAGTCGAATTAGTTTCTTCTAATAGACTATCTGTAACGTCCGACGACTACAACGAAGATAATACGCTGAAATTTTCGGTTACTCCTGCAAGGGGAGGAATTATTGTGTCTGTTCGAAATTACAATAGAAAAAAAGATACTTCCGAAAATACTGTGCATGTTATTCACGACGATGAAGATGTATCACAACGAGTAGCCGAAATCGTCAGCATGAGTCTGCTACGTAATTGACAATAATTAAAGTATTCTGTAAAATAGCACAGTAATACTTTATCGAAAGATCTACCATGTTACTTAAATTACTCGAACGTCTCGATCGAAAACGTATTGTAATGGATCGCGTCAACGATGAGCCATATCTAGAAAGATATTACTTGTTTCTTAAAGACCGAAAGCGTTTTCCTTTCAATGTATTTTTGCATAAATTTTTAAAGTCAGATCCCGATGATGTTCATGATCACCCGTGGCCTTATGCTACTCTTATCCTTAAAGGTGGTTACTATGAATGGATTCCTCAGTTTAACTCCCAAGGCCAAAAGATTGGTGAAATCGGAGCTTGGCGTGGTCCTGGACATTTTCGTATATGTAGTGCTTCTTCTTATCATCGTATCGAACTTGACCCCGATGTAGAATGTTGGACTTTGTTCATGCCTGGCCCACAGCAAAAAGACTGGGGCTTTCTAAGCAAAGGTCAGTGGGTACAGTGGGAACAGTATTTGGCTAGTAGAACAAAATGATAGCACTACCCCCAGGCTGTACAGTAGTTTATCCTATATGGATAGACATCGATAAATTAACCAAAGATATAATCAATTGGTACGAACAAATAGGTGGTCGACAGAAAGTAGATACATATTGGAATCATCGAGGCCGCGAACATTCTAATGTATATGTAGCATACGGTCGCGGTAAATGGTGCCACTATCACCAAAACGGCGAGGGCGGTACTAGGTTGCATTTTAATGGAGAAGATGCTAGTATTGCATCTATGTTTATTATAAAATTTTTAGATAACATAACCAATCACAATCTTAAAGAACACATGGAGAGAAAAGAAAATGAATATTACTAACAAAGAATATCACGGCCTTATTGCAAAAATTTGCAGGGATATCGCTGTCAGCAATTGGCGGCCAGACTACATTGTAGGCATGGTACAAGGCGGACTTATTCCAGCCGTAATGATCGGTAATTATTTTAATATTCCAGTGAATACTTTGAGCAAGGAAGAAAGTAATCTATGGATGGCTGAAGACGCATTTGGGTATGTATCATCATCTACTATGCCTCGGCCCACTGGAGAAGTTACAACTGATCCAGCCACACGTAAAAATATTCTGGTTGTCAACGACATTAATAACACTGGTAACACAATTAACAATTTAATGGAAGACTGGCGTTCTGGATGCTTGCCCAACGATCCAGCCTGGGAAGACATTTGGAATAACAATGTTAAGTTTGCTGTTGTATACGACAATATCAGTAGTAAATCAAAAGTTACTGTAGACTTCTGCGGAGAAGAAATCTCCAAGAGTAAAAAAGAACGTATAGTTTTTCCTTACGAAAATTGGTGGATGTAATATGAAATACGATTGGAATAGCTTTCCTAAATACGTTATCGATTGCGGCAAATTAAGCGAGCCGTCTGATTTATGTAAAATTTTTAAACATTATAAAATTGACAAATATGTCTATGAGTTTGTATTCGATAACGCTATCAAAGTTAAGACTGGAATGAGTGCTGCTAAAAGCATTTCGAGAACCTGGGGAGAACGTGTATATCGTCAATTGGCTCATGCATTTAGTTGGGGACATTTGAGAATAGACGGCTCCAGCGGAGCAGATTGGCTAGTTATCGAGCGAGACTTCAAACTCGAGTATGGTATTGATTTAGATCACAGAAAATTGTCACTTATTGTATGGGACGTTACAAATTATAATTTTAAATCGTACACTCCTTTTAAAGAAGTCGAAGACATGGAAAGTGAACGCATAGAAGAACATATTAAATTAACAGGTAAAAAACCGATTGGCAACATCAATGATGAATCCAATAAAAGAAATAGAACTTATGTCTCCAAGCAATTATTTGAAAAAGTATTCGACTGGGCATAAATATTATCTCAAGAGGACTTCTATGGCATTCAACCCTCTCTAAATATTCTGCATGTCATCAAACTTGCTACTTACACAAAGGAGACTAGAGATGGCAAAATCCTCAACAGCTGATTTAATCAGACACTTAGAAAACAACCTTCCTTACATAGGCCCAGTTAGTTACAAATATACTAGCACTAAAGAGTATCATGATGCTTTTCCCTGTGCCTATCGCCAGTGGCGAGCAGACAGTCATTGTAACTTAATCCACGGGTACAGTTTCTCAATGAAGTTTTACTTTGGTACCGATGATCTTGATGTTCGAAACTGGGCCGCAGACTATGGCGGTCTTAAAGAACTTAAAAAGATCTTAGAAGATCAATTTGACCATACCTTGATTGTGGCAGCCGATGATCCAGAAATGGAAACATTCAAGATGCTACAAGAAAAGAATATGGCAAAAATTGTTGTACTGCCTAAGCTAGGTTGCGAAGGTCTAAGCGACATGCTTTACAAATACGTCAACGGCGTATATATTCCTGAGATGTGGGGCGAAGGTGAAGCCAAGCGTCTATGGTGTTACCGCGTAGAAGTTCGTGAAACTCAATCCAATATGGCGTTCCGTGAAGGTCATCGTGAATGGAATGAAGATTTATTTGCGTAAACTTTGGCGACTTTGGGCTAAAGCGTTGGGTGAAAAGTCAGGCAGTACGGATTCTGAATCAGACCGTATTGCTTGCATTCGTACTTTAATTGTGTTATCATACCTCATAACTAACTGCTTTATTATAGCAGGTGTAATTCGACATTGGAACTAGTATGTTTAAATTAAATCCCGGAAGTCATGAAGAAGTATTGGGTATTCTTCAAGAAGAATGTGCAGAAGTCATTGTAGAAGTTAGTAAAATACGAAGATTTGGTATCGATAGCGTTCATTATAAAACTGGTTATAAACATTCTGCAATGTTAGAAATGGAAATTGGTGATGTGTTAGCCATGGTGGATATTCTACTAGAACAACAGATCATTAGTTGGGAAAACTTAGAATTGGCCAAATTGGCCAAAAAAGAAAAACTTAAAAAATGGTCTAATATATATGAAACTCAAAGTCAGTGAAATTTTTTATTCAGCACAAGGCGAGGGCAGATTCGTAGGAGTGCCCAGTGTATTCTTGCGAACATTTGGATGTAACTTTACATGTGCAGGATTTGGATGCGCTCCTGGTGTTAATAGCACAGAAGCAGACGATGTTGCAAAAAACGTTCATTTGTACAAAGACTTCAACAGTTTGCCGTTGGTAAATACTGGTTGTGACAGTTATGCCAGCTGGCATCCAGCATTTAAAGATCTAAGTCCCACCATTGCCACAAATGACTTAGTGGATCGTATGTTGAAACTTACACCCAATAATAAATGGGTTCAAGACAACGGCAATGACGTGCATCTTGTTATTACTGGCGGGGAACCTTTATTAGGTTGGCAACGTGCCTATGAAGAATTGTTGAGTAATCCTGCCATGGCCGATCTGCAAAATTTAACTTTTGAAACAAATGGCACACAGGAACTACAGCCTGCATTTAGACACCATTTACTTAATTGGACATTAAACTCTAAATTAAATTCTAAAGGTGAGCGCAGAACTTATAACAATCTTACCTTTAGTGTCAGTGCTAAATTAAGTGCCAGTGGAGAACGTTGGGAAGATGCTATCCGTCCTGAGATCGTTGCCAGCTATCAAGAAATTGGTCATACATATCTTAAATTTGTTGTCGAAACTGAAGAGCACTTTGCTGAAGTGGATCGAGCAGTAAAAGAATTCAGAGCAGGCGGATTTACTGGTGCTGTCTACGTAATGCCGCAAGGGGGTGTTGTTACTCCCTACGAAAAAAATCGAGTTCGTGTGGCCGATTTTGCAGTTAGTAAAGGCTACTATTACAGTCCAAGACTACACGTTGACCTTTGGGGCAATGGGTGGGGGAAATAATTTAAAGGAGATTCATTGTGATGGAAACGAAAAAAAGAACAATAGCCAGAATGATTAGTTATCGACTAACTGCATGGTCATTTACTATTCTATGGACTTATATGTTTACCGGTAATATTGCTAATGCCACTGGCTTTGCCACCGCACTACATATCTTACTCAGTATCGATTACTACATTCATGAACGCATTTGGTTAAAAATTAAGTGGGGATTAGAGTGATGGGAACAGCGACCAGCGACGAGATGACCCAAGCATACGACCCGTTCGACGATCGAGCAGTATTTGAATATAAGTATAGTTTCATACCTCGTCGTTGTTACACAACTGGTCAGTGGGTATGGGGTGTAGCTATGCGTGGCCTCCTCATAATCGGGGGCCCAGGCGACCCTGTGGTCGAAGATCGTTGGTATCATCGTCACGAGGCCATTATTAAGATGTTAAAAGGGTAAGATATGGGAATATTCGATAAACTGTTTAATAAAGAACAGCCTGTTAAAGAAGAAACAAAGATACCAGTTGTTGAACCAGCACCCAAGGCTCCAAGGGCCAAAAAAGCTAAACAAGTTAAAAAAACGTCTAAGCAAATTGCCACGGAAAAAGGCGAACCTTACGTTAATATAATTAGTGTAGAACTGGATCCAGAAAATATCGGTAATGGTGCATTTGAATTAGATTGGAATGATTTTTTTGTAGCCCAGCTAGTTCGTACCGGGTACAAAGGCAAAGACGATCAGCAAATTGTTGATCAATGGTTCCAAGATGTTTGTAGAAATGTTGTTATGGAAACATTTGAACAGTACGAAGCTAACAATCCCAGACCAGTAACCGGAGTTCAACGAAAAGATTTGGGTGGCGGCCGCAGTGAAATAAGCTAAAGCACCAAAAAATAGTCTAATGTATTGACTAAAATTGAATAAACTGCTATTATTACTGCACTATGCGATATCTTATTGTTGACACAGCCAATACATTCTTTCGTGCAAGACACAGTGCCCATCGTCAAAGCGACACATGGGATAAACTAGGTTTTGCTATTCACGTAACTCTTGCCAGCGTAAACAAAGCATGGCGAGATCAAAAAGCAGACCATGTAGTGTTCTGCTTAGAAGGGCGCTCATGGCGAAAGGACTTCTATGAGCCCTACAAGAAAAATCGCGCAGTCGCAAGAGCTGCACTCACAGAAAAAGAAGCAGAAGAAGACAAGTTGTTCTGGGAAGCTTTTGACGACCTTAAAACTTTCTTATCCGAACGCACCAATTGTACTGTTCTCCGGCACGAGCAATTGGAAGCAGATGACTTGGTGGCAGGATGGATTCAAGCACACCCGCAGGATCACCATACCATCGTGAGCAGCGACACTGATTTTCATCAGTTACTGGCCGACAATGTCAATCAGTACAATGGCGTAGCAGATGAGTTGCATACGCTGCAAGGTATCTTTGACAAAAAAGGCAAGATGGTTATTGATAAAAAAACCAAAGAGCCTAAGGTTATTCCTAATCCCGAATGGATCTTATTTGAAAAATGTATGCGCGGTGACCCTACCGACAATGTGTTCAGCGCCTATCCTGGTGTTCGTAAAACTAAACTAGAAGAAGCATACAACGATCGTGCCAACCGGGGGTTTGCGTGGAACAATCTCATGTTGCAATCTTGGACTGACCATAACGGTGTAGATCATAAAGTACTCGACGACTATAATAGGAATCGTGTTCTAGTAGATTTAGCTGCTCAGCCCGACGATATTAAAATTAAGATTGCTGAAACCATTGCTAATGGCAGTGTGCGATTAAATCGACCAATGGTGGGAGCTCAGTTTCTAAAGTTCTGCGGTAAGTATGAACTTAATCGTTTAAGCGACAATGCCACAGCAATCAGCGATGTGTTGAGTGCCAGCTATCCAGAATGATTAATATACAAGAATTATTAGATCAAGAAGCAGACTTAGCCAATTCAGGACAAGCAGACAGTGAAGAAAGAAAAAAGATTCATACACTAATAAGACTTGCAAGAAATGAAGAAGTTCGTCCTCATTGTTTCGGTGACGATGACTGTTCTACTAGAATTTTATCCATGTGCCCATGGCGAATAGATTGCGGAGAAAATCAAAATTATGAATAAAGAACTATTAAAGAACCTACAACTACAAGCGGGCGGTAGTCACTATCCCAGCATCAACCCAGAAATGCAATTAGCGTTTGCTCGGCTAGTTGTAAACGAATGTATTGAAGCTGTTCGCAAAACAGATACAACCCACGCTTACACTACGTTTGACAGATCATTAATAGATGCTACAATTGAAAGATCTATTAAGTCAATTAAAGAAAAATTTAAGTACCATGGCATTTAAAAGTCATCAAAGCCCGTTTCG
>Ga0181343_1001147_pt1 | contig 10682 bp, 11 predicted proteins | sample Su13VDMLBSD_FD_130110 | JGI IMG/M metagenome (GOLD analysis project Ga0181343, IMG submission 130110) | Freshwater viral communities from Lake Michigan, USA - Su13.VD.MLB.S.D | ecosystem: Environmental > Aquatic > Freshwater > Lake | place: USA: Michigan | collected 2013-07-15 | reverse complement strand
AGGCTGGTCAGGGAACATACAGCGATCAGAAAGGAGAGGTTCGGTTTACCAACGAGGTATCCGTTCCATTCCGTTACAAAATAGTGGAGGCGGAAACCCTCCAGCCGTCTCACTCTGGCGGAGTCCGGAACCCCAACCACTTCATCCCAGAAGCACAACCCAAAAGCCGTTTGGACAAGGGCAGTATTATGGCCGAGGAAGGGTTTGCCAACAACCCCCGCTTTGATGAGCTTGGGGAGAACACAAACGCCTATTCTGGCGCTCCGGTAGTCAACCAGCGCAATGAAGTCGTTCAAGGAAATAACCGAGCAGCGGGCTTGAAAAAGGGCTACGAGCGCAATAACCCAGCGTATAAAGAAGCTCTAAAAGCAAACGCCACCAAATTTGGTCTTAGCCCTTCCCAGGTAGAAGGAATGAAAAATCCCGTCTTGGTAAGGGAAGTTGCGGTGGCCGATCAAGGGGCCATTGAATTGGGAAACTACGATGTAAAAGACCTTGAAACTGGTGGTAAGCGTCGTCTTGATCCAATAGCGGTAACGCGGAGAATGTCATTTGAAAACAAGCAGCGTCTTGCCGAGATACTTTTTGGTGCGGAAGGAACGCTCAACGAAGCAATCCGCAGCAACACCAAGAGAGTAATGGAGATACTTAACCCATTCCTCAATCAAGCCCAACGCAATACCCTTATGAATAAAGAGGGTAACTTGACTGAAGCTGGGGCTAAAGATCTCGAGGCGGTAGTTCAACAATTGCTATTTGACAACGGAGATCCCGCGCTCCCCGACCTATTTGAAAACCTGACCCAAACTCAGAAAGAAGGGTTAAGAAAAGCACTTCCTCACATCTTCGCGGCAGGGGCCGACAAGAACCTTGTAAAAGAAGTACAAAATGCCATCCTTGCCCTCAATGACTTTGCCACAAGTGGATCGGGGGATTTCAACCAATGGTTATCCCAGACCGATATGTTTAAGGGCGGGAAAACACCAAAAGATCTGTACACCCCGCTTGAGCTTAAAATAGCCGAAGTCCTTAACGATGCTAAATCCCAAAAAGAAATCAAACTGAAATTCCAGCAGTTTGAGGATGCAGTTAAGAGCAAAGAGGCCACAATGTTTGAGGCCGCACAGGAAGGTAAAAGCAAGGATCAGGCGGTAAAAGAGATATTTGAGGTTGAAGAGGCGCAACCAGAAGCCAAACCGGAACCAGCTCCAGAAGAAGCCGCAGCTCCGGAAGCTCCCAAAAAGGCAGCCGAGCCAGAAGCTCCCCAGCCAAAAGAACCTAAAAAAACTAAAAATAAAAAAGATGAAGGACTTAAAGAAAAAGGTACAAGAGGCGGTACAGAGGTTAGCGGAGAGCAGAAAGACCAAGTTCCGACTGCCAAAGGAGGAGCCACTACCGAAGGAGGAGCCAAAAAAGGAAAATACACCGCTAAAGCAGAGCAAATAGCCAAAGAAATTATGAAGGCTGAACTGCCTTCTTGGTTAAAAGGCGCTCAACTTCCTCCTGGAACAGAAAAAATGGGGCCGTCTCTTCCATCCGAAGAAGCTGTAAAAAAGGCGCTTGCAAATGCAGTAATTAAGATGGGTAAACTGCTGGATAAAGGTGTCGAGTTTTCCCAAGCCGTAAAAGAAGCCACACGGAATTTGGCTAAGCTGTTCGGGGAAGATCAGGCACAAGAAATACAAAAAAACTTTACAAACTACTACAACGATGCCGTTTCAAAGCAAACAGCAGGTAAAATTCCTGTACAGCCAGAAGCCCGAACTGGCGAAAAAGTGGAGGGCGGAACACCCGGAGCAGAACCTAAAAAGCCTACCGAAAAAGGTGAAGGTAAAGGTGAAAAGAAAGAAGTAACAATAGAACGCAAGAAGGCTTTCCTAAACGCCATCATAAACGCCAAGGGGACACCAAAGGCCGCCAAAGAAGGTTTGGAGGAGAAAGGTCTTAAGTATCAAACCAAAAGCCAAAAAGAGGCCGCCGACTTGGCCGAGTCAATCATTGCCTCAGAAGGCATTGATGCAGCCGTAGAGTTTGCCGAAAAGGAAACTTTGGATGGGGATGTGAATGCTCTTGTAATGATGAAAGCCCTTGAGAAGTTATCTGATCTTGAGGCGTCCGCGTCTTCCCCAGCCGAAAAACAAAACTATGCTATACGCTTTTCAGAGATAGCAGACGCATTTGATAATAAGGCCAGGTCAAAAGGGCGGTTTAATTCAGCCATCAATTATTTTTATAAGAAATCCCCTCTTGGCGTAGTCATTAATGAAAACAATAAGAGAAAAGAAAGATTTGAAGAGTGGGCTTCCGAAAGAACAATTTCTGGTGAATCCAAAGAGCAGTCGTGGAAAGATTTCTATGAGAACATTGAGGGGGTATTGCAAGACCCAACTGTAGCCAAAATAATCAGCGAAAGAATTGCAGAAGGAGTTGAAGCCGCCAAGCCAAAGGCCGGTGAAGTCAAGTCAGAAGCAAAAGCTGGTGACCCATTGAGAAAATTTGCTGCAGCAATTAGGAAGGGGCGTATTTCTAAGTTGGGTGGGTTTAGAGCTGGCACCGGATTTGATGCTGTTTGGGACGCTTCGGTGGAGGTGGTAGCCAAAGCCGTGGAGAGTGGAGCCACGTTTGCTGACGCAATTGAAGCTGGGCTTAGATATGTAAAAAGCACTACTTGGTATGCCAACTTAACTAATAAATCAGATTTTGACGATAAGTTTAAGGAGCATTTTGAGAACGAGTTTGCAAAAGAAAAAGAAAATCAAAAAAAGGCAGAGCGGTATCTGAATAATCTAAAGAAAAAGCTGTCTGGTCTTTCTGCAAAAGAGCGTGATGATGCTGTAAAAAAAGCGTTTAACAAAATAGTAGAAAGCGGTGGATTAGATTACCAAGAGTTTAGGGATATAGTTGGAGAGGTAACTGGCCGGGGAAGCCTTACCGATGCCCAGGCACAGAAGATGAAAGACCTTGTAGAGAAGACAAACTCGATTGAGGTTGCCGCCGAAAGAGTTCGTACCGAACGTACTCCAGAGGCATTAAAATCGTATCGTGTTGCAGAATTGGAGGCCGCAAAAGCAACTGCTGAGTTGCAGGAAATGTTGGATACAAATCCAAACATTTTTGATCGTCTGACTTCAATCATGCAGCTTAATACATTGGGTATACCAGCTCTCATAAACAACCCAATATATAATATTTGGAACCAAGCAACAGTTAGGTATCCAATAGGTCTTGTAAACACTTTGGTAGATCAATCAATGGCTAAAGCATTCAAAGCTGTTGGCAAAAATTATGTCCCAGAAACCAACATCTTAAATGCGCAAGTTCAAGCAGAATTTTTTAAGAAGTTAGGGTTTGGGGCAAAAGAGTCATTTGCCCAACTTTTAACTGGGTTGAACAGACAAGATTATATTCAGAAAGAACTGACAACTCAAAAAATACAGCCGCTTAAATCGTTAAAATCCCTATATCGATCACTTACCGGTAAAGAGAAGTTGACAAAATCTCAAAAAATTGACAAGGCTCTTCAAGCAACAGTTGGGCTTCCTGCTGAAATTGTAGCTCGCGTTTTGAATTTAGGTGATAAGCCACAGAGGTTCGCGGCTGAAGCGGCAACTGCGTCTACGTTTTCCCAACAATTAGGTTTGAAGGATATTGATTACAAAATATTTATTGAGTTCCCAAGAGAAGAAGCATATAGACAATTAAGAAACCAAGGCTTAAGCGAAGTGGAAGCAAGCCAAAGGGCTGACTATATCAAAGAAGCGATAATTAAAGAAGGGAAACGATCAACATTTCAACAGGACAATATTTTGAATGATATGATCAATAGCATATTTAGCAATAAGGGTTTCCGTGGTACTGGTAATTTGATTAAGTCGATTGCGGTTTCCCCTTACATAAAAATTCCAGCTAATGCTTATTGGTCTTATTATAATATGGTAAACCCAGAAATAGCTTTGATTCAGTCAATGATATATGGAGCTAGATCCGCCAAAACAGATGGCGTTACATCAAAAATGGCCGCAAGAGAAGCAAAATATTGGTTTGGTCACGCGGTTGTTGGCGTAGCTACAAGGGCCGTTGTGTTGGCGTTAGTTCAGCAAGGAATATTTAACCCAGGATCTAGTAAGGAAGAAACAAAGAAAGAAAGAGAGGGTAAATCTGATTTTATTAGACAAGGCACGATAGATATTGATAAATTGTCGGCGGTTTTGAGAGGCGATAATCCAGATGAAGTTTCTGGCGGCACACTTGTCCCATTGAAATATTTAGGTCATTGGGGTACTGTTGGGAATACAATTGCCAAGAAGTATGAAGAAATGACACCAGAGCAAAGAAAAGCTCAATTGAGATTTTGGGATGCGGCGATTGGTGGAATGGAATTAGATGCTGTACAAGAATTGCAGGAAGGTATTTTCTCAAACACATCATCATTGTTAAGCGCATTACAAGATGATAAAAGTTTGAGGAGATATGGAATGAACATTGTAAATCTATTTACGAATATCGTCCATCCTGCCGCAGTTGCCCAAGTAGAAAGGGCCGCACTCCCATATCAATCAACCGTAAAGGCTGACAATTTTATGGATGAGTTGAAAAATAACTTCCTTCAGCGGTCTTTCTTCTTGCGAAAAATACTTGATCAGCAACCGCCAGCAAAAATTGGTATTTGGGGGGATCAACTTGACCGCAAAGAAAATTTGGCTTTGAGGTGGTTTGGTATTTCTAAGGAGAACAAAGATAATTTTGCCTACCCTATTTGGGAATTAGTTAAGACGACTGGGGACATTGGTTACTTCCCAACAGCAGTTCTTCCCCGGCTTAATGATCAAGAGCTTACAGTCAAACAAACAAGTGAATTGCAAGAGTTAGTAGGTAAGGCTAGAAAAGTTCGTGTAGCCCCATACGTAAATAATCAAGCAGAAATAGAAGGTTTTGATGATGCCGATGGGAAACCCCTCAAGTTCAAAGACCTAAATGATGATATTAAAAAATTTGTATTAAATTATTTGTATGAACTTGGCCGAGTGGATGGGGTGTACCAATTTTATTTGGCTAATCCAGAATTAGATCCCAAAAATGAGTTTAGGGATGAACTTGATGAGGAGTTAAGAGCTAGGAAGGCGGCTTTCAGACAAGTAAATTATTATAAGGGAAGACCTGAAGCCCAGCTTCAAAAAATGGAAGAAGACCGATTCAAAAAGTAATTATATTTGGTAAAGAATTTAATACTTAAATATGCCACTAACACCAAGTTTTTCAGTCAGCCAGACCGTTGGCAATCCTTCGGTTATAGTGGTTACTGATACGAGTACCGGTTCTGATGGAGCGGTTACAAGCCGTAGAGTATATTTGGAAGATTATGAGGGAAATTATGTCGTTCCTTCTGGGGTAACAACAAATTATATTCCTTGGCCATTATCTTCCCCTACCATTTCAATAGATTGCCTTACTGAAGATGCTGCATTGCAAGTAACGGTTCAATGGTTGAATGTATCTAATACAGTATTGTATAGTTCTTCTTCTTTGGAAGGATTTACATTGTATAACGAAACATTCTACTATTCCCTTACCCAAGCCCAAGCAATGGTATCAAACCCGTCTTACATAGCCCAAGATACCAATTACTACAATAACAAAATGAAGCTGCGCCTATTCATTGATTCGGGTAATCAAGCCATTAGCATTGGGAATGATATTACTTCGGCACAGATTTGTTACGATTCTGCCACATTCATTGTAAACAACCAGCAAATCTTCTTCTGATGTTTTCAGTTCCCCAAATAATAAACATAGCGAAGGCAAGTTTATATCTTGCTTCTAACGATGTTCAGAAGGGGTATCTGTACAGCCCTCGTGTAATTCCAGAAAGTCCTAAAATGATTTACATGGAATTGAAGGCGGTAGAATGGATGTACAATCTTGACCCTGCCAATTCTTCCCTTACCGGGACGGCAAACTATTTATACAGCATTTGTAGAGGTTATAACTTGGAAGCACAAACTATTGTAAGTGGTGGAGGGGGAACTCTTTACATTTATCAAGAGGACAATCTGACTACCAATTACGATCTGTATTTGGCTGGGGTTCCGAATATAGGCGATGAGGTGAATGTAACAATGGAGGATAGCTTATCTACCATAAGTACATTTACTTATACTGCCGTAAGTGGAGATACTGCTGTAACTATAATGAATAATTTAGTTACCTTAATAAACGCTTCACCAGATTTTAATGCAATATATACCACGGGTATTCATCCTTTCATAAGCGTACAATCTAATTATGGATTGACAACAGTTATTGGTTCATCCACAATCAATTATGCTTTTTAACCATGGAAAACAATAATTCTGTGTCAAACGGCCATACAAGTTTATTAATATCCGTGTTGAGTGGCTCAATAGCTTGGGTTGATGCGCAAAGCGTAGATATGGGTGTCAAGATATTTTCAAGTTGTGTGTCTTTGGTAGCGGGTCTTATGGCAATAAGGTACTATCACTACAATACAAAGCGAGTAAAAAATGAGCTTGAAAAAAAGAATCAATGACGACTACCAGGGCCGTAGCAATCGTCAAATTGTAACCAGTGAACAAATTTCTCATTGGGCGTATGTTGGCATAATTATTATTATGCTAGTATTAATTGCCACGTCCTGCTTGCCAAACAGAAAGTTTGCGAAAGCCGTAAAAATAATGAATGACCAACCGGATCAGGCCGCTTGGTATTGCGCTGTTAAGTTTCCAGTTAAGGATACCGTTATATATCGGGATAGTATTACTTATGATACTATAGTAAATACAAATTATTTTTCCGATACTACAACCATTCACGATACCACAACCATAACTTCCCCAGCCAAAACATTGATTAAGACCGTGTACAAGGTTAAGGAGATTGTAAGGGAGAATACGGCAAAGGTTCAAGCCCTTGAATATGCTCTTACAGAATCAACAAAGATTATTTCTAAAAAAGATTCTGAAGTTGATGAATGTAGGGAAAAGTCAAATGAATGGGAGAAGTTGGCTAAAAAACGTTTTTGGTGGCTACTGCTTTTAATTGCCGCCGTCGCTGGGTGGATACTCCGCAAGCCATTGATGAAAATTATAAAACCTATATAAAATGAAAGAGGCGATAAAAAAAGTAATCAAATTTCTTTCTTCCATCATATCTGATGAGAAGGGTAATGGATCATCAAAACGGGTGGTTGGTATTTTGTGTGCGCTTTCTCTCTGCTTGACTATGTACCACAATAGTTTTTCAGAAGAGCATATTGCTCCGTCTGCCGTCCTTGTTGATGCGGTTGCCCTGCTGGCCTTCGGATGCCTGGGGCTTACCAGCGTAGACAAATTTTCATTGAAGAAGAAGGAAGAACCAAAGAAAGAAGAGCCAAATGTTTAGTAGCCCCCATTTGTGGGTGATGATAATGGCCGTTTCAATGGGGATGGCTTTTATAATGTTTTCTGTATACTATGTAAACAAGCTGTTCGTAAACCATACAAAAGAAATTCTTGTTAGGTTTATATTGTTGGTATTTGCTTCGTTGGTTGGTGTGTTTATAGTTGATAAGGTGATAGCATTTAAGATTAATTTACTATCTGATGAGCAGAACAATCAACTTTTTGACCTAATTAAGACACTAACGCTAATGATATTTAGTTATTATTTTGGTACACAAAAATCAAATAAAGATGAACATTAAACAAGTGACATTTCCCACCTCTCAGTACATGGCTGAGGAGCATCCCAAAACCCAAATTTATTTACATCATACTGCCGGTAATGCGTCTGGGGAGCAAGTGTTTGTTGGTTGGGCTAGCAATTCTGAGCGGATTGCTACTTGCGTGTCTGTTAGTGGCATTGGTGCTGGTTGTGTTGATGGTCAGATTATTCAAGGATTTAGTTCAAAGTATTGGGCGTACCACCTGGGCCTAAAGGAGTCCACATTCAATAAATATGGAGTTCCGTATAAGAGTTTGGATAAGATTTCTATTGGCATAGAGGTTTGTAACTGGGGTCAGCTCACATTGAAGGATGGGAAGTTTTACAATTATGTAAATAAGGTTGTCCCCCAGGATCAAGTGTGCGAACTTCCCCAGCCCCATCGTGGCTATAAATACTATCACAATTATACCGATGCACAAATTGAATCGGTGAGGGAATTGCTGTTATCTTGGAAAGAAAAGTATAATATACCTTTGACCTACAATCCGGATATATGGGATATCACGAAGCGGGCTTTGGCCGGGGAAACTGGAGTATATACCCACAATTCAGTCCGTCTTGATAAGGTAGATATGTATCCTCACCCCAAGTTAATCCAAATGCTGCAATCCTTATGACGTTCCCATGTACTGGTTGCGGGGCTTGTTGCCGGGTAATTAATAGGCACGAGTCACTAATAGTAACGGATGACGTTAGTAGCCTTTATTATTTTCCGTACAAATGGGACGCAACGGGTAAGTGCGAAAATCTTGGGGACGATAATAAGTGTAAGATATACGAATCTCGGCCGCTAATCTGCAATATAGATGCTTTTATAGATGCGTTAGGGTTAGATCGGAAAGAATTTCACGATGTAAACATAGGGATCTGTAATAAATTAGTAGATGAGTTTGGGTTGGGGGAACAAATGAAACCAAAATTAAATAGTTGAGAAATGCCTAAAGGACAAGCAAAGCCTAGCGAGCGACTTGATTGTTGTAGAAAGTACCGGGATAAATACGGTATGGATATGCCAACATCGAAACTTGCCAAATTAATGTATGAAGAAAATAATTTATTGTTTAAAGATAAAGAGGCTGCCCGATCGGCTTTAAGATATATAGAGGGTAAAATGGGCATTCACTCTGCCAAAATTCACATAAAAGAATCGCCATATTATATGGAAAAAAATAGGAATCCAAATAAATATGCACTTCCAGAAAGCGAAGAAACAAATTACGACCCGTTTATATTAAATGCTAAACGGGTTTTGCTTTTGTCGGATATCCATATTCCCTATCATTCAATTGAAGCGTTGACGGCCGTATTTGAATTTGCGGAAAATGAAAATCCTGATTGCATACTTCTAAATGGGGATACCCTTGATTTTTATGGTTTGTCCAGGTTTGCCAGAGATCCCAAAAAACGTAGCGTTTCTCATGAGTTGAATGCTTTTAAGCAATTTATGGACATCTTAAAACAGATTTTCCCAAAATCAAAAATTATATTCAAGGTGGGGAATCACGAAGAAAGATACCAGCATTTCCTATGGAGCAAGGCTGCGGAACTTACAGACGTTTCCGAATTTGATTTTGAAAATATTATTAAAGCCAGGGCTGAAGGAATAGAATATGTGTCAGATAAGCGGATAATTAACTTAAACGGGTTGAACATAATTCACGGACATGAATTTTCAAGCGGGTTCTTTAGCCCAGTAAATGTAGCTAGGGGGTTGTTCCTGCGGGCCAAAACATCGGCCATTCAAGGCCATAACCATCAAACATCAGAGCATACTGAATCCGATATGAATGGCAAAATCACAACTACTTGGTCTACTGGGTGTTTGAGCGAGCTTCACCCCGCCTATTCCCCAATAAATAAGTGGAATCACGGGTTTGCCATCATAGATTCTGCTAAAGACGGCTTTGAGGTTAGGAACAAGCGTATATTTAAAGGCAAAGTGCTTTAGAATGGTTAAATTTGGATATGGGGTTAAGAATAGAATTGATAGAAAAGTATGTTGAGTCAGACGAAAATGATGCGCTTGAGCGCCTGGGCCTTCCCACAAGAAAAAGGTATAGCACAAGAAGAATAAATGTACATTTTGACGATATTGAGAGAATCATTGAAACGCCTGGGGATGGGGAGGAGTGCAAAATAAGATTGTATGGGGGCGAAGAAATCTTGATCAGGGAGAATTATGATGATATGTCCCAATTTATTACTTCATTAGAACACATGAAAAGAGATGATGATTACGACGAAGAGGATTTAATTAAGGCTGAAATCGTATAAAACAATTATATGCCGCGCGCCTATAAAAAAACAAAGGTCATTTATAGGCCATTAGGCAAGGAGAAGGCGCATGGATTAGCCGATACCACAAGAAATACCATTGAGTTAGATACAAGATTGGAAGGGTATAGGCATCTGCTATACATCATTCACGAGTTCTACCACATCAAACATCCGGATTGGTCTGAAACAAAGGTTGTAAAAGAGTCAAGAAAGACGGCTCGTTTTCTATGGGACAACGGATTTAGATGGGTTGAGGTAAAATAAAAGCCCCGTATAGATATACGGGGCCAAACCAAACCTTAAAAATGAACAACAAACCAAAATTACATTAAAAAATGGCAATTATTATTGTTCCAATTGCTATGCTCCAATAAAAAATTACAAACAATAATAAGAGTGCTGATAAAAATTTTTTGATCATAAATAGCTTTTTGATTTATCTGGGTTTTCCAATGCTCGATAAAAGAAACTGACTTTTGGGACGGGGAATTTCCGGTCAAAGTCCTCTTGGCTCATTTTCTCCCCCTCCACATAGGTATATAACTTCCCCTTACGAAGTTTCCATACCCGTTGATCCCTAAAATCCCTGGCTTTCAGATAGTCAGATACTGGGTGTTCAGGGACATTCGTTTTGTTTTTTAATTTAGTACCCATGTTTATTCGGTTTCGTCAGATATGATAGT
>Ga0181343_1001145_pt1 | contig 10691 bp, 9 predicted proteins | sample Su13VDMLBSD_FD_130110 | JGI IMG/M metagenome (GOLD analysis project Ga0181343, IMG submission 130110) | Freshwater viral communities from Lake Michigan, USA - Su13.VD.MLB.S.D | ecosystem: Environmental > Aquatic > Freshwater > Lake | place: USA: Michigan | collected 2013-07-15 | reverse complement strand
CCTTCTTCGACATCTTTCTTTACAATCGGCCAGGCACTAAAGTAAACAGAGTCAGTGTCACCGTAGATAACAGCATCACCCACGTGATTGTATTCACCGGTTATTGCTTCGTTGACAAAACTGTCCATGTGTTTGGCAATGCTACGACCACACAGTGTAGTACTTTGACCAATACGATGGTCAAAAAATCTACAGCCTGGATTAAGAATAGCACCATACAAACTGTTCAAGTTAATCTTTTTAACCAACTGACGTTTGTCCCAGTATTCAGATTCTTCTGGCGTGCCCGAAGTCTGTACTTCTTTGAGTTTGGCCTGCATTTGTTTACGCTCAGCATACCAACGCTCCAGTAGACCGGGAATAATTCCTTTGCGTTCATTGGTAAAAATTGTACCATTGGCACTTAGAATCCAGGGCTTGTTGCTGTCAAATATAATTCGCCAGACATCTGCTGCACTTACCACGTCTGTGGTACCATCAGCTTCCCAATCAATGCTGATTTCCACAGTGGGATCGCCTTTCATAACAGCTTCGTATTCAAGACTAGAAAACAATCCTTCCCAAGCCGCAGCAAAGCTCATGCCTGATGCTATACGCTCCTTGATAAGATTGTCAGTCATCACTGGTCTTAGCTGTCCAATGATTGTTTCTGGGCCCATGTTAAGGGCACGAATAGCCGAGGGATAGAGCGAGTTGATGTCAATGGCTCCGATGTATTTGTGCATTCCTGCTTTGGGATAAGCAACATAGGCACCTGCCGCCTGTGTGTTTTCACCTTCGCTGTCAGATTCTGACTCTCTGCCTTTTCTGTTGGGTACGACCAATCCTTGACTGTGTGCTTCATTGATAATTGCCTGCTCCGTGGTTGCAACTGCGCCCATTGTGGTCGGTAACAACACTGTGTTGTCATGTGCAATGGTGTTGGCTAAATCTAGAAAGCGGAGTTTCTTATCTAGTTTTGCCAACAAGCGAGTATCCTGTCTGTTATATTCGATAAACTTATCAAAGTCTCGATTATACAATTGATCTAATGTGCCTTCGTAAGCAGTCTTTCGTTCGTCAAGTTCGTATTCGCCAATGGCATCCAGCGAATAACTGTGACGTTCTTCATAGGTGTACTTGCGATATAGTTGCATATAGTCCATATGCACTCGTCCCAGCAAGTCAAAGGTAATGTTAGCAGCACCAAAACGTTCAAACTCTCTTTGTTTTGGAAATTGACCCCAGAGACACATTCTTCGGGTATCGTCTTTGCTCAACACTCGAGTAATGCGTCCAACAGTGTACGGAATATCGAAACCTTCTGAGTTCCATCCGCTGAGAATATCTGCGTCGTCGATCAAGTTCAAAAAAGTATCCAATAGATCTTCTTCGCGCTCAAACAAAAAGCAATCGCTGTGTCTGGCAGCAATTTCTTCTGCGGTGTCCCAACTCATGCTCTTTGGTGGAATCACCAGTGTAATCAGTTTATCCATCCAATCCAGATAAACAGAAATAGCAGTAATGGCATTGAATGGATCTTCGGGTCGACTGAAGCCTCTAACAGGATCAAAGTCAACTTCAATGTCAAAAAAGGATGTTTGTAGTTTGGGTGGTTCAATGCCTAGGTAATTTTCTTCAAGGCATCGAAACACAGGCTTGATGTCGCTTTCCCAGATGCGTTTGTTGTTTTGCAAACGCAACTCTTTTTGATATTCTTTGTTGTTGCGAGTAGCAAAGCGAGTCACAGGAGTACCGTAAATTGTTCTGTGCTTGCCCTTGGGGTCGTCGTAATAGAACACATAGTTAGCAGGAAATTCTTGATAAATCCTTTCGCCGTTTATACGTTCTACCACGTGAATGCGATCTTTTTGTTTATCAAATAATGCGTCAACGTAACTCATGTTTGTTTCTTTGTTTTGTTATTTTCATTGATTGTGTGCACAATCAATAAATTATGCATTAACAAGCATTCTTGTTAACGCAACACTGTCAATGGTTACCAATAGCATATAATTGGCCAACATACCAAAACTTTGGCGAGTCCAGGCCGCCCAGCCAAATATTGCACATTGTACAATAAACAGTGGATATAAAATTAAGAAAGGTGGATTGGGCACAGTCAGCATCATTGTAAAACTACAACCAATGCTAAGGAACCACGCGGCAATTTCTAAGAAACAGCGTAACGGATTACTGCGCCAGTCATCTTTGATCCAAGCAAAGATATTAAAGATAATATCAATCAAAGTGTTTTACCAACAGTTTCAAGAATGGTATTGAGTTCGTCGTGATCACGATTGGTCTCACCTAACTTGGCTTTGTGTGCAATTTTAACTGCTTTTTTAAGTGTAGCAGGTTTGATTTCTAGTTCTTCGGCAATGGCCTTGATAGTCTCATTGAGACCTGCATTTAGATCTTCGACTTCCTGGAGCACAGCCATGCCCTCGTTGATCAGTTGTGTAAGTTTAATTTTGGCGTCGCCGTTGAAAGAACGATTGTAGTCACTCATGTTATTCTCCTAATGGTGTATTGTAGCAAATTTTTTACGGTAGGTCAATTTACGTTTAACCGAACTGTTAATCTGTAAACTCTACTGCAATGGTGTGTGGGTTGATCCAACTCACTGGTGGATATGGTTGCGTAGCAAAGTTAATGCCAAAGTGCGGCCAATTAAATGGAATCCTTGACATTTTCAATATGTCAGCATCTCTGGATTCACGCATGGCATCTAGGTCTGCTTGTGGGTTGGTAACAATTTCGGAAATTCTGCTGTTCCAAAACGCTGGAATGTCCTCAAGACAAAATCTATAGTCAGCACCTTTTCCATCTTCAGCATACAACGTTGCGCTCAATGGATTAATGTTGACACAGTCAGCTTGGTGGTCATTGAATCCATAGCGTATTTTGATATTGTTTTCAAAGTAGCCTGGAGGTATTTCCAACGGTGGTGCTTGATCTGCTTTGATACCAACGTGAGCATATCCGTCAATGTGTCTGAACTGCTCTTTGGTTGCTGTGTATGCATTGTTGTCGGGCACCACAATATCATTCCAGTGTTCAGTTCTAAACATAAATTTATTTGGATCTCTTACTTGTTCTAGATACCAATCAAACAGTTCTTTTTTGATAATTCTGTTGCTGTCGTTGTTGGCAGTGACATATTTAACAAATGGTGAATTCCATGTGCCACCCAGCACATAACTGGCTCTAATGCATTCTGGATAGTGCGTGGTCAATGCAGTGGCAAATATAGAAGTATCAGCAGCCAGAGTACTTTCAAATTTTTCAAATATGTCAATGTTGTTGTCAACAAACACATGATCTTCGTTGCCGCCCATGAAAATAAACGGATCACCAATGGCTTCAAATTCTTGTTGTTTTTCTCGCCACTGGCTGTACGAGTCACAACGATGCCAATGCATAATCAACTTGTCTTCGGGCAACACAGATCTAAGCCATGCTTCCATTTCTTTTTCCTGGCCAGCATGTCCGTCGGCCATTTCTAAATTAAAAATAAACTTGCTGACCAGCGGTTCCAAGGGTGCCATGCTGGCAAAACTGTATCTAGCAATATCAAAACGATTGTCATTGCGTAAATGATATCGTGGTTGTGGGTTAGGTCGTACGTCACTGATTTTGCAATTAAACCAAACTATCATAATGTGTCCTTAATTTGTTGTGCTGTTTGTTGTATTAGAGATTCTAAGTCTGTGTTGGGATTCCAATTGTATTCTTCCTTGGCCTGCGAATTATCGCCAAGAGCAAACTTGTTGACTTCTTTGGCAATAACTGATTTGTCTAGTTTGTAAGCTCCAGCAAACAAATTTGTGTAAGAATCCCAGTATTTTTCACTGTCTTGATACACTGGTTCTATGCTGGAATCCAGTGCCAGACGCACGTTGTCAACAATGGCTCTGACCGACATCAATTTGCCCGACGAAACATTGATGGTAGAATCTTTTCTTGGATTTTCTGCTACTAAATTTATCAATGAAGTAACATCGTTGACATGAATGTAATCACGTACTTGTAGTCCTGTGCTGTGCAACACTGGTGCACGATTGTTTGCGAATTCTCTAACCAAATAGTTAATCAGTGGAGGACTGGTTCTGTGCACATCCTGTCTTGGTCCAAACACATTAAAGAATCTCAAACGCGGAACAGTCATGCCGTAGTTTTGTTCAAAACTCACACACAGTTCTTCGCCCAATTTCTTAGACAGCGGATAAATCAATCTTGGATTGATGGGCGCACTTTCTTTGAATGGAGCCAATATTGGGTCTGTGTTTTCGTAAATGGCACTGGTGCTAGCAAAGATAACAGTGCCAATGTCGGACATTCTTGCTGCTTCCAGTAGACTGTTGGTGCCACCAACATTGTTCATAATGGCCGCTGTTGGATCATTTTCGCACACTGGCAAAGCAGTGGTTGCAGCCAAATGTATGATTACATCAGGTTTGGTCTTTTTAAAGATTTCTATCAGTTGATGGGTATCTTTGATGTCAGCACGATAAAAATCGCAGTAGTACTGATTGTTAATTACTAAATTATCAAGGTATCCATTTTGGAAATTATCTATACCTACAATGCTGTGTCCCTGTGTGTAAAGTTGGTGCCCCAATGTGCTGCCAATGCCTCCGGCTATGCCTGTGATTAGAAATTTCATAGATAATCCTTGAGTGTGTCAGTGTCGCGTTTGATGTTTACTGCAACTGCTCTGGGGTAAGGGTTGGCATTGTTAAAGTCATTGATCAGTATTCGTTGACTATTGTGCAGCCCAGACAGCAACTGAAAGTCAGTGAAACCCAAATTGGTCAACATTTCAACTGTGATATCATGTGCAGACTTTGGTCTGGCAGTAGTGAAAATAAACTCAGCACCGTTTTGTTGTAACTGCAAAAGTTTTTGTATGTTTTCTTTAAGTGGGGTAGGTGCAGATCCGTAGGCGTTTCTTGGTTGTGCATGTATCACTGTGCCATCGACATCGCAAAAAATAGTTGGTCTACTGCCGTTGTAGTCCCACCATTCTTCAACTGTTCCTACGTCGCTGTAATTTTCTGCTACATTTTCAAGGAACACTTCGCCATCGAGGATACAGCTTTCTATCACATGACTGATAAAAACTTCTTTTATATTGGCATTTAGTTTTGCGTAGTGTTCTGCAAACAATCCTGCGCGATCAAATTTATAACCACCAATGCAAAATGTATCACTGACTACATCTTTTTCAACAATGTGGGTAACAATACCTTGTTGATTACTGATCACAAAACTTTTTGCAGCCAACTGTTTTAGAACACTGTTTTTCTTAATTTTTGTAACAGTGATATAATTACCGTTGCGTGTTTCGTGATCAAAAAAGCTATCACAATCTTTGATTAGTATGGGTGTGTCTAAAGCAACACCTGATCTTTTGATTATTTCATTCACTGTGTCTGCTGGACCTTTGGTGGGTTCGGGCAAAATTACAACGTTGATATCAGGGCTAATTTCTCGATGAATCAAATCAACAACATTGTGCGCAGTTTCATGTGCCTGCAGAATACCAACTGTGATGTTGTATTTTCCGATGTATGGGGCCAATGCTCGGTGAAGCATCAGTTTGCCTTCAAAGTCTGTGAGTGTGAATTTTGGCCTAAGGCCAGGAAAGCGAGTGCTTAATCCTGCGGCAGGTACAATTATTTCCATAATCTTTTTATTTCTTTTTTAATATATGCTTGTTCTGTTGAACCGTTTTTACAGTAAGGATAGACCCTGAGCAACATCAATATCAACAAATAGTTATCTACTTCAATGTCTAATTCTTTAAAAATTGTTTGTTGTAACTTTGACAACTCTGCATCAAGATAGTAGTCGTCGTTTCTAACAAACCATTTGGATTCCAGGTCCTGGCGTAGTTTGGCTAGATCAAAAATATAACTGTCATATTCACTGGTCAATGGATCTATTAGATAAAATTGTTTGTTGTTGCCAAAAATAAAATTGTCCAATGTAAAATCGCCATGGTAGATACTCTGCGGCAAATACTTGGGTAGTTTAGCAATTATTTCATCTTTAGTAAATAGAAAATCCTGTGTATCTAACCAATTGAGCTTTTGTCTGTAGGTTTCGGTATAATCCTTTGATACTGAAGTTTGTTTGAATTTGCCAATTGTGTCAATGATAAAATTAGCCAGTAAATTTGAATCATTGTATTTTAAGAATTGTTTGACATCAAGCCCTTGAATGAACTCCATGTCAAAACAATCAGGCGTACAGTTGTTGTAGATTTTTGGAATATTTACAACATCACGCAGACAGTCATATCGTTCCAAGTTACGATCGACGTTTCCTTGTTTTCGAACAAACAGCCCCTTTGATCCCTGCAGCAATGATACCTTGCTGCCACTGAACCCTTGAAGCTCTTTTATTAATTGATATGACATAAAAGATAAAGCTCACTTTTGATTATACGGTAGCGAATCGTATAAGTCAAGGCAGCAGCCGCCCACTCGGTCCTAAGGCCAAGATCAGTTTCTCAATAAAGAGACAATTTTTTCTGCAAGTTGTTTAAACCACTCAGTATCATTTCCGTGTCTTGTGGTTTCAGCAGCAGTGCCAATTCGAATTCCGCTGGTTTCAGTAAAACTTCTAAATTCGCCTGGTACTGCATTTTTATTGACAATAATTTTTTCTTCTTCGAGCTTGTTGGCAAACTCTCGTCCACTGTATTTTTCGACACCCAAATCCAAAGTAAACATATGACAATCAGTGCCGCCACTTACAATGTTAACATTATTTAACCTAAAAACTTCAGCCATTGTTTTTGCATTGGCAACAACATTCTGAGCATATTCTCTAAACTCAGGCTTGAGTGCTTCTGCAAAACACTGTGCCTTGGCTGCAATGACATGCATCAGTGGGCCGCCTTGTGTGCCGGGAAATACTGCTCGGTTGATTTCCTTAGACAGTTTGTCATTGTTCCAGAGTATCATACCGCCTCTGGGACCGCGTAGTGTTTTATGTGTGGTGCTGGTAACAATGTCGGCCCAGGGAAACGGTGATGGATACGCACCGCCAGCAACCAGTCCACTGTAATGACTGACATCAGCCAGCAGGATAGCATCTGTGGATTCTGCAATTTCTTTAAATTTTTGCCAATCGATGATTCTGCTGTAGCTGCTGGCACCAGCAATGATAATCTTGGGTCTGTGACGTTCGGCCAAATTACGTATTTTTTCAAAATCAAAACTGCCATCTGGATCAACCCCGTAGTGCACAATCTTGAACCAATCGCCGCTGATGTTGACTGGACTGCCGTGGCTCAAATGGCCACCTTCGCTGAGATCTAGACTCAACACAGTGTCTCCAGGTTTTAAAAATGCTTTGAACACTGCTAGGTTTGCATTGGCGCCTGAGTGTGGTTGCACGTTGGCATACTGACAACCAAACAGTGTGGTAGCATAACCGATTGCCAATGTTTCGATGTCGTCCATGTATTGACAACCATTGTAGTATCTTTTGAATGGCAGTCCTTCGGCATACTTGTTGGTAAAGACACTGCCAGTTAGGAATCTAACTTCGTCGCTGGCAAAATTTTCGCTGGCAATCAAGTTTATGTATGTTGCTTGACGATTTTCTTCACGCTCAAAAATGGTTTGAATATTTGAATCAATGTTCATGTGTATTACTGTAATAATGTATTTAATTCGGGCCACAGCTCTTTAAAAGAATATGCAGGTGGCATAAAGTTTTCCATTTTGTTGGTCCAGTCTAAGAAATCAGCAGATTTATTTTCTACTGCTGCACTAGACAACAGAGTTTGTTTAATTGATTGCAACACTGGAACATCGAGCTTATCAATTTCGGCAACAGCACGTTCTATTACTTTTTGATTGTGTCCGGGCACTGTAAAGCTATCTGTGGAAAATTCAACTGTATCAACTTTCGGCAAAGCCATTTGCCAATTGACCAATCTGTTGCCCTTGATGTGTGCATAGGCATAAAATTCTTCTAAGTTTAATGCGTTCCATAGGCTGTACACTGGATGAAAAGTCACGTGATTTGGTCCAAAGTCATTGAGCATGACATCTATGTTCTTGTCCAATAGAGTCCAACTTGCTCCCTGTCTTACATATTCAAATCTATTGCCAACTGTGTCAAAACTCAAATTCCAATACACTCGTGGAAATTTTTTTAATAGGTTGTATATACGATTGTTTTCTAGTTTAACACTGCCATTGGTTAAAATATCAATTTTGACATTTTTGTTTAAAATGTTCAACAATCTTTCGTTGTGCTTTTGCAACAGTGGTTCGCCGCCCAGTAAGTACACACTGTCAATGCTGTTGACATTTTGTTCTATTAGATTGAATAAACTTTCTGTGTAGTCTTTGTTGACTGTTTCAACAGGCAAGTTATGTAACCGCCTCCATTCGCTGCTGTCGTCAATGTTACAGTATCTACAACTTAAATTACAAACATTGCTCCAGCGTATGTCAAGTAATTTTAATTCTCGGGTGGTCTGTGCAGGGTATTGTGTATTGAATGCAGTTTTTTGTGTGGTGCCTGGGGCCTGGGATTCTATGGTGTTGCAATTGGCGCAATACTCTGTTGGACTGTTAGAACTGTTGTCTTTTTGTAGTTGTATAAACTTTTTATCATTAAAGATACTGTCAACAGTTTTGTCTCGGATGCTGCCTAGATCGTAACTTCCAGCACAGCAAACTTTAATACCACCATTGACGCTGACAAACAATCCAGCATTTACTCCGCTGCAAAAATTATTCATTGAAAAACAAATTTAGTTGTTGGCGTTTATTTCAGAGTGGCTCGCAGCATCCAGTTATGTTTATTGTGTGCGTCCATGCGTTCAGCTAAAAAGTTGCTGAGGCCATGTTGATGACTTTCCTCTGCTAGATGATAAACCATTTCTAATACTTTGACAATTTTATCGCCGTCGTCGAGCAATTCTGCAACCATGTCAGCTGCTGGTTTGACCTGCATTTCATCATCAATTTGAGTCAGCATGCTAAAGCGAGTGTAGCTGCCTGGAGTATAGCTGCCTAGTTTGCGGATATTCTCTGCAAAGTTGTCGATGCTGCCGTATACTTCTTCGTATATTTTTCCAAACAATTCGTGATACTGTGGAAAGTTAGGTCCTTCAACATTCCAATGATAAAAATGTGATTTTAAATAATAGCTGAATTCAGATGCGAATGCAATTTTCATTGCTTTAACTAGTTCTTCCATGTTTATATACCTTTAATTTTATATTTATTTGTATTGTGATCTAGCAACACTGCCAATTGGACTAAAAGGCAAATCGTCGCCAATGACATCAGCACTCCCAGTAAAAGCTGCTAAATTATATTCTTTGACCACACTGGTGTCACCTTCGGGTCCCACATAGTAGGCATGAAAATCAACCTCTGGATATTCACGTTTTAAGTTTTTAAACACCACCAGATTATTCATGCTGTCGTCGTATAAACGAACACGCCTAAATTTATCAGTGTTCAAATATTGTCTGACCCAGATTGCTTTTTTTTCTGCTGGTGATGCTTTGCCGGGTATGTTGCCTGCTCGGTGGACATGAATGCGATTCATATCAATACCATGTTGTTTGAATGTATCTAAAAATAATTCTTTGTTATCAAAGTCTGATCTAGCAGTAAGCATGATAACACGATCGTTGGCACCGATTTTTAAAATAGATTTTAGCAAATTAATCATTGGTTTGATTGGTTTGCTTTCTCTATTAAATTTTTCTGCATTTTTAAATTCACCAAAATCAAATTCTTCGCCGGGTTCAAGGTTGTATGTATTAAACTCTTGGTTGCTTAGACGTTTGATCACTTGATTGTTTTTAACAACATTGATCTTTGCGGTTGTGTGAAAGAGAGTGTCATCGATATCAAAGATAGTTAAACCTCTGTTACCAGATTGCTCAAATTCAAATAATCTCACAATTACATCTTTCTTGGTTTACCAAACGCTTTTTCAGCAACTTGATGAAAATGCTTGCTTGCAGATTCATGCAAATACCAACCTTGATTATCTTGGGTTAACAAAAAATCTTTGCGCAAACTCTCAGCCGGTGTGCCAATGACATTATAATAGACTTTGGCTTCTTTCACAAGACCTGTGGTGTTCGCAGCATTTTTCTTTGACAACTTGTGTATTACGTCTTGTAAAATAGAATAAACTTCGTCCATGCTGCTGACAGGCCCGGCTTCTTCCACTGATGACATTATGGCGTCACTGACTGTTGCTTGTCCAAATTTGGCAATTAATTTAGGATATGTTTTTTCAATGGTAGAAAAAATCATGCTAGAAAGTTCCAACGGGCTGTTGGTGGTATCTTCTTTGACAGTGCCTTGTGCCTTTTCGGCGTCTTGAATCTGACGCCACAGGTTATTCATTGGACCTTCCATTGAACGTGCTTCGCGTTCGCTGGCTGAAAGATTCTGTTCACGATCTGCATATTGCCAATTACTTCCGCCCAAGGATTTATACTTGGCTTTCATTTGTTCGTATTCTGCTTTTAGTTCAGGAAGTTTTGCAACCAACACTGCCAAACGTTTGTCGTCTTCTGCTTTCTTTCTAGCAACGATCTTGTCAGAGGCCCGATCCATGCCTTTTTCACGTTTGGCAATAATAGCAGCAGCATTTGGAGCATCTTTCATTGAACCAAATTTGTGACCTTGTATAGCATAGTGGGCTTGTCT
>Ga0181343_1001144_pt1 | contig 10693 bp, 2 predicted proteins | sample Su13VDMLBSD_FD_130110 | JGI IMG/M metagenome (GOLD analysis project Ga0181343, IMG submission 130110) | Freshwater viral communities from Lake Michigan, USA - Su13.VD.MLB.S.D | ecosystem: Environmental > Aquatic > Freshwater > Lake | place: USA: Michigan | collected 2013-07-15 | reverse complement strand
GTTGTAGACCAAGCTGAACAGGCCGCGAGAGAGGCAAGAAACAATTTACGTCAGTACAGTTTGCGCCAACAGCAACAAGATCCTCAAGGTTTTGCTGCTGCTCAACAAGCCGCCGCAGCGGCTGATGCCGCTTTAAACGATGCAAGACGTGCTGCATTTAGCAGCGAAACTGGCCCTGCTGGTGCTATGGGCAGAACCATGGGCATTCCTGTCCGTGATGTTAAACAGCAAGCTGCTGCCCGTGTCCAGCCCACATTTAGCCCTGATGATCAAAGCGCAGCAGAGACTGCTCGTCTGGCTCGTCAAAACGCAGGGCCGCCCATGGGAATCGCATCAGTGGCTACACCACCCATGCCTCCAATGCCAGCACCAGCCGGTGGCGGCATCCCTGCCAGTATGAAAATGCCCGGTGCTCCATCGTTTACAGCACCTGACAAAGATGCTTACTCCAAAGAACTTGCTGCGTTTAAACAAGCTAATCCCGGTATGGCTGGGGCTGGGTTTGAGGCGTTGCTTAATAAGATGGCGCAACAGGATGAAGCAGATCGTGGCCGTGTATCAGAACAAGAAAAAGCCCGTACACGTTCTGACTTTTTCCAAGCTTTAATTGCCGCAGGCGAAGCGACCCGTGGTCAAAAAGGTATTGGTGCTTTGTTTGGCGGCTTTGGTAAATCTGCCGGAGCTGCTGAAGCGGCTGCATTTGAGCGTGCCGATGCACAAGCTAAGATGCGTCGTGAGCAAGAGATGGGCATGGCTAAGATGCGTGCTGAGCTAGAAGCTGCCCGTCGTGCTGAAGCGCGTGGTGACTTTGAGGCTGCGTTTAAACACAAGCAGGATGCCGAGAAGATTGGCATGGACTTGCAGCAGAAAGAATTCTCCAATCAGATGGATATTGCCAAGCTTAAAGAGCAAGCTCGTGGTAACAGCATCCAAGCGGCCGGTCAGAACCGTTCACCTGCATTGATCCAAATGGCTCAGGAAATTCAACGCCAAAATCAAGGCATGACTTTCAACGAAGCGTTGGATCGTGCAAGCATAGCGCAACAAGGCGCTCAGTATCAAAGCGCAGATGCTCGTCGCCAACAGGCCATAGAGAAGGCGTACCAAGAGGAACGCCCACATGATCCAAAGATGATTGAGTACATGACTAAAGATCCTGCGGAGAAGAAACGCATGGCTCAAGAAAATCAAGACGCTTACAACCGGATTCGTGCTAGATTCGGGGCAGGGCCAACAGGTCAGCAAACTGATCCTAACGCTCCAACCCCCGGTTTTGGTCAAGCACGTCCTAAGTAAGAATTAAATATGCCTTTGTACGAAATCACAGCGCCTGATGGCCGCACGTATGAAATTGAAGGCCCAGTAGGCGCAACCCAGAGACAGGTTGAAGCCGAGGTTCTGCGTCAATTTCCTATGGCGGGGAAGACCACACAAGAACTTCAGTCTGCTAAGAGCGCACCCAGCACCTTCAAGGACATTGGTTTAGCTACAGGGCAAGGTTTAGCGGGGGGCATACAGTCCCTCACCAACTTATTTGGCACAGACAATGCAGCCTCTAAATATTTAGGTGGCGTACAGCAGTCTGCGTTTGAGGCGCTGTCCCCCGCCCGTAAAGAAGAGATTGCCCGTCGGCAAGAGCTTCAAGAGCGTGCTAAAGGTAACTTGGGTCAAGAGATCTCTGCCGGTGTAGGTAGCTTCTTAGAAGCCCCATTACAGACAGGCTTACAAGCTCTAGCTTCCAGTGCTCCTATCATTGCCGGTGCATTGATTCCCGGTGGTCAGGTAGCCGCAGGCGCAAGCCTTGGTGCTAGGGCTTTGGCAGGCGCACGTGGAGCCACAGGTATTGGTGGCTTGATGGGCGTTGGTGGTCAGAAAGGCCAAGACTACGAAACCGTCAAGCAAGAGCTATTAGCCCGTGGCGTGCCCCCTGAGATTGCAGAACAAAAAGCCCAAGAGGCGGCCGCTTACTCATTACAGAATGCTCCACGTCAACTTGCCGCTGGTGCGGCTGGTGCGCTAGAAGGTGCATTCGGTGTTGAGCAAGCCTTGGCCAATGCGGCTAGGAAAGTTAGTAAATCTACCGGCGCACCATCTCTGGATGCTCCTACGTTTAAACAAGCTGTTGGCACATCGGTGTTGGGTGAATCTGTACCTGAAGCGATCCAAGCCGGTGTTGGTCAAGTTGGCACTAACGTGGCTTTGAACCAAGCTGGTATTGCTACAGATTTGACCTCAGGTTTGGCCGGTACAGTTGCACATGATGCCTTGGTCGGTGCGGTCTTGGGTCTTGCTGTATCTCCAGCGCAGATGTCTAATCTGCAACGTTCACATCAACAGGCTAAAGCAGATGCAGACGCACAGAGGCAAACCGAGTTTAATCGGCAAAGGGAAGCTGCAAATCAAAAGGCAGAAGCCGAGCGTGCTGTTCTTCAGAAACAGACCGACGAAATCCGCCAGCAAATGGAGCAACAGCAGGCTATTGCTTTGCCTGCGCCGTCTGAGGAAATCCCCGCTGAAGAAGTACAGGTTGATCCGCTCAAGAATCCTTTAGGCAACATCCGTAAGAACGAAGTACCTTTTGACATCTATAAACAGATTGATGACTACCGCAAGCAAGCTGGACTTCCCAAGCTCAAGGAGTACTCGATTGAGGACTTTGTGGATGCTATGCCGGGGGTTAACCCTAAGGCCGAGCAAGCCCTCTTGGATGAACTTATCACCGCCAAGTCTGGTTATGCGGGTGAGAAATACACCGCAGAAGACATTCTGAACCAAGCCAAACGTAAGAAGGTTGAGACTAAGACTCAAGGCTTTAGCGATTTCTTGGCCCGGACAACCGGTGTAAACGCGCTGGAGAAGATGTCCCAGCCGCAGCTACATGCTGCGTTTAAAGCACTGGCTAACTTGCCAGAAGCTACAGATCTAAACATCCTGCCCGAAGGCACAAACGCCCGTAGGTTTGATGACAAGCAATACGCCCGTGCCCTCAAGGGTGTGGATATGTTCCTTAACGATTTAGGTGCGCCTGCTGATACCAAGCAAGTGATCGACACCATCAAGGAATACACGAACCTTACTGAAGACTCACACGCTGGCGCTATCCTTGATGCCGCCATTAAGAATGGCGACGTAGATCTTATTAAGTCTGCCCGCTATGAAGTCTTTGATCCCAAAAGCGGCAAGGCTTTGCCGTCTACATACGCATCTAAGACTGCGGCTGACGCGGCAGCAAAGAAACGTGGTTTAAACGTTAGACAGATTACAACGGATGCGATTGCATCTCCAACCACCTCCGCCACGCTGCCCGAAGGATTTGACATCCGGGAAGGCTCGTTTAAAGAGGGTGAGGCTCCAGCAGGCTATGAAATTGCCGCCGGGGAAGAAGTCCTGTTTAAAGCCAACACAATCGAAGAAGCCAACGCCAAGAAGGCCAGCTTTGAACGCACTCGTGCCGGTATGGCCAACAGTCGTGAGAACCAAATCACGCAGCTAAACAATGCCATCGAAGCCAGCCAGAAACGTTTAAACACGATGGAAGCTCAAGGCAAGGGCCAGACGACTCAGTACGAGAAGGCTGCCGGTAAACATGCCAAGCTGGTCGAGGATACACAGGCAAAGATTGCCGCCCTCACAGCAGAGATTCAGAAGTTCGATCCCAAGGTTACCCCCTTGGAAGTCAAGCCAACAGGCACTAGAGCCGTTGGCCGTAAGGGCTACACGGTGTTTGATCAGGGTCAGGCTAGGGCTACCTACCCATCCCGTCAAGCGGCTGAAGAAGGCATCTTGGCCGACATGGATGAGAAGCAACTGCAAGAGTTGACTCAACAGCAAGGCCGTCGGGCTATTGGCAAGAAGGCTCAGGCTGAACTGGATCGCAGAACTGCACCTCCTCAGACTGAAGGCAAGAAGGTTTCTGAAGTCCTAGAAGGTATTGAGACTGAGAAAGCCAAGGCAGAAGAAGCCAAGCAAACGCCCGGAGCTAAAGAGCGGATTGCACAGTTTGAAGCCTTGTTAAAACCCATGCTTAAGCAGTTTGGCTTGGGCGATGTGGGTTTAAAGATTGTCGAGGATCTCAAAGCTGAGGGTTCGTACAGTAAAAAGCTTATCCAAATTGCCTTAGACTTATCTGAGCCTGCCAAGATTCTGCGTCATGAGTCTATCCACGCATTGAAAGAACTGGGATTCTTTACACCTCAGCAGTGGACTGCGCTTGAGCGCATGGCCAAAGACCAGTGGATTGACAAGTATTTAAAGAATCGTACAGCCCTGTATGAAGGGAAGCCTATCTCCCGTTATGACGCTTATGTAAAAGAATATAACGGCGACATGGACAAGGTTCTTGAAGAAGCAATTGCTGATGCGTTTGCTGATTTTGCCAACAATAAGCCCCCAGCAGGAATGCTGGCTGCGCTGATGAAGCGTTTAAACGATTTCTTCACTGCGCTGCGTAATGCATTAGCAGGAGCAGGCTTCCGCACATACGAGGATGTCTTTGGTCAGATTGAGCGTGGCGAACTGAAAGCCGGTCAGGCTCAAGGCGGTACAGAGCGTTTAAGCGTCAAAGAGTATCAAAAGGAAATGAAGCAAGCTAAGGCTTACGAAGAGGCAAACGGCATCATGCCGTATGTGTCTGAGCCTATTGATGAATTCCCTACCGACTCTCCTCGCTACTCCCTACAGTCTTACAACCCTGATAAGCATCTGTCTTACGATGCCACTCTGGGCGTTCCCATCAACAAAGATGGAACAATTACGGTGTACTACCACACCACCAAAGAGAATGCCTTGCGTATTGCTCAGAACCGGATGATTCCGGCCAATGGCAAAGAACGTATTTATCTGACTAACGAGTCGGGTGGTGATTCTATTCTGAAAGATCGTGGCAACTTTGATCAAGACTTAGACGGTAGCACCGTCTTGGTGTACGTCACGCCCGACAAGCTCCAAGTCGATGAGCAGTATGACAATGGCCGCAGAGACTTCTTCATCCCCCTGACAGAGGGCGACTTCTTTACTAAGAAGATGAAGATGCAATCGATTCAGAAGAGCCGCCGCACAGCCATCACAGATGAGTTCTCTTACGGTGACCACGAAGAGCGTATTGCCAAGGCAATCGATGACTACAAGTCAGCTACTCCGGCAGAGCGTCGTAAGCTTGTTTCCACCGCCCGTAAGCTTCTTAAAAAAGAGCACAACGTTGGCAGTCTGTTGACTGAAAACGGCAAGCTAGAGAAAACCCGCATCGGTGACTACAACATTTCCTATGACGGCTACAGCGTAGCTTCACAGGGCTTGGGTCTGGCTTCTGCCCAAAACATTACAGACAAAGTCAATACTTGCCCCCGCTCCGCTATCTGCGAGGGTCTATGCCTTGGCGAAACGTCAGGCGGCAACTTCATGTTTGGCGGTGCGGCTCAAGAAGACGTGGGTGACATTGAGAAGAGTGCATTCCGTGCCGGTGCACGCATGATGCAGTACCTCAAAACAGAAGCCCTGATCATCAACCCCGAAGCCTTTGCTACCCTGTTGCAGGGTGAGATTGACTCCCTGTCTAAGTGGTGTGCATCACCCACGCAGATCAAAGTTGATCCAGAGACTAAGAAGCGTATCAACGTCGAAAAAGAACTGTACGCCCCGGCAATTCGTTTAAACGTTACATCAGACTTTAAGCCAACCATGTTCCGTGGTTTGATTGAGTCCAACCCTGATGTGATGTTCTACGACTACACGAAGCTAGGTAGTGAGCCTATTGCCGACAACCACCACTTGACATACTCCTCTACTGGTTTTGGTCAGATCGTGGACGGCAAGAAGGTGTTCTTCAAAGACAAGTCTGGCAAGTACGACCACAACTGGGCCACCATGCGTAGTCGTTTAAACGCTGGTCAGAACGTGGCCATGGCTTTCTCGTCCAAGTCTGGGCTGCCTAAGTTTTTGGCTGACACCGAGACTGGCGCAGAGTTTCAAGTCCTAGATGGTGATGACTACGACGCTCGTTTCTTAGATGAGAAGAGTGCAGTCAAGGAATCCTCAGGCGGTAAGGGCGTGATTGTTGGCCTGCGTAATAAAGCAGGCAACATGAGCGAGAAGAACGCTACGGTTAAGACTGAGGGTTTCTTTGTCCAGTACGACCCCAAAACAGATGGCGACACAGTTGTCGTCCCCAACCAGCTTCCGTTTAAATTGGCTAAAGCCAAGACAGACGAACGCCTAAGCCTGCGTGCTGCGCCGGACACGCCTGAGTTTAAACAATGGTTTGGCAACAGTGTGGTCGTTAACTCAGACAACACGCCAAAAGTTATGTATCACGGAACTGCGCGTGACATTACGACGTTTAAACCCAAGCAAGCTAATGCAATTTTTGTAACGGACAACCCTAGCTTTGCCGAAGGTTTCTCTGACGCAGGCATGAACTATATTAGCCGTGAGTACTGGAATACTCTAGACATTGACGAGCAAAACAAGATGGTGTTGGATGCCATCAAAGTTGCTAGAAAAGCCAAAGATATTGGCGCATCTACAGCCCAGTTACTTAAGTCTCGGATTGATCCAAATTACGGATTTGCTTGGAGTTCTATTCCCAGTGCGGTAGCAGACTACGTCATCAAGGCGGTGCACGATAGATTACCAACTGGCCCTAACGTAATGCCTGTGTATGTAAGTGCACAAGATCCATTTGACTACAAAGATTCTGCTCAAGTCGCAGATCTATATAGACAAATGCAAAAGTCTTACAATTTTTCAGATGACCCCGACATCTTGTATCAGATTAAACGTGGTGAGTGGGAAACCATTGAGAGCCAAGTTGTCCAAGATGCCATTAAAAAACTGGGGCACGATGGTTTTTATGTAAACGAAGGCGGCACTAGAAATCTTGCAGTCTATGACCCATCGCAGATTAAGTCTGCTACAGGCAACATAGGAACCTTTGACAAGTCTAATCCTGACATCCGCTATAGCTTGCGTGATGCAACAGATAGATTCGACCCCGCTGAGATAGAGAAAGCTTCTGAGCAGGGCTATAAGTCTAAAAATAAACTGGTCAACATGGACATTGCTGAGTTCTTAAAGCTGGCTAAGTTTGGCTTTGACAAGGAAAAAGAAATCCTTGCTCAAAAACGTGAACAAGAAGGCTTGAAGTTCACTTCAATTCCATATCTGTACATGTCCAAAGATGGCAAGAACCTACGGGTTACAGGCCATGAAGGAAGACATCGTGCCCGTGCTCTGCAAGCGGCAGGCTACACAACCATGCCAGTGGAGTGGCGCACTGACATCCGTTGGTCAGAGCAAACTGATCCTGAGAAGTTTGACTATAGTGAGTTTTGGCCTGAGCGTATTGTTGCGGAAGAAGGTGCGCTGCGTGAGTACGCATCTATCCCTATGCCGTTTACACGCGAAGAAGGTGCACAGGACTATGCAGGCCCGCAGCGGCAAGAGCGTTTAAGTTTACGTGGTTCGACTGACCCCGCCATCACTGGCCGTGTGGATGAAACCACTACAGTCCGTGAAGAAAAGGGTTTTGTCGAAAGCATCACTGGCGCACTGAGCGGTGATTCATTCTCCAAGCTCCGTGCTCAAGCTCTGAACCGTTATCAGCGTCTTGCCGATTTTGACAAAGAGTTAGCAAAGACCATGGGCGGTGCGGCACTGATGGCTGATTCAAGCGCAGAATCTGCGGCCTTGATGTCAGACCTAGCTTCCGGTGTTGCCGCTTCTGCGATGGGTGTGCACGACCGCAACGGCGGCATCCCAGTGTTTAAGAATGGCTTCACCACCGTCTTCAATGACAACGGCAAGATCAAAGGCCCAGTGGCTATCTTTGCCCCGTTGGCAAAATACAACGACCCGTTTGTGTATCAGCTTTATCAGTTCTGGGCTGGTGCAAAGCGTGGAAAACGACTGCTGGCCAGTGGTAAAGAAGAGCTGTTTACACAGGCAGACATTCAGATGGCCAAGGATCTGGAAGCTAAGTATCCTGAGTTTAAAGAGATCCAAGAAGACTGGACAACGTACAACAACGGGCTGGTTCAGTTCCTTGTGGATACAGGTGTCCTGTCTGAAGCTCAGAAGACAGCCTTTACCGAGCACTCCGACTACATTCCTTTCTACCGTCAGATGGATGGAGAGAACACCATCGGCCCCAACATCTTCCAATCTATCTCAGGCGTGAAAGCTCCCAAGAAGATTAAAGGTGGCGAGGCTCCGTTGGCTGACTTCCTTGAGACTATTGTTCGTAACACACAGTCCTCTATCCAAATGGGTATGAAGAACGTAGCGGCCAAGCGGGCGATTGATGTTGCAGCGCAGATCAACCAAGCAGAGCGTTTAAACCCCGGAGCTAAAGCTGGTTTGGACACTGTGCAGGTACTGGAGAATGGCAACGTTGTCACGTATCAAGTCTTTGACCCGTTGTTTATTGACGCGGTTAAAAGTTTAAACATGCCCGACTTGCCGTTCATCGGCCTGCTGTCTGGCCCGGCCAATCTTTTGCGTAACTTGGTGACCAAAGATCCCGGCTTTATGTTGGCTAACATGGTGCGTGACTCCATGGCCGCCTACGTAACGAGCGGTGTCAAGATGACTCCTATCCTAGACACCATGAAGAACTTCAGTTCTGCGATGGCAGGAACATCTCCAGAGTTCCAAGCCCTTTTAAACGCAGGCTTGCTGGGTGGCTACGAGTTCTCTCAGAACGTAGAGGTCAGTGCCAAAGCTTTTGAAGCAGAGTTGAAGAAGAAGGCCAGTGGTAAGTCACTGCTACAGCGTATTGCTAATCCAATGACTGCCCCCGCATCTTTGTGGGAAGCTTTGGAGAGAGGCACGACAGCCTCTGACGCTGCTACAAGGATTGAGGTGTATAAACGCACCCTTGCAGAAACTGGTAACGAGGCAGAAGCTTTGTACCGTGCGCTTGAGGTGATGAACTTTAACCGCAAGGGTAGCTCACCTGTGGTTCGCATCATGACTGCGGCCATCCCATTCTTGAACGCACGTATGCAGGGCTTGGATGTTCTGTACCGTGCGGCCTTTGGCAAGCTTGCAAACAAGGATGCAAAGGCTATTCAACGTGCTTTCTTTGTCCGTGGCATGACCATGGCCGCCATGTCTTCTATGTACTGGGCACTCACCCATGACGATGAGGAATACAAGCGTCAGGAACAGGAAACCAAGGACAACAACTGGCTGATCCCATCACTGGGCATCAAAGTTCCAATTCCGTTTGAGATAGGTGTGATCTTCAAAGTCATACCTGAGCGGATCATGGCTGTCACCTTTGGTGACGATACCGGCAGAGACTTCATGAAGTCCATGGCACGTCAGTTAAGCAGTACCTTGGCGGTCAACCCAATCCCACAGGCGGCATTGCCTTTGGTGGAGGCAACCACTAACTACTCATTCTTCACGCAACGACCCGTTGTTGGTCAGGGCTTGGAGGGCGTAGAGTCTCAGTATCAAGTCGGCCCCGGAACTTCTGCTATTGCGGCTGAGATAGGATCTGCGTTAGGTATCTCCCCCATGAAGCTTGACCATATCATTGGCGGCTACACAGGCACGATGGGCATGTACATGGTCAGCGCCTTGGACTCCGTCATGAACATGAACAGTGACTCACCCAATGCGTCTAAACGCTTTGAGCAGATGCCATTGATCAAACGTTTTGCGTTGGATCCAGAGGCAAGAGGTACGGTCACCAGCTACTACGACTTGAAGAACGAGGCTGACAAAGCTGTCCGGACTTCTAACTTGCTTGAGCGAACCATGAACTTCGAGGAGAAGGGTGAGTTCATGCGGGACAACGTCAGGCTCCTCGCCTCCAAGGAATTCATCCTTGACATGGAGAAGACCATGAAAGAGTTCCGTCAAATGCAAGTCATGATTCGTAGCTCTAGGATGGATGCTGATGCCAAGCGGGATGCCTTGTTGAGAATCAATCAGGCTCAGAATGCTTTGACAGCCAACATCAACACCCTCAGGGCGAACGTACTATGAGATGACCCGCCTCAAAGAGCCATCCAATGGTTCTTCGATGCGCTTCATCCCAAGCTTCAAACTTAGCCTGTTTGGTTAGATTCTTGCCTTGGTCTATGTCTGCATGGCATGTGTAGCACAAGGCCGCAATACGGTAATCGTGAGCCTTGATGCCCATTCCCTTGCCGTCCCGCTGTTGGTTTGAGTGTGCGGCTACCACCGTGCCATTCCGTGCCCCACAGATCTGACAGGGTGATTCCCGCACTAGGTCAAGTAGTTGCCTACTTCGGTACATCTTGCTTGCTTACGAAGTCGATGTAGTGGGCAATCTCTTTGCCGGTGTAGTCGATGTTGCCGTAGCTGCGGAAACGTTCAGCTAGTCGTTTAAACGCAGCCTGCTGGGCTGCCTGCCAAACTTCGTAGCTCCAACCTCCGTCGTCTTCAAACGCCTTGCTGCCGACGAAATCGCAGTATTCTTGTTTACACTCGTTCATAAGAAGGCTTGGAACTCTGCCAGCTTTTGAGCGTAGTGACGGGCTTTCTCGCTATCGTGAGAACCCTCCTTATGCCCCTGCCGCATAGCGTATTTAATGATGTTGCCCTTGAGGAATCCTACAAACTCCTGAGGCGTTAGTACTGCCTCCATCACAGACCATGGTTGCATCTCCATGTCTTTGTAATGGCGGCCATCTATTTGGTAATCATCTGCTCTTTGAATCAT
>Ga0181343_1001143_pt1 | contig 10694 bp, 10 predicted proteins | sample Su13VDMLBSD_FD_130110 | JGI IMG/M metagenome (GOLD analysis project Ga0181343, IMG submission 130110) | Freshwater viral communities from Lake Michigan, USA - Su13.VD.MLB.S.D | ecosystem: Environmental > Aquatic > Freshwater > Lake | place: USA: Michigan | collected 2013-07-15 | reverse complement strand
TCGAATATGCCGATGATGTCGAACCGCTTGCCCTTGTTTTGATACTTGGCACGCACGCCCCAATCGCCAAGCGTGAGCATTGCCAATCTATCGCGTTGAGTTTCAACCGCCATATTTGACCGCCCATACTTCGCTGGTTGGTGTCTTGCCTACGTGTCGCACGCGGCCCGTAAACGTCGCTCGAAATAGCCGATCCCATTCTGGATAAGGTCGCGCAGACGGGTGCATCTCCACGCCGTCCCACATATCCGAATAATCCGCCGCAGAAATGATGATTGTCCCGCTACAGACCCGCTCAAGTTCAAGCAAGCCCGGCACAATGTCCGCCTCTAGTACGTGCTCGATCACGTCGAAACACGTCACAACGTCAAATGACTTCTGATCAAAAGGCAGTTTCGTAATCTCGGCACAGACAACGTGTTCGTTGCATAACGCTGGCACGGTCTCCGTGCCCTTCACCACATCGAACAAGTCAGAATCACGCGCGGCTTTTAGCAACTCACCGCGACCACAAGAAACATCCAGCAGAGACCCGGTGTGCTCAAAGACCAGACGCTTTGCAGCCTCTAGCCTTCCCGCGCTCATCCTGTACGCCTCGTGCCTGGCGTACACCTCGCGGTACTTGTCAAGTTCCTTTTGTCGGTCGTTCACGCTTTGGTGCCTCAAGCATTGCCGGGCGGACGTACTCCGCCGCCATGCCTTTTGAAATAAGCCACCGACCGAATGTATCGTCCACGTCTACAATGCGCCCGCTCTCAAGCGTCTTGCCCTTGTAGACTCGTGATCGGATCATTTCGACTTTCATATACTTTGGAAAACCTGTGTTAAGCAGCCCGACGCGACTTTAACGCGCTCGGGGTGCTTCATGTAATCACGCACCTTGACCCATGCTTGGATGTTTGAAATGCCCTCATCCAGCCGTAGGTCGCCGTTCTTGCTGTGCCAATATCTGCGGCTCGTCATGTAGTTGTCGCAGCCGCAGATGTAGATTTCATCGAAACCCATAAAGCCTGCAATCCATGTCGCAGTGCCGCCGCTGAATCCGAAGTCGGGGCAGATACCAGACCAGATATCGCACGCATCTTTGTGGTGCGAGACCACCGGAGCGTGGCCCTTAATCAGCGGGTAGATTTCTTTATCTTGGTAAACGATATAGTCCAGCCGCAAAAGTAGAGCGTGCTGGTTGACGCCGATCCAGTAGCCGTCTCGGAGTAACTTCGGACGGACTGCCTTTAGGTCGTCAATCAAAGTGGGGCCACCACCGAGGACAGCACAACGCTGTCCCCGATGGCGCCCCTCGATTGATGCAAGATCAATCATCAAGCCCTTATTAGGTCGTGATGATCTCGTTGCACTCGGCAAACGACTCGGGGTGACGCACTGCGAAGTCGCAGTCGTGGAACGCCACCACTCGCGTCGTACCCGCGTTGCTGCCCGTGTACGGATCAACCATAAGGTCAATGCCGCTCCACTGGCCGATCAGCAGGTCGCTCCACACGCCGAAGATCATCGCCGAAAGGCTGCTGCCGCTGCCCTTCGTGAGGTTCGCCGGAACTTGCTGCGACACGTAGATCGGGAAGCCGTACAGATTGTTCATATCCGGCCCCAGAATCCAGTTACCCTCGACGCCAGAGGTCTGCTTCGCGGTCTGCGACAACTTCGCCTTAACCTGGCCGTTCGTGAGGAACGCAGCCGAACCCGTGAGCGCGTTGTCGATTTCGACTTCACGCACAAGGTTGACCACCATCGCCCACGTCGGAGCGCCACCGTTCGTGGCGAGCGTCACCGAGCCAATGCCCGAGGTGTTCAGCACGCCGGTCGGACGGTTGGAACCCGAGCCAGCAACAGCCGCACCGTCCATCGCCACAGCGAGCGAGGTAGCGAGGTCGTTACGCACGAGCGCCTCGATGTCGAGCGACGACTGGAGCATCAACCGGCGGCTGATGTCCACATACGCGCCCAAGGTCTTCGGCGACATCGTGACCTGGTCAAACGCCGGAGCATTGGTGCTCTCCGTCGGGGCCACGTTCTCGGCAACCCAGTAGGCGGTCGAGGCCGAGGTCTTACGCGGAATGGCAACGTTGCCCTGCAAGCCCGTGAGGAACTGCGCGCCGAGGGTGTTGAGCACCATCTTGTTACGCAGAACATCAATGAACGAAGCAGCCAGCAGATCGGTGGCGACGGTGTTACCCGCCTTCGCCGTGCCAGAGGCGGTCGATGTCGTGAGGTCACGATACAGCACGTCGGCCGGGATCAGAATACCACGCGAGGTGCGGCCTTCCTTGCGAGCAGCGGCCTCGGAAGCCTCAAACTCGAAGCGGGCATCTTCCTGCGCGCGACGATCCTGCGGGTTCGACAGAGCGCGAATGGCCTTCACGAACGAGAAAGCGCGAGCCTCCTTGTCCGACAGACCGATCTCGTTGTCAACGTGCAGCGGCTTGCTGCCAACCTTGTCGAGCAACGCGCCACGGAAAGCCTCAAGCGAAGCGCCGTCACGGATTGCACTCTCGCCGAGTTCGCGGTGGTTGTGCCGCGCGGCAAGTTCCATAATGGCCGAAACGCGGGCGCGCTCGGCCTTCTCTGCGCCCTCGCGGACGCTGCTGATTTCGTCAGACATAGTAGACTCCTGTGTAATCTGTATTAACGGCTCACGCGAACGGCCAATGCCTACGCTTGAGTCCGCTGGGATAGAGACAATCGAAATTTCAAGAGGCTGCCAACGCACGGCGCGGAAAATCTCCCGATCTCCACGCTTGCCATCGGAAACCATCTCGTTAATCACGTAGCCGACGGACACGTTTCCACGAATCCCATCTTTTACGTCTTGCCAAATTTCCTCGGCTCGCGCGCTTTTCCCAAAGCGAACGACGGCTCGGGCCACCCGATCCGATCCCAAGGCAATCTGCTCCACAACACCGACTTGATCGCTCATGTCGTGATCCACCAACAACGGCGCGCGGCCGCTGCCAATGAAATCTGATTGGATAGAACCGGGCGAGTGATCGAGCACCTCGACCCCCCATCCTCGGTCAACTTCCATTTCACTGCTAAACGCCAGCGTCACGCGCCGCTCGGCTTCCGACACGGACGCGCGCTCAAAAGTCGCCGAGCGAAATACACGCTCGGTCGGGCCTTTGCGCTTGCCTACATAATCGGGATCTCCGGGTTCGTTGCCGTAGATGTCCTTCGGGCGCTCGCCTTCTTCGGCTGCTTCCTCGAGTTCTTCTACAGCCGCCTCGGCTTCCTCGGATTCGTCCATGTCGTATTCAGACTTGGCAAACGTCACAGTTACTGTGGCCTCGTCCTCGACCACCGCAACGACGTGTCGCTCTTGTTTCTCTTTCATAGTTCGGCCCTCATCTTCTCGGTCTAACTCGTCGCTCTTGCGGTTTGCCCATGCTTTGCCTGGATCACCGCCCCAGAGCGCCCAAGCAATCCGGCCTGCTGACGGATACCCGTCTTCGCCTGGACTAAAGCCCTCGCCCTGCTTATCTACCTCGTGGCGTGCAAAGTAACTTACCATCCGGCCGATGGTCTCGGGTGACAAGTTCGCGCGATTTTTAATATCCCGCGCACGAGCCACGCCGACCTCAGTTCCGCCCCTGCCGAATTCCTCACGCCACGCTAGGCCGCGCTCGGCCTCAGCGGCCATTTCTTCGGTCGGTTTCAAATCAACTGCCATTATTGCCACGTCCCACTAATGTTGATGTAAGGCGTGGCAATCTTCCACGTCCCGCCGACGTTGATGTAGACGGTCGTCTCTTTCCACACGCCCGACACCTTTAGCCAGAACTTTTTAGTGACGACCGGAGGCGTGCCGCCACTTTGTAGCAGCGTTAAAAGCATGTCTTATACCAGCGTGTTAAGTTGATCCAGCGTCAACTGCGTTTCGACAATCTGCGCGTCAATCAGAATGACTTGGTTGATATCGCCAAGCGATGCCGCAGTGCTACGGGCCACATTTAATGCAGACAGTTTCGCCTGCACCAACTGGATCAACTCAGCGAGGCTCATACCAGCACCACCATCTCTTGACAGACTGTGGACAAGTGCGAGTTGAGCAGCACGACGTCGTAAGTGTCTGTGCCGTCCAGCGCGGCATAACACGCAATTCGCTTACCGACCGCAGCCGTACCAGCCTGCAAGAAGTCCGTTGCAGTGAATGGTGACAACACGCGGTTTTGCACGTCAAACCGAAATATTTGGTTTACCGCAGAGGCGACGTACAGATTGAGATAAAACATCCGCCCCTCATTTTCGAAGGGGGAGTACCCACCGCATGATCCCGTGGCTGGGAACGCACCCGGCGAACCGTCGTAAGTAATCGCGCCAGTCCATGTTCCAGTAATGCTAGCCGCGATATCCAGCACGTCCAGCGTTGCCGCGCCACCACGGAAAAAGTAGCAGAACGATTGCCGAGCGTAGCGGTTCGCATCTGGCTTGATGCCCCAGGACGGCATCCACATACCCGATGCGGCATTGGCAGCGGGTGCAGCGCCGAAATACGTTGTTGACCATGAACCAGAGGTAATGCTGTTGGTGCCGTTGTTTATGGTCGCATCGCCGTAGTTATAGGTATACACCGTGGTCGTGGCCGACGAACGAAGAAGCATCAAGTTCGGAAGTTCGATGACGTACTTGGCCGAGGATGACGGCTGCGTTGTCCATGCAGTGCCGAGTGTGTAGACAGGCGAAGCGCCCGCAGTGTGCGAGGCAATGATGCGCCGCTGGCCGACTGATGCCGGAGTCGTAGCATCCTCAACAATGCGAATCTGAAAGTTTCGATACTCGTTCGCCGCCACGACAGCATCGCCATTTGAGGCTTGACCGGTCAGACTGGATGCGCCGGAGGCGGTAGCGGCGAGCGCATAACGTGACACAACACCTGTGTCATAGTTGTACGCGCCCTTAATCATTCCATCGCCGGGCGAGCAGTCATAAGGCGTGTACTGCTCGTCAAGCACCATGATGTCGGAGTCAGTACCAATGGTGGCAGGCAAACCGGTCGTCGAAAGACCCGAAGACAGCGTGTTGCTTGCCACTTCAAACGAGCGCCAAATGTTGGAGGCCGTCGTACCGGCCCCGAGCATAAACACGCGGCCCGCAATGATTTCGTACCGAGCGCCGGTTGATGGCGTAAACCCAAACGATGACAGCACCGAAATCGTCGGCGTCGTGCCGGCGGTGTTTCCGGTGATGTACCGCTCGGCGGTCTTGCCTGCCGTCGTGTCGATGATGCGAAGTTTGAATCCGTATTCGCCCGAGCCGCCGCGATTGGCAAGCATATTGAGGCCCACGGCGGTCGGCAGCGCGGTTGAAAGCGTCACTGAGGTTGTGGTCGCGCCAGCGGCAATCGTGCCGACAAGGCCGAGCGACGGAGCAAAGGCCATTGCCGAACCGACGCCAAACGTGCCAGCCAAGGCCGGGGAAGACGTCGCGGCCCAGCCCTTAGTAACAATGTTGTACCTGTTTAGCGTCGTGTTGTTAATCAACTGGTACACAAAAGGGTTGCGCGAAATGTCAGACCGGAGGTCAGAGCACATTGACGTCGCAGCAGCATGGGCGTTAGGCGTAGGCGCTACTTGCGCCCATACCAATCGGTCAATGACTTTCTTAAATGTATTGGCCATATCAGTTCCTCAAGTGATTCGGCTTCGGACGCAATCGGCCCACGCGCTGAGGTTTGCGCCGTAGACTTGAATGCGACCCTGCAAAGTGTCGATGGTTGACAAGTTAGTTACCGTCGAGCAGGTAGTGACCGTCGTGACAGTGGTCACGGTTGTGACCGTGCCGGATTCCACAACAACCGTACCGCGCTGCCGCTGCAAGGACTTGTCGTAGCCCATTGGCGCGTTGAAATAGTTCAACATGCGCGTCAGCAGCGTTACCATGCTTTGCCGGGTGTCCTCAGCAGTAGCGTCAACCACCGGCATCGGGTTAGCCGATGACACGTCAACGGCCGACCCGTCCGCGCCGAATGTCGGCTTGATGCGCTGATACAGCACCCCGCCAATGTCATCGGCTGCGACGGTTGCGCCGCTTCCTGGTGTATAGCCTACGTTATCCGCCATGCGTCACCCTTACGTGTACTGTAGGTAAATGTCGCCATCACTGCCGCCGGTCGGCGCAGCCGTGCCGGAGGTGATGGTTTTCTGTGCGGTCAGATTACTACGCGCGGTCGCCGCATCGGTCGCGCCTGTGCCGCCATTCGCTACGGCCACCGTGCCGGTTACGTTCGCAGCCGTGCCGGTGGTGTTTTGGTTCAAGGTCGGCACGTCGGCGGCTTGAATGGCCGACATCACGACATTAGTGCCGTTGCCTCGCAGATACTGGCCGCTTGTGACTGCGCCAGCAAACGCATTGATCGCAGCCTGCGCGCTCGTCTGTCCGCTGCCGCCGTTCGCAATCGCTACTGTTCCGGTGACGTTCGACGCCGTGCCGGTCGTATTCTGGTTAAGCGTCGGAATGTCCGATGCTACGAGAGCGCGGAAAGACGGCACCCCAGCAGACCCAGACGGGGCTGCATAAACGTATGCCTGCGTCTGCGAGCCAAACGGCGCGAGGTAGTCTGTCCCAGCCGAGGCGGCAGTAAACGCCGACGTCCCGTTGCCCTTCACTATTCCGGTGAGCGTAGCGGCCCCTGTGCCACCGTTGGCAACAGCCACAATCCCTGTGACATTGGCAGCATTGCCGCTAATGTTTCCAGAAACCTTAGTGCCGGATAATGACGTGATCCATGACGGGTCGGCATAACTGCCGCTTGTATATACCCCGTTGGTCACCGTTCCGGCGTTGCCGGACACCGAAATTGACCATGTGCCGCTGGCTCCGGTGCCGTCCGTAGCAGGCACCCCAAGCGCAGTGCGCGCTCCGCTTTGTGTGGTGGCCCCTGTGCCGCCATTGGTAACAGCCAGTGTGCCAGCAAGGGTTATCGTCCCGGCCCCTGTAATTGGCCCTCCGCTCGTTGTGAGGCCCGTTGTGCCGCCGCTGACATCAATGCTTGTGACCGTGCCAGAGCCGCCCGTGGCCGCGAGCGTGCCGCCCGTAAAGGTCAAGCCAGAGCCTACGGTTATTTCCTCCACCGCTCCGGTGCTGGCCGTCGTGCGGCCGAGCAGGCGGGCGCTCGACATCGTGATGCCGGAGGCAGTGACCGCGCCGGAGCCTGCGGCGCTTAGATTGCTGCGCGCCGTTGCGGCATCCGCGGCCCCTGTGCCACCGCTCGCAACCGCAAGCGTGCCCGCAATCGTAATCGTCCCTGCACCCGTGATCGGCCCGCCGCTGGTGGTAAGCCCAGTGCTGCCACCGCTGACCGCAACGCTCGTGACCGTGCCGCTATTGATCGCGGCAATCGTCGCGCTGCCCGCGCCGTTCGTAATCGTGATGCCTGCGCCTGCGGTCAGATTCGCATTTTTCCAAAGCCCGGTTGAGGCATCGTAAAGGATCGTCTGCCCGTTAGCCGGGGTTACGATCTGGACGTTGTGCAGTTCCTCAAGTTCATAGCCATTTTGCGGGCGGACATAAATCTGACCGTTGCCCGCATTCGCGCGCTCGACCACGCCGATATATACCAGATGGTTCGGCGCGCTCGGCTTGGTCGAGGTCAGCGACCCGGCAGTAGCGCCGAGGTACAACGTTGCGCCTTCGGCATAGGCTGACGTGTCGATCCCGTCGAGCACGCCTTGGCATATCACCATGCCGTTTTGGTTTGCCCCAATTGTTTCGGCAGCAAGCCCTAGCGTCTTGGCTGAGTACGCGTCGCTCGTGTTGTACGCCAGCCGAATCGACGCCTTGTTGCCCGCCGCCTGGTACAAATAGACCGCTTGGCCCTTGTTGATCGTCGCGCCTTCGGCATTATGCACGAAGGCATAAAGTGTCTGACCGATGTCAGCCTGCACGTTGCCGGTCATACCGACTTGCAGCGTTCCGGTCGCATCGTTCCATGTAACGCGCGCCGTTGCATCCGGCACAGTCGCGCCGGTCGCAAAGTCAATAAACGTCGGCGTCTGAATCGCGCCAGTGATCCCGCCGAGTGAGGTGATCGACGTATTCGCGCCGCCCATAACCGGGCCGGGAATGCTTACGAATACAGTCTGCGTGGTCTCATCGACCTCAACCGCCCACGGCTGTTCCGTGACTTGTACGATTTGCTTGGTCTGCTCAACCTCAACCGCCCACGGATGCTCCGTGATTTGTACGGTAGTTACGCTCACCGCGTAACCTCCGCGTCAATCACGAAACAACCTTGCAGCACACGATACACCGTCGAACTAAAAACCAACTCAAGGTCATACACGTAATCGCCCGCCTCAATAGCGGCCGTCTGCGTAGCCGTCGCTAAAAGGTCGATAGTCCCAGCCGTGCCACCGAGTGCTATACCGCCGTTCTCGGTCGTCAGCGATAGCGCGACAATGCTTGAGTCCGCAGTCGAGCGTACTTGCATTCGCGCGGTGTAACTCGTCAAGTCAACGGGCACTTGGTTAGAGTCGCGCCATTTCACCTGTCTCGTAAACGTCGCGCCCTGCTCGCAAAGAAAGTCGTAATGGCCTGCCATTATGTCCCCTCCTGCGGTATCGGCTGCTGCACCGGCTGCGTAGTCGTGTTGCCGGAGAGGTTAATACCCATTGCGGCAATCATTTCTTCTTCGGCGCGTCGCTCGGTCAGCACGTCCTCAATGTCTAACCCACGTTCGGCAAGCGCCTGCGTGCGGGTCATCAATCCGTTGTTGATAGCGACAATCTGCGCCTCGGCCTCGTTGCGCGGATCTACCCACTGCCAACCGCGCGGCACCCACTGCGTCGCCGAAAACTTCCAATATTTCGCGGCCGGGAGATTGACAACGCCAGAGTCGAGCGTCTGTCGCAGCCAGCGCAGATACACAGGCTGGCAGAAATGGTCAATCATCCAATGCTGAACCATGCGCCAGTAGTCGCGCTCTTCAAGCAAACCCTGCCGAATGCTTGAGTACGACACCGCCTCAAGATCATTCGCAAGCGACGTATACGACACGCCGAGGCCCGACGCGATACCGCGCAGCATTGCCTTTTCAAAGTCTCGAAAAGCAGTGCTAGGGTGCTGCGGATCGTATGGCTTGAAGTCCACGCCTGCGGGCAGTTGGTTAAACGTACCCGGCTGCATATCCATCTGCAACGAGCCATCGCCCAGCGGGCCGTCAGCCTGGTACTCATCGCCGCTTTCGCTGACAAAGAATCCCATCTTGCTGGCCGATACGCGCGCGGCAATTAGTTCCGCTTCCTCGTATCCGCCGAGCATCTTCAAGCGCGTCATCGCGGTAGCCGTCCACGGCGCACCGCGCGTCTGCCCGATTCGATCCGCGCGGAACGAGTGCAGCATACGATCTGCTGTAATTCTGACTTCCTTGTTTGATTGGCCCATCCCGATCTGGTAATCGTCGGGATGTCGCGTGCGGACATAGTACGCAATCGGTCGCCCTGCCGGGTCAACCTCAACGCCCATCCTTATCTGGTTCCCGTTCGCCAAGACTTCGTTCTTGTCTTGGTCGATCAAATCTGCATCAATAAACTGCAACCGGAACCGATACGGATTGGCATTGTCCTCGACGAACAATACAAAGCATTCGCCATCGCGCGCGACCGATTCAATGAATACGCGCTGCGCGTCTACCCACGACAACTTACCGTCAACCGTGCAAACGCCAGGCATACCCCAAGCGTAGAACGCAGCCTCTAATTGCTGGTTAGCAACTTGGTCGAGGACTTGATTAGACTCGCGCGCGCGCACCTGTAGCGTGATGCCCCTCGGCCCCACCACGTTGGCAGACACTAGGTTTAGATACCGTCGCGCGTAGTCGTTATTCTGGCAAAGGTCGCGCGAGCGTGAGCGCATCACCTTTAGCGCATATCGTAAATCACTATCCGCCGAACGCGCGGCTGTTACCCAGTCGCTATACAGTCGGCCTTGGTTCGCTGCCTCAAACGCGCGGCGCTTGGGCGGCTGAGGTTTCCGCTTCAAAAAGTCCAGTATCTTCATGCGGTAAACCTCACCCGAATAATAGACGATGTACGCATCCCGCGCGCCATCTCCTCGGCTTGTCGCTCGCGCGTAACCTCGCCCTTCAGCCGGTCGCGCTCCACAAGCAAGTCCGCCCTATTCCACCGCGACAACGACCGGCCCGCAATCGAGTATGACGCCGCCGTAATGTTGTTGGGGTCTTTTAGATACGCCTCGATATTATCAAGCGCGATCTGTGCAAACGAGCGCGGGTCTTCCGAGGATTGCGCGCGGTTGGGCGCAACGTCCATCACGCCCTTGCCGACCTCGATGCGCGCAGAGTCAGAAATCCGCGTTATGTAAGCGAACCAGTGATAACGCCCCGGCTGATAGTCGTCGGTCGTTGTCGATGCAACCTCGACCGTGTAGCCGGTCGCCGCGCCTGTTGCGCTGATCGCAATGCGCTCGCCCGTGATCTCGCGGCGCAGTACATACGAAAGAGAGTATGCTGTGTGCGGGTAATCTGTCGTTAAGTCCTCGCGCACCCACGCCCAACGGTCGCCCACTTGCAGCGAGGTCGGCTCTAGTTTGGGGTAGTTCGTGGAATCAAAAAGATTAGCCATAGACCACCCCGCTCGACTTACTGCTTCGGCGCGTCATCTTTCGGCAGATGCGGCTCGACCTGTTCGCGCAATTTTAACCACAAGCCATGCGCGTTGGAGGAC
>Ga0181343_1001142_pt1 | contig 10695 bp, 10 predicted proteins | sample Su13VDMLBSD_FD_130110 | JGI IMG/M metagenome (GOLD analysis project Ga0181343, IMG submission 130110) | Freshwater viral communities from Lake Michigan, USA - Su13.VD.MLB.S.D | ecosystem: Environmental > Aquatic > Freshwater > Lake | place: USA: Michigan | collected 2013-07-15 | reverse complement strand
TCCAAAGCCCGCTTCAGCTACGGGTAATTCAAACACTTGCCACAATACACGATATCCGTCATCTTTAAAAGCACGTGCAAGCCCAAGCCTGCCCGATGCTTCGATAACATCACATCCGCTATCCCGTGCCCAGTTTTGCAACGTGGACAGCATTTCGTCTTTCCAACTAAACCCATCGTCACCAGCAAGAAAGACTAGATCGAGGCAATTCTTGCGCGGATACTGCCAGAAGCGGGTGATCGTCACACCCTTAATATCGTCTTCGTCAAGGACAACCCATAAATGTGCCTGCCCGTTAAGCACAATTTCAATGATATCTTCTGGTTCGTAGCGCCCAAAAGTATATTCCGCAGCGCTACTGAGGTAGGGAAACACGCGGGGCCAAAGCCCCCGAGCCAATTCAGGAGGAACCAGACTTACTTCCATTATACGAGACCCCGACGTAGTTTAGTATCTTGCCCGCGCTTGGCTTTCTTCCGAGCTTTGTGAGCCTTATCCATGAGCGCGTATAGTTTATCAGCGCCACGCTTCGGGTTGCCCTTACCGATTTTACGCACTGCTTCCGCAGGTATAATAGCTTCGTCACGCGCAACACGCGCAGGCTGCTTACGACCAATACGAGCAGGGATACTATCACTTACTCCATCACCGGGACCTTGGATTGGCCTACCACCAATACGGCGCAGGGCTTCAAGACCCGCGTTGCTGCTGCCATTACCAAGTTCAGACACCGTGCGCGCATCGAGCACAAAGGCTCCATCGGCCAGTTCGACTTCACCGCCATCAGCGAAGCCTTCTTCCTGTTCACCCATATACGGCACAAAACGCTGGCCATACATCGGGGAACCCTTAGGCGTCTTCTTGTTGGTGGGTAGCAAATAGTTCTGCATGATGGGTGTGCCCGGTGCAGTGGACGATCCCGGCTGCACAATCTGACCCTGCGTGTTGTAAACTTCGGGCATATCGATATCGAAGTAACGACGCTCCTTGGACGAACCAAGGATTTCACTGGTGTCCTTAGCAAAGCTCGGCGTGCGCTTCTGCGCCGTGTACGGTCCTTGGTAGGAGTTATCCATCATACCGTTTGAACCCATGGTGCCCATTGAGGGGGTCATCGCACCACTGACACCTTGGAGAACACCCGAAGCAGCCAGCATCGGCGCAGCTTTAGAAACAATACCGGGAGTGCCACCGGGCAGACCAGCGCGAACCGCTTGGCCGAAACGCGAACCTAAACCGCCTGTGAATTGTGCGCCTGTTGTTGCCGTTGTCGCCGTAGGCGCTACGCCTGTTAGCGCTGCTTGTGTTCCTGAACCGATTGGGCCACCACTAAGTAGGGCTGCGGGGTTAGCCGCACCGGCAGTACCCGACCCTATACCGGGAATAACCTTATCAGAAAACGCCCCCGCATACCCGCCGGGAGCACCAGTCACAGCCCCTTTTGCTGTTACGTTTACGGCGTTTTCAACAGCGGGTGTGCCTAATTTAGCTAATTCACCCAAAGCGTTTGCACCTTGGGAAATACCCTGACCCATATTAGCGCCAAAGAAACCAGCTTTATCTCCGAGCAAGCCAAAACCTGTTTCAGAAAGCTTACCACCAAGACCCGCCATACCAGCCATACCAGCACCACCGAATGCACCGAGGCCAGCCATGAGGCCCTTCTTCAAACTACCAGTGCGTGCAAACTGACCTGCGCCTACGATACCAGCAGCAAGGGGAGCACCGACGCCAGTAGCCGCTAAGGCTGCGCCAAGGATCGTTGGGAGTAGTTTACCAAGCCAGCCCGCTTCGGGCAGACCTGTCTGTGGGTTAATAGTAAGTGAGCCACCTGTGGCCATAGCCAGACCTTGGAGGCTGTTAACTTCACCCGGCGTCATGTGGACAAGCATGGAGTCATCGCCACGACCGAAGCTACGGAGTTGTTCCGCCATTGGGTTAGCAAGAACGGAGAGACCACCCTGCGAAGGCAAGCCGCCAGTCATGCCCGGAACCTGCTGCCCAAGCATGGGAGGGTTACCAACCGGTGGTTGCCCAGTGTTCATTTCTGCGTATGTTGGCGGAGCAGCCTGCATGTCCATCATGATTACCTACCTTGTACCTACGCTTATAGCGTTAATCTGCTTAAAACCAAATACCATTCTCACACGGCCTTCGACACAAAGAACGCTTCGACAATAGCCGAAGGTGTAGCTGGGATGGCTGGCGTCACCCCCGCTGAGTAAGTCACAGCAGGGAGATGCTCCATAACTACAGAAGTGTCGGATACCCGCCACATAACTTCGACCCAAACACCTGCTGCCTCTGCGTAACCACTAAATGGCGTCACTGCGATAAGGTAAGAAGGGTCACCAGTCGATTTACGTGGTGGAATAGTGAAGCGGCTGTTTGAGTTGGGCACATCCGTCGTGGTAGTGCCGTTGTTATACCGCAGCCAGACATCCACCGACTGCGCATCATTGGTCGGGTTCTTAAATGACAGGCTGTATATGAACATGTACATACCCGGAGACGCGAAGGTAACCTGCGTGTCGTTAGCGCCTGTGATTGATATACCATCTGCGAAAGACGTAATCTCCAGTTCTACGGCGTAGGCTTGGTCGATAGCTGCCGCTGTCTGATCTACGTTGCTCAAGAACTGGTTATGTGGGAACGTCAGACCAATACCGCTACCATAGAAAAAATCGGCTGTATATGACTGCGCGTTGTTCGGAGTGCGTGAATCCAACTGTGAGAAATAAGTTTCGATGACGCGGATAACCTGCCGCATATACTGTGCGTCGTAGTCCGAGGGTGGGTTGGGTATCGGAGCAGCTTTGAACTTGTCTAATGCCATTAGCGACGTCCGTCTTGCCGTGCATCAAGGCGGGGTGCGCCAAGTTGCCATTGAACATTAAGGTTCTCGGAGCGCACTTTGAGCGCCATCTGGCGGGCACGTGCACGGACAAAGACCTGATCGGTGTAGACGCCAACCGAAGTCTCAATGACACGCTGAGTGTCAGCCGCATCTGCGCTAAACGAACTGCCGGGAAAGTTGCGTGGGCGAATAGTCAGCGTCACTTCGGGAGATGCAGCGGTCGAGCCATCAAAGCCAACGTCAGGTAGTATGCGTCGGGTCAGCATGAAGTTGTCGCCATCGTCAAGGTCAAAGTCAGATGACTGGATGTAGCTGTCCATCGCTAACACATCGTCGTTCAGGCCGTTCTCATGGTTGTAAAGGAAGCCATCGCCAGTCGTTATGGTCGAGCCATCAACAGTAATAGGTGTGTTTGCACCTTGAGGGTTTTGGCGAAGCGGTGTGTCGAGCCATGCCGTACGGTCAATCGTGCCGTAATACCAGATACGTTCTAGGTGGTGATAGATGACATAGGCGTTGTTATAGTCGCTGTCTGCCGTCGGATAGAACCACCATATTTCGTTCCACTGCTCATTGGTACCACAGATAATTTGGTCGGACTGGTTGAAGTTGAGGTTATTGAACACGTGGTTACGCAGCGTGCAGGGCAGTGTCTCGACGCGACCGGTGTAGGCATAGAACTTATCCTGCCCCATCCAGTAGGTGATGTTGGCAGCCGAACCTACCGCACGTGGCGAAGCAATCGAGATATTGTCCGCGTATTCCTGCAAGCCAAATACGTCAGTCGTGCCAAGGAACTGGAGCGTGTACAGGTTGGTGTCAGTCCAAACCAAGATTTCCTGACGGGTAGGTAGTGCCCGCACGATGCGCGAACCGCGAGAGACGCGTAAGTCACCAGCCGTGTTGGTCGTTGATGGCGTCCAATCGCCCGGAGTGTCTTGGTCAGCCCAACGGATTAGCAGCGGGTCGAAATCCCCTGTGCTGGTCGAACCAAACGGCACCGCACCAAAAGCAATTAAGTGCTTGTCCTGCTGGGATACCAGTAACTGCATAACCTGCACAGGGACGGAAGCAGCCGTATACCCCTCACCGTCGGCGTAGTCTTGTAGTGTTATAGCGTGTGTAGCCAACGAAGTCTGCGGATCGTCCGTTGGACCTCGAACCCACCAATAAGGTGCACCGTTACGGATGTTCATTACAAGGTCGTTGTCGAAGTTGTCAAACCACCAGTCGCGCTGCGGAAGGTTGATACCGCCTGTGGTGCTACCCAGACCCCAAGCGTCACGCCCCCAAGTACCCGCACCCCAGCCAAGGCCAGCGGTGGTAATTGCATTACCCGGTTCGATCTCAGCCTTAACGGTATAGCCCGAGCCGCTTACGGAGGTAGTGGATGACGCAGGTGTTGCCACTGTGAAGCTAAAGCTGTTCGCCCCAAGCTTGGTAATTATGTGGACTGCGTTCAGTTCGATGATGGGGATACCACCAAGGGCAGATGCAAACCCAGCGACAAGCACGGGTTCCCCTGTCACCAGCCAAGATGGGAGTGTAGCGGTTGTGGTCACTGTGACTACAGCAAGGGTGTTTGTTACCGCAAAAGTGTTAGACCCAGCGAGCGCTTCACCAAACGGCGTGATGTCGTAGTAGTAACCACCGTTCTCGATATAGGCTTTGGTGTCAGTCCCAAGTGCCAGTAGGTTATCGTTGAACGTCGTGATCCAGTTCCACATCTGGCGACACACGCCGTCAAATGCAGTGGGGGTAGACTTCACCCAGCCGCCAATCTTCTCCGGATAACCTGAGCGAAACCGAATTTTGTCACACTCGTACCAGCCGCCCTCGTTGGAGTAGTCGGTCTGGTCACGGTTCACACCGGGCTTAAACTGGAGCTTGATGAAGGCCATTAGAATAAGTTTGCCTCAAGATCGATTGTTGCGGTGTCGAGTACGGTAGTCGTGCCAATCTTGCGTATTTGTACGGTAAATGTACAGAAATTTGAACCCCCCGGAGTAAACTCTTCAACGTACCAATTACGAGTGGTAGACAACGCAAGCCATGTCCCAGTACCACTACCACCTGACAGCGTACCCGATGTTACGGTTACCAACGCTTCATAGTTTGACGCTTGACTGGTTGGTGTACACCACTGTTCGAGGTTCATGGGATTGATGCCTCCCGCCTCTGTAGACTGCTCGACCTGCCCTCCGGCTGTGAGGAAGTAATAAGCGTAAGCGGCACTAATACCAGACCCCGATATATACTGGTCAGTTATAGATATAACGACGTTACTCGTACCGTAAAAATTCCGGATGCTAATTGTGCCGGATGAAGGCACAGCACCATAGGTGCCACTTGTCCCAGCGGGGACGTAGCTGCCGCCAGCATAATACTCACTCAACGAGATAGGGTTCGACCCACCAAACTCGGTCTGAATATCAGCAAGTGTAAGAGGTCCGCTGGATGGTAGTGCCATTAGATGCTCCCGAAGGCTGTGACGTTATTAAGTGCAGTAAACGCTCCGTTGCTTTCCAACTTAGCGATGTTGGTTGCCCCATATTTGAAGTACAGGACGCCGCCGCTTTCCACGATAGAGAAGTTGGTTGTGGCCAAACTTGCTGCGCTACCAGTAGTATTCTGGTTGAGTGTCGGGAATGTGCAGTTCGTAAGCGTACCGGACGAAGGCGTGCCAAGCGCGCCACCGGGGGCTACATAGTCAGTGCCTGCGGTAGCGGCAGTGAATGCCGACGTTCCGTTCCCCTTCAGGACACCCGTAAGGGTTGTTGCGCCGGTGCCGCCATTAGCAACGGGGAGCGTACCTGTGACGTTAGTCGAGAGGCTGCAATAAGTAGTCGAGGTAGACCCAGTACCACCATTGGCAATAGGCAGCGTACCAGTAACCGCGGAGGTTAAGTTGACACCAGTTAGGGTGCCGCCAAGGGTAAGTGAACCCGAAGAGGTGACTGTGCCTGTGAGAGTGAGGCCGTTGACTGTGCCCGTCCCACTAACAGACGTAACAGTGCCAGCCCCCCCAGTAGCCGCAATGGTAATTCCCCCCGCGCTGTTGGTAACACTGACGCCAGAACCAGCCGTGATTGTGGCAGCGGTGTAACCCGTGCCGTTACCGATCAGAAGCTGGCCGTTTGTCGGTGTAGACGTGATGCCCGTCCCGCCGTTGCCTATTGGTAGTGTGCCAGTAACCGCAGAGGTCAAGCTGACGCCTGATAGGGTGCCACCGAGAGTAAGCGAGCCAGATGCCGTCACCGTGCCTGTGAGAGTGAGGCCGTTGACTGTGCCGGTGCCAGCCACGCTGGTGACCGTACCCGTAGTCGAACTAGTACCCGCGCCGATTGCGCTCCGGAAAGTCGCAGCATCCAAAGCAGAGACCGTGTTGTCCGCATTGAAGCGTGGGAACGTAACCGCGCTGGGATTGGTCAGGGTAAACATATTACCCCCAACCGTAGTAGCACCTAGACTTGTGCGTGCACCGGACTCTGTTGTAGCGTTTGTTCCGCCATTGGCGATAGGTAGTGTGCCTGAGACCTGCGTGGTCAGGCTGACGCCGGAGAGCGTGCCGCCCAGAGTAAGTGAGCCAGATGTAGTGACCGTGCCGGTAAGTGTGAGACCGTTGACTGTGCCTGCACCAGCTACACTGGTAACTGTACCTGTGGTCGAGCTAGTACCCGCACCAATCGCAGTACGGAAGTCCGCAGCATTTAGGGATGAGACCGTGTTATCCGCGTTAAACCGGGGGAACGTAACCGCGCTGGGGTTGGTGATTATAAAGATATTGCCACCGAGCGTTGTAGCCCCGAGGTTAGTCCGTGCATCCCCAGCAGTCGAAGCGCCTGTGCCGCCATCGGCAACAGCAAGGTCAGTGATACCTGTGATCGAGCCACCGCTAATAGTGACAGCGTTTGCGTTCTGCGTGGAGATCGTGCCAAGGCCGAGGTTAGTCCGTGCACCCGAAGCAGCGTTAGACCCGGTGCCGCCAGAAGCAACGGGGAGCGCCGTACCAAGCGTAAGCGACGTAAGGTGAGTGACAACGTCCACCACATTGGTGCCGTTATTGTAGACCCACATGGTCTTACCGGCAGGTACGGCAATGCCGGAGCCGGTTGTGTTCTTTACCGTGATTGTGCCGTCAGTGCCGTTGTTGACGATGTAGGGCTTGTTGATCTGGCACCCGGAACCAAGCACAAGGTTATACCCAGAAGTCGCAGTGCCTGTCAGGTTGAGGCGCATGTTGCGCGCCGACTGCGTAGCATTGGTATTAGACAGCGTCAGTGTGACATCAGCGCTGGAGAACGCAACTGAAACCGAGCCAGCAATAGCCTCTTCGAGTGCCGTGCCAAGGTTGACGTTCGTGACGTCGCCCCACGTGGTCGAGTTCTCGCCCGTGGTCATCAACTGAATTTTAAGGTTGCTATACGTACTTGCCATCTTCGTTCCTTACGTCGGTATCTGAGTCCAGACTACTGTATTTCCGTCATTAACTTGTGTCCAGTTAGGCGTTTGATTATCGTTGATCTGCTGCCAAATAAGCGGGCTAGTAACAGACCCAATAGCCGAAACCCCTGTGACGAATACCTTAGTCCCCAAGCTTAAACTAACAGTGCCAATAAATCCAGAGGCAGAAACACCAGTAACCGTTACGTTTTGCTTGATTGAAGCAACAGCAGTGCCAATAGACCCAGTAGCCGAAACGCCTGTTAGGGTTACACTACCTTTAGCGGCGACTGTTGCTGTGCCAATAGACCCAGTGGCCGAAACGCCTGTTACGGTTGTGTTGGCTTTACCTGATACGGCTGCTGTGCCGATAGACCCTGTGGCCGAAACACCGGTAAGAGTGATGCTCGCTGTCACAACAGCAGTAACGGTACCAATGGAACCGGTAGCCGAAACACCTGTTACGGTAGTATTAGCCTTGGCAGATACAGTGGCTACGCCGATAGAACCGGTAGCCGAAACACCAGTGAGGGCTACATTCTGGGCAACCTTGGTCGTTGCCGTACCAATAGAACCGGTAGCCGAGACGCCTGTCAGGGTTGTGTTAGATTTACCTGATACTGTAGCTGTGCCAATAGCAGCAGCGCCTGTAACTCCGTTGAGGTCTGCGATAGCCTCGGCAGCTACGACAACCGTACCGATAGACCCCGTGGCTGAAACTCCTGTTACGGAGAAGTTGGCCAAACCAGAGACAGTGGCGGTACCAGCAGCCGCAGACGCCACGACGCCGTTGACGTTGGTGTTCTGAGCACCAACGACCATAACAACGCCGATAGAGCCAGAAGCCTCTACCCCGCTAACGGGCACGGGGGTAACCGAGCCAGCAGTAATAGTGCCGAGAGACGTTGCACCCGTGACCCCCGCTAGGGTTACTCTGGCTTTACCAGTCTCAGTTGTGTCGCCAATGGAGCCAGTAGCCGAGACACCAGTTACAGAGAAGCTGGCCTTACCAGTTTCGGTTGTGTCGCCAACTGCGCCGGTAGCCGAGACGCCAGTTAGGGTAGTGTTGGCTTTGCCGGTCTCGGTCGTATCACCAATGGAGCCGGTGGCTGAGACGCCGGTGAGAGGTACGTTGGCTTTGTTGACCTCGGTTGTGTCCCCGATGGAACCAGTAGCCGAAACGCCAGTTAGGGTAACCCTAGCTTTGCCGCTTTCAGTCGTATCACCGATAGACCCAGTGGCAGAAACGCCTGTGAGGCTAACTGATACAGATACTGTACCGAGAGCAGCAAATGGTGCAGCCGCGAAGGAGGTAAAACCAAACATGTGTAATCCCTCCTTCCGGCTAGGTTAGTATTGGTAGGAGTTAGCCTCCGAGGTACTGTGCACCGGCAGCGGCAAGTGTAGCGATTACACCGAGAACCCCAGCTATCTTAGCTTTCTTACCCAACTTGGGTTTCGGCGCTTCATCCATAGGCAAGATTTTGCCTGCGGCTTTCTTGAGGATTGCCTTTTCAGCTTCTTTCTTCAATACGCTTTTAAAATCAACCATTGTAGTTCTCCTTACAACCAAGCAGCATATTTCTTGGTTTTCAGTTTGCGGTCGTCGAGGCCATGTGTACCACCATTTATGCGCTTTGTCAGGGCAAGAATTGCAGCGTCGTTGATGCCTTGGTCGCAGATGGACCATAGCTTATTTTTGTCAAAGAACCACAATGCGCTCTCGAAGGCGAGTTCCGTAGCGACAAGGTCTGGGTTGTCCATGATGTCTGGGCGGTTCACGTACTTGGCAAACTCAGAATAGTTAAATTTTCCAGTGAGTTGCAAGGCTCCTCGACCACGAAAAGCGAACCCTTCGCCCGACGCTTCGTCGCCATTACCCATGCGGTTGCCGTAGACGCGGTTAGCAATCTTTGCGGGCTTGCGCTCATAGGCTTTAGCTAGGGCATCAGTCGGGAAGTACTTACGGAAGATGCCACGCAACCCCTTAGCGCCGTAGTTCAGGTTCTCGCTGAACGCCTTGAAGTTACCCGACTCATGCGCCGTTTGAGCAAAGAAATGCGCAGCCCGATTAGGTGATAGCTTATAGTAAGCCGCAGCCGCCTTAAGTGTACCCGGACCGAACGCACCATCTGCCGTTACTCCGATCTTCTGCTGAAGGTTAATCAAGCTCATTTGCCAGCACTCCGCCAATCAGGGAAGTCATTTTCGTCAACCACGCCGTCGCCGTTCGCGTCATAGCGCAGGTCGTTGCGGTACTTCTCCCACGGCTCCATGTCGTCGTCATCATCTTCAGGCTCGTCGATAAAGACAGTGCCATTTGGGTCGCTGTATGGCTTGGGTGCTTCTGGTTCTGGCGCAGGTGTGTCCAGTTCAAGCGGTGCTTCCGGCTCAGGTTCTTTGTCACGAGCGTTGGCGTTAAGGCTCAAGCCACCAAGCAAGCCAACAAGCGCACCGATGATGGTCTGGAACGCAGGGTTAATCATCTCAAGGATGGCGGTGCTGTCCACAACGTCGTTTGGCACAAACAGGCCTACGACCAACGCCAGCACAACGACAAGGATAACTGCCGCCAGCGTGACGATTGCCACGCGGATAACAAACTCGACGGTGTCATTGACGCCATCATGCTTGCTTTCAAAACTATTCAGGAAGCTCATCACATTCTCCTTCATCTGACTTCTTGGGCTTGATTGAACCGCTGCCCTGCCCCGCCATAAGTCCTGCCAATGCCCCCACGATAAACGTCGCTATTGGGTTAATCAGCTTAAAAAACTCCGCGTCGTTGGGGGACTGCCCCTCCATCGGCTGCGACACGAATATCAGCGAATATAGCACCGTCGCCACAATGAACATCAACGTGAACGACAGGACAACGCCGACAATAAACCGCAGCAGTTCCTCTGGCGACCAATACTTAACCTTCCTCGACACTTTCTTCACCCGTATCAATTAGCCATTCGGTGCAGTAGCCCATAGCTACACATTTGGGCTTCTTGCAAATTTCGTCCTGCCAGTTCTCAGGGTCTTGGCAGTCATAGCGATATCGGTCTTCGCAGCCTGTGAGAGCCATTAGAGCTATCAAAACAACAAAACGCATCCCGCTAACCTTTTACCGAAACTTTGGGCCGCGCAGCCGTAACATAAACAGGTACATCATGCTAGTCCTATGGTAGCAGTAGACGTCTCCCGATCTAGGGTAAGCACCCCATCGCAGCACATAGACCAGTCTTCGCCAGTTTTAGCCCCGTAGCTGGGCACATTGATAATTACATGTTTAACGAGATATTCTTTGTCATCCTCAAATACCCGCCAGACATGATCTACCGACCCACGGTTTTTCAGCCCTCGCGTTGTATTAAACCGGATGCGGAAGTGTGCCATCAAACTACCTC
>Ga0181343_1001141_pt1 | contig 10698 bp, 12 predicted proteins | sample Su13VDMLBSD_FD_130110 | JGI IMG/M metagenome (GOLD analysis project Ga0181343, IMG submission 130110) | Freshwater viral communities from Lake Michigan, USA - Su13.VD.MLB.S.D | ecosystem: Environmental > Aquatic > Freshwater > Lake | place: USA: Michigan | collected 2013-07-15 | reverse complement strand
TATGATTACAATCAATTACCACTAATGATTGAGTATTTACATTATTTTCCTTATTTTAATGACATAACAAATGTCATATATGATTTGGAAAGAATAAAACCAATTTTTGAGTATCAGAGTATCATTAAAAAAACATACTATTATCCGGGTATTGGAAATGGAGAGGGAGTTGCATTATCTTACGTTCTACAAAAGAACAACATACCGATTGACTTATTCCAATCTAAATATTTTTTAGAGGGAAGTGAAGGACTAAAAATTGTAGAAAAAATAATATAAAATGGAAAATATCATTCAAAAAAAATTATTTACTGAAGATGAGTGTAACTATTTTAAATCACTTACTAATGATACATTATTCGAACGAAGTGAGGTAATTGTTGGGAACGGAATTGCTGCGGTATCGAGTTATAGAACCTCAAGTCAGGTTAAAATAGAAATTAATTCTGATTTATCAACTAAAATACTAGAAAAAGTAAAAGAATTCGGGGTGAAAACTTTACCTGAATATTTTATAATTTTAAAATATGATAAAACGCAAGAGTATAAAAGACATAATGATACGGGATTATATCGTTTAGATAGATATAAAACTTTAATAATACAACTTTCAAATGAAACCGAATATGATGGTGGTGAATTGTGTATTTTTCATAATGACGAAACTATAATAACATCAAAGGAAATTGGAAATGTTGTAATATTCGATTCATCCTTAGACCATTGTGCGAATAAAATCAAAGAAGGAATACGATACAGTATGGTTTTTTGGTTGAAAATTGACAATTTTGGAATAAATAAGTCTCTAATATAATATTGAATACAATACATACATTCGGTGATAGTTTTACATTTGGTTATGGGTGTGTAGATAATTGTACATTCAAAGGATATTATGATTATAAAAAACAAGATGATGATATTTGGCCTAATCACTTAGCAAATAAATTAGGAATGAATGTTATTAATCATGGTAAGAATGGATTTTGTAACGAACAAATATTTGATTCGATTGTGAGAAATTTTGATTCTATACAAGAAAATGATATTGTTATTATAGAAAAAACATATCACAATAGATTATCAGTACCAACCGATTCTGAGTGGGTATCCGCCTTATCAGATAATGAAATAACAGAGGAATTTCGGAAACCTAAATTAAAAAAGGTTTTTTCTAACGAAGAGACAGAAACATTGATAAATTTTCAATATTACTTTTCAATTAAAAAATTATATGAAAAAAGAAATAATGATAGATTTAATTTTTTAAAAAAAATATTAGTAAATAATACTAAAGTTAAAGATTGTGTGATTTGGGACATGCCTAAAATATACAATAGTTTTGAAAATATTAAAACAGCTACTAATGGAGAGTTTTTTGATTATCATTTCTCATTCAAAGGTCATAAACAATTTACTGTATACATAGAAAATATTATAAATAAAAAAATATTATAATTGCCCATGAATTTCTTAATTATATCTAGTCCAAGATGTGGTTCTACATCCTTACAAAAATCAATATCAAATAGTTACAATTCAAAATTAATATATGAACCATACTCACCGTGGGGGATACAACAAAAAAATTACAAATTGGAGAATGTTGTTGTCAAAACAATGTTTCACCAAATAGATAATACATCCGTGATATTGGGAAATCTTCCGTTATCTTTTTTTGATAAGTGTTACGATTTTTATTGTGATTTAATTCCAAAGTTTGATAATGTTATTTTACTTGGTAGAGAAAATATAAAGGAGCACTCTGAATCATTGGCAAATCTTTATAATGGTAGTTCAGATAGTGAGAAATATGAGTATAAATTGGTTATTGATTTGAATCCAATAATGGACCAACTTAGTTTAGAAAACACATATATAAAAAAATTATCCGATAATTTTAATATACCGATGGATACATATGAATCGATATATTATGGTAATGGTTTGAAAAATAAAGAAATTAAATTAGATTATAATATATTAGATACGAAAAATAAATTGAGACAATTTTATGATGATAAAAAATTAATTTAAAGTGAAAAAAGATTTATTAAAACAATATATTTGTGCAGTTCCATTCACCTCCTTAGAAGTACATGATCACAAAAGATTTTTATGTTGTGCATCATGGTTAACTAAATTTTTACCTGAGGACACAAAACCATACGATGCATGGAATTCAGACGAAGCCAATGATATACGAGATAGTATACTAGATGGTTCATACAGGTATTGTGATGAGAATCATTGTCCATATATACACCAATTAAAAACCTTTGGGGACGTTGGTAGAATTCAACCACTTTACCATAAAGACGAATTAATCCCCGATTTAAAATTAAAAATAGAAAAACATAAAGAAGGGAAATTAACATCTCCACAGATAGTCCAATTTTCTATGGACAGGAGTTGTAATCTTGAATGTCCATCTTGTAGATTAAAAATGTTTATTGCTGACAGTACTAAAATAAAAAAGGTAAAACAGGATATACAAGACATTGAAGACGCATACGGAAGTGAAGTGAATACATTATATATTACAGGTAGTGGAGATCCATTTGTGTCAGTTGGGTTTAGAGATTTCTTAAGGAATTTCGATAAAACTAAATGGCCAAAACTAAAATCAATTCACCTACATACTAATGCAACACGTTGGAATAAAGAAATGTGGGAATCGATGCCAAATGTGCACCAATATATAAAAAGTTGTGAAATTAGTATTGATGCCGGAACAAAAGAAACTTATGAAACAAAAACAAGAATTAATGGTGATTGGGATGTGTTATTGGACAATTTAAAGTTTATTTCAACGATACCAACACTTCGTAGAATAAAAACCTCATTTGTGGTTCAACAAAAAAACTACAAAGAGATGAAGTTATTCTATGATTTAATGTATTCGATTTTTGGTAAAAAGGTAAATGTGTATTTTGGTAAAATAACTAATTGGGGTACATATTCAAATGAAGAATACCTAACACATCAAATATGGAATGAATCACATCCAGAATATAATTATTTCATTAATGAGGTTAACTCATTTTTACCTAATAATTATTCCTACAATAATTTACAGGAATTCATTAACCCACAAAAAAGTTTAATATAAAAATTGTTTATGATTAATACAAAATCACTAAAATTTTGGACTGTAGAAGGATTTGAAATTTCTTCTTATATGTATAGTTTAGATACTAAGAAGGGAAAAACATATAAAACATCGGGTAGTGATAATACTGGATTATGTACGTATACATATAATGAATTGGGATTTAGGGGAGATTCCATTCATAAAGATGGGTTCAAAATAATGTCAATTGGTGACTCGAACACTGAAGGGGTTGGGGTGGGCTATCACGATACATGGCCCTCCCAATTTTCAAAATACATTAAAAATTCGGTCAATCAAAACTTTGGGACGGGTGGTAGAAGTAATGACTTTATTTCTAGGTGTCTATTAACTTATTATGATTTGATGAAACCTGATTTGGTTTTAATCATGTATACATCTCCACAAAGAAAAGAAATATATACCAAAGAGAATACAATTGAACCATTTATGGTTACATCATCTTGGGGTTATACTAAAGAAACTGAAGATGGTGTTCGTACACAAAAAAATTTAGTTGATTTACAAAATGATAATGAAGATTTTATAAATTGGTATAAAAATCATTTATTGATAAAATACTTTTTAGAATCAAAAAAATGTAATTGGTTATGGAATGGTTCGATGGGAATTCCACGAGATTACCAAGAACCAAATAGGTTTGATGGGAAGTATGATTTATTCATAGATAGAGGTGTTGACGGAGCACATCCTGGTCCACAACATAATAAAACATATTCTAATCGTTTAATAAAACATATTATACAAAACTTTACAGAATACATTCCGAGTGATTGTCTGATTGAAAATCCTGAACTATATTACAACAAACTACTTTAAATAAAATTAGTAAGGGGTATGAATTAATAATATAGACTCTGAAGTATTTATCTAATAACAATATTATTATTCGATGAATATATTTGATCCATTAATTTCGGGCTCCCTATCAGTATCAGGTTCAGGACGTATTTCAGGTGACTTAACGGTACTTGGAACCATAAATGCGACGATTTCAGGAACCACAAGTAATGCAATTTCGGCGTCTCATGCAGCAAGTTATACACTAACATCAAGTTTCGGGGCATTTACCTCATCCTATACCACGGGGTCGTTTACAGGGTCGTTTGGTGGTGATGGTAGTAATCTTACAAATATACCATCAAGTGGTGTTACAGGTCTTAATTTAACCCGAATTGCTGATGGTAGTGCAACTGCCTCAATTTCAAATATTGATGGTTTAAGGGTCAATACAAATACCGAAATAACAGGTGCATTAACCATTTCAGGTTCAATTACATTAAATGGTGTTCCTGTTGGTACGGGTAAATTGGATGAGGTTGTTTTCAACTCATATAGTTCATCTAATAACACAACAAATAGTTTACAAAATGGTAGATTGGACTCTTTAGAGGTTTCCACGTCTTCTTTAAATACATTTACATCAAGTGCAACTAGTAGATTAAACTCACTTGAAACTACCACTAGTTCACTAAATTCATATACTAGTAGTACCGATACAAGATTAGGTATTATTGAGACTACAACAGGAAGTTTAAACTCATATACTTCGAGTAATAACACAATTATAGGTACATTACAAACTGCAACAAGTTCATTAAATTCATATACCAGTTCTAACACAACCAATATTAATGCAATTCATGGTACAACAAGTAGTTTAAATACTTTTACTTCAAGTGCAAACGGAAGATTAACATCTTTAGAAAGTGCAAGTAGTAGTATTAGAAGTGATTTTAATAGTTTCACATCATCTAATAACTCCGTTGAGTCGACGCAAAATGGTAGATTAACATCATTAGAAAATGTAACTGGAAGTTACGCAACAACAGGGAGCAACATATTCCAAGGAAGCCAAACAATTACTGGTTCATTATTTATATCACAAAATTTAATTGTTGGAGGATCATCTTCAATCAATTTTATTTCTCAAAGCACGTTAAATATTGGTACCAATTTAATCACGGTAAACGCACAAAATCCGGGAACAAGATTTGGTGGCCTTGCAGTTATCGATAGTGGTTCTTCTCCGACAGTATCTGGTTCAATTTTGTTCGATTCAATAAAAGATGAATGGTTATTTATTCACCAAGCAATAGTTGGTTCACCAATAACATCATCAGTTTTATTGATGGGACCTGAAACCTATAATAATGTAGGTAATGAAGCATATTTAACTTTAAACCGTATACCAAAAGGAAGCGGTGTTTAACACTTAAGAGACAGTAACATTAGTGATAATGGAACAACTGTTACCATTCTCTCTAACACCGTAATTAACGGCACATTGAGTGCGACGGGGACAACATTGGTATCAGGTTCGGCACAAGTATCATTTAACGGAATAACAGATAAACCTTCATTAGTTTCTGGTTCAAGTCAAATCGATTTAACCGCAACTACAAATTATTCAACAGGAATTAAAACAAGATTAAATGCTGAAGGTGTTATTTCTGGTTCTTCACAAGTATCATTTAATACTATAAGTGATAAACCAACATTGGTTTCGGGTAGTGGACAAATATCTTTTAATAGTATAACAGACAAACCAACGTTAGTGTCTGGTTCGTCACAAATATCATTTAATGGAATAACAGATAAACCAACATTGGTTTCTGGATCAAGTCAAATTACTTACGGTAGTTTAAGTGGAATACCTTCGGGCATCGTTTCTGGATCAAGTCAAATTACATATGGTAGTTTAAGTGGAATACCTTCAGGTATAATTTCTGGGTCATCACAAGTTTCGTTTGGTAGTATTAGTAGTGTTCCATCTGGGTTGGTGTCTGGTTCATCACAAATAACATTAACATCCGGACAAGTAACAACGGCTCTAACATATACACCATATAACGCAACAAACCCTAATGGGTACATAACCGGAATCTCATTTGCAAACGTTTCAAGTAAACCAACAACACTTAGTGGTTATGGTATAACCGATGCTTGGCAAGCAGGAGGTTCTTGGGCTGCAGATTTAACATCGAATGGGTTTACGAGACAAATTGGTGTTGCATACACTGGCGGTGAATTTGCAATTCTTACAAACAACGCACAAATTTCGACTTTACTTGACGGTTCATACTTTGCTGGTGAACAAGGAGGATTTTACTCATTGAATAGTTCAAATAACTACTCATCTAGAGTTGGTTTTAATAGAGATAGTAGTGGTAATGCTTCATTTAATGCTAGTATCGTTCCAACAACAAACGGTACATTAAATTTAGGTTCATCATCCGCTAGATGGAACACAGTATTTACTTCCGACTTATCGATGTCAAACGGAATCGGTGATTATACAATTGTGGAAGGTGAAGAAGACTTATTCATATATAATAATAAAACAAATAAGGTATTCAAGTTCTTGTTACAAGAAGTTGACCCTTCAATTGCACCTGCAAAAAAAGTACATTAAATTATGGAAAGAATATATCATAGATTATACGAAAATGAGGTGGGTATGTGGTGTGTGGAATACACAATAATTGAAAACGCTCTTGTTGAAACAAAATGTTTTGAAACAAACGAAGAGGCGGCAAATTTTTATATGAGTTAATTATGCCATTAAATATAGGTGGAGATATTATTAATACAAATTCATTTGGAAACACATCATTATTAAATAATGTAGTTACCAATGGTTTAACATGTTATTTAGATGCCAGTGATAAAAATAGTTATCCGGGAAGTGGGTCATCTTGGTACGATATGAGTGGGTTTGGGTTAAATGCAACTTGGAATTCACCATCATGGGTGGATAATGGTTCAGCATCTTATTTTAACACCTCTGGAAGAATGGGTAGGGGATATGGATCAAATAGATATGGTATTGACAATTCTTCGGGTTATTCTATTATATGGGTTTCACAAACAAATACTGGTAGTTCTAATGCTGTTTTTAAATTTGTAAATTCATCAGTAACACTTACTAGAGGAATATTTGTACATCCTGGTTGGTCAAACAATACAATTTATTTTGATCAAGGAGGATGTTGTGATGCAGATACCAGAACAAATCATACTTTTTCATTATCAGATATGACTAATTGGAGAATGTGGGCGGTTACGAGAAATGGTAACGATAGAAGAATATATATGAACGGTGTTATGTATGCAAAAAATACAAATACCGCTGCAAATATTAATTTAGATAGTACACAATTATATATTGGTGGGGACAATGATTATTCCAGTGCAACATCATCAAGCTGGGATGGTAAATTATCTATGTTTATGGTTTATAATAGAGGTTTAAGTGCTGCTGAGATATATCAGAATTATTTTGTACAAAAAAATAAATTTTCAATATAATATGGGATTTGATATTGGTGGAAAAGTTTTATCGTCAGAATTGGTTACACCAGATGGTACACTTTACGGGTATCGATTTAGAAGGGTAACCGCAAATATGGTTGATGCTGTTCAAACAGTGACCGGAACTGTTAATAGTTCAGGAAATGACTCTAACGGGTATTATAGAATGGCGTTTCAACATCAAAATTCTGGTTGTGATAGTAGTGGGTTTGCAATAAAGATAAAAAGAGACATTGAATGGTCTTTTTTAATATGTGATTTTTATTTAGAAGGTGCGGCATCTTGTTGGAACTTTAATGCGGATGGTTATTCACCTTCTTCAGGTATGCTTTCATGGTCATCAGCTTCAGGAGATTTATTTATGGATTCATATAATTCATTCGATTTACCACAATTTACTAAACAGTCAGGAGCATGTGATAACGACCCAACTAATTTTATGCATGGTAGTTACTTAGTGGGTTCAAATAGAGGATTTACTATGTTATCGAGAAGAAACGGGACATCTTACGCTGGACCAACACATGGTAGGGCGTGTAATAATGGTGGATATACTGTAGTATCAAATATAATAATATTTTAATTATGAGTTATATAATTTTAAAACAATTGTTACCTGTAATGGATGGAGATGAGAATTTCCAATTTATTGAAAAGTGTTTATGTATTGAAAATGATGAAATTTTTTCATATAATACACTAGAAGAGGCTCAAGAAATGTTAAACCAATTAACAACAGATCAAAGATATGTTGGTAGAAATTTAAAAATAGTTGAAAGATAATGCCATTAAACATTGGTGGAAATATTGTAAATTCTAGGTCTATTGACAACGCAGGAGCACAAATGCGTGGTGTTGTTAGAGACGGGTTAGTATTGTATTTAGATGCTGGAAATACAAATAGTTATTCATCAAGTAGACAATTTGTTGCTGCGAGAATTTACTCCACATTTAATGGTTTAAGGTCTTCAAATTATTCAGTTCAATGGAGTGATGATAATTCTAATTGGACCACCGCGTTTAGTGGGGTCATGTCCAATAACTCCGATTATGGTGTACAAACAGGAACAATAACAAGTTCATCACCAACCATACCACGAAGATATTGGAGATATGTCGAGGGTAGTGCAGTAAACTCACATCACCCAAGAGTGTCGAGAATTATGTTAGTTACCAATTCTGGTGACGAGATTACATTAAGGAGATATACTGACGATAATCAGGCCGACGGTGGTGAATATACAATAAGTACCGTTACAGTAGATTTTGCATCCGTTTGGACTGATTTGACATTAAATGGACACAATTTTAATATAAATTCAGGAGCTTTTAATTCTGGTGGACCCAAGTATATGGATTTCAATGGGAGTTATGGGTGTGCCAAAAATAGTACTGATATTTCATTATCTGATACTAATGGTGTGACATATATTGTTTGGACCAGAGTACTTAATAGTGCTAGTAACTGGAGAACATTAACCAGATCATATGTTAGCGATCACCATGTTATTATACAAGCCGGTGCTTGGGATATTGGTATGTACGATAACGATAGTGCGGGATTCATTGATAGCGGATATGACCAAACATCTTTACCTGGTTATAACAGTGGTGTTTGGAATATGATGGCATTTAGATTTAGACCATCTTCACCACATTATACACTAACTATTAATAACTCGAACGAAACAACAAGGGGTACTATATCTAACGAAAATGCAAGATATAACAGGGGATTTGGTAGTCTTGGAGCCTATCATAACGGAACCACAGATGTGAATAATGCATCACAATATTGGGGTGACATTGCAATTTTTCAAGTATATAATAGGGAATTAAGTTATAGAGAATTAAACCAAAATTATTACGCAACTGTACCGAGATTCGGGTCTGGATATTATGATTGTGGATATGGGTGTCAATATTATACTTATAATCCTGGGTGTACTGCTTGTACTGGTGTTGACCCCCCATTATAAGGGTTTACTTTTTTAAAAATAAAATATATATTATAAAAAAATATTAACACAAATTATGGAAAAAATTAAATTAAAACTGTTTGACATCTTACAATTAGAAAGCGAGATTAACGGTTTTGTTAATCAAGATGGTAAAACTATTTACCAAGGTTTTATAAAACAGAATCTTTCTATTTTACTAAAGTATGAATTAACTGAATTATCTGAAGTTTTGGCTAAAGAGAAAAAGGTAGTTGAGAGTCTTCGAGACGATTTAATTAAGAAATATGGTGAAGAAGATGGAAAAGGTGGTATCATGGTTAAAATGTTTAATGAAGAATTTAATGAGGATGGAGAAATCATTAATAGAACAGTAAATGAAAATTACATTAAGTTTGATGATGAGTATGGTGTATTGTTAAGTAATGAAAAGGAAATTGAATATCCCGAAATCACCAAAGAAGATTTAAAAGAATCTGGAAAATCAAACGACAATTATAAAGTATTATTTAGGTTGATTAAAAGAGAAAAGAAAGAAGAATAAAAAAAAGGGACTAATTTAGTCCCTTTCTTATTTCTATCATCATGTTACCAATTTGATATTCTCCCACCTCGTAATGAGGTATTGACAACCTTAAAGTGTTTAAAACATAAATGTCATCATTGGTAAATGGTTCTGTTTCATATACCATCACGTCAACAACATCTGTCAATATAAATTTGGATCTTAAATCATATCTTGTTCGTGGCTGTTCATTTTTAATATAGTCGTCAGGAACTTCATTTACATTTATTTTGTCAAAAAACGGTTCAACTTCATATAATCTATTTTTATTATTTGTTGTCAACCCCATTGTAAATGTTTTATAGGTAAAGTCATTTTCTTCCCAGTACCTTGTGGTATTGAATGCTGAAATTGGAATTCCCCATTTTCTTACAAAGTTTCTATTTGAAGAAACCTCATACAACACCCTATCCTTTTTAAAATCTTCACTGAATCTAGATGTTTGTGAAACGAAGTGATATGTCACAGCACATTCGGTTGTCTTTAATTCATAACCTTTTAATTTCGCTCGAATAAGAAAATCGTCATCTTCACAAAACGCTGGTACAAAACTAAACCCATCAAACCCACCGACTTCATCAAACATCTTTTTAAACCCGGACATAAAAAATACTGCACCATCATAAAGGTTTTTGTTATCCTTCATTTGTTCAACGAGTTCATTAAATAGGTTTTGATTAAAATTATGAAACCCATCACCCAAGTCAATTAATACTTTTCCAGGTCTT
>Ga0181343_1001140_pt1 | contig 10704 bp, 12 predicted proteins | sample Su13VDMLBSD_FD_130110 | JGI IMG/M metagenome (GOLD analysis project Ga0181343, IMG submission 130110) | Freshwater viral communities from Lake Michigan, USA - Su13.VD.MLB.S.D | ecosystem: Environmental > Aquatic > Freshwater > Lake | place: USA: Michigan | collected 2013-07-15 | reverse complement strand
TTACCTACATCTGGCGGTGCTTTTGATGCTCACGATAGTGGTACATTTGGTTATCAGAGAGTTGGAGATGATGCTAAGTTACCTTCTAATCACAGTACTTCTACCTTTATGCCTAGCTGGGTATTATCTGCTTATGGAAGAATTTGGTGTGGTGGTATCTCAGGAGACACTCAGACTGTCTACTTCAGCGACTTACTAGCTGGTACAGACTTTCAGAATGGAACTGCTGGTTATATTAATTTACAAGAAGTTCTCCCTAACGGAGATCCTGTAGTAGCTGCTGCGGCACACAATGGATTTATTATCTTCTTTGGTCGTAAGAATATAGCAATCTATGCTAATCCTTTGGATACAGGATCATTAACTCTTGTTGAGGTTATCTATAACGTAGGATGTATCGCTAGAGATTCAGTACAGAATATTGCAACAGATGTGTTGTTTTTATCTGAATCAGGAGTTCGTAGTCTGCAGCGAGTAATCCAAGAGAAGTCCATGCCGATGCGTGACATCTCTAAGAATGTTCGTGATGAACTAATATCTTCTGCGTCCTCTGAAACAGATTTAGCTAAGATTAAAAGCATTTACTATGAACGTGATGCTATCTATTTATTAACACTGCCTACAAGTAAATTTGTATACTGCTTTGATACTCGTGTTGCACTGGAAGATGGTTCAATGAGAGTTACAATTTGGGACAGTATTGAGCCTAAGTCATTCTTTGTAACACAAGCTAAAGATCTATATCTAGGTAAACCGGGATATATTGGTAAGTACTACGGCTATGCTGATAATACTTCTAGCTATCGGATGGCTTATTATACAAACTACTTTGACTTTGGTGCTTCAACAAATATTAAATTATTAAAGAAGATTGGTTGGATATTAATTGGCGGTACTAATCAATCCGTAGCAGTTAAGTGGGGATTTGATTATAGCGAAAGCTACCAAGCCACTACTTATACACTAGATCCTGCTACGATATACGAATACAATAACTCTACTGTAGATACTATTCCCGGCTCTACAGAATATAACATCGCTGAATATACGTCAGGTATTGTTTTAGATCGCTTTAATATCAATGCTGGTGGACAAGGCACTGTAATGCAATTAGGCTTAGAAGCAGATATTAATGGTAATCCAGTTTCAATTCAGAAAATAGACGTAGCAATTAAGCAAGGAAAGACTCTAGTCTAAGGACATAACATGGCAAACTATACAAAAGCAACTAACTTTACAGCTAAAGACGGACTACCTACTGGTAACTCAGGCAAGATTGTTAAAGGTGCAGAGATTGATACCGAGTTTACTGCGATAGCTTCTGCTATTACATCTAAGGCAGACCTCAATAGTCCTGCTTTAACAGGCACTCCTACAGCTCCTACAGCTTCTGCTGGTACTAATACTACTCAGTTAGCAACCACAGCGTTTGTTCTAGCTAATGCTATTCCTAGTGGATTAATTTCTATGTGGTCTGGTACGATTGCTAGCATTCCTTCAGGATGGGTATTATGTAACGGATCTAACAGCACTCCTGACTTGCGTAACAAGTTCATCATTGGTGCTCATAGCGATTCTACTGGCATAGCATACTCCACAATTACTGGTTCTAATACTCAGTCTGGTGGTTCTAAAGACGCTATTACTGTAAGTCATACACATACTGCTACATCCGTTGTAACAGATCCCGGACACAATCATACAGTAGCTAAATACCATTCTGGTAGTGGTGGTGATTTCCCTTATCTAAACGGATTTAACCAAGCCACTCCTGTAAGTACTTCTGATCCTACTGGAACAAACACAACAGGCATCACTGTAGCTACAACCAATGCTTCTACTGGATCAAGCGGTACAAATGCTAACCTGCCTCCATACTACGCATTAGCGTTCATTATGAAAACCTGATGCAGAAGATTCCAGTCGTTATTAGACCGGATTATAAGTTTTATATTTAAAATGCCGAAGAGTCATGAATTAGCGTGCGATACGCTAGATGTCACCGAATTACAAAAACAACTTATCGATAATTACGATGAGTTTGATAAATATCATCATCGGAGAACATTTCCTAATTCTCCACACGCTCAAATGACTGATATTTGGGCTAGATATAATGATATTAAACCTTTTGAAGAAAAGGGCGATTTAAAAGGTTTTGAATCAGAACATGATTCTATTTGGTATCCTGTGATAGAACAAATACCAGCAGTAAAGAAGGTATGTTTTAATTTAATGTACGCTGTCGAAGGTGAACGTTTAGGCGGTATTTTAATTACAAAGTTACCAGCTAAAGGAACTATAACAAGACATACAGACGCAGGATGGCACGCTCAATATTATGATAAGTTCTATGTGCCAATACTGAATGAGAAGGGTTCTGTATTCTGTTTTGATGACGGTATTATAGATCCTGAATATGGACAAGCGTGGTGGTTTGACAATTCTAATCCACATTGGGTAGAAAACAAAAGTAATAGCGATAGAGTTGCAATGATTGTATGTATTAGAACTGAAAAGTATAAGGACAAGAATGCACACCGTATCTGAACAATTTAAACAATTGCAAGGAACATTTGAAGTCGATTTAGGAACACAGCATCATTTCTCTAGCGGTGTTTACGCTAAACAAATGATGTTGCCTAAAGGATATTTTGCATTAAGTCATGCTCATGCTTATGATCATTTAAGTATTCTAGCTCAAGGTAAAGTTATTATTAAGACAGACGAAGGTACGCAAGAGTTTACTGCTCCAGCGTGTATTACTATTAAGAAACATTTAAATCATTCTATTATAGCAGTAGAAGACGCACATTGGTTTTGTATTCATGCAACAGAAGAAACCGATCCAAATAAAGTAGATGAAGTACTAATTATGAAAGAAGGAGCATAATATGCCATGGGGAGCAGCCGCAGCCGCCGCAGTTATAGGTGGTTCAATCATACAAGGCAATAAAGCCGCTGGAGCAGCTAATGCTGCCGCCCAAGCACAGAGAGAAGCAGGACAACAAGCTGCTGAATATCAGAAATTCAGACCAGTAGGAATTACCACTGGTTTTGGTTCTTCTGAATTTACTCAAGGTCCTTATGGAGTAGAGTCTGCGAAGTATACTCTAACACCAGAGATGAAAGCTCTTCGTGATAAGAGGATTGCAGAAGCAACTGCTTATGACCCAACACAACTTGGACAATATGCACAGCCTTTATACGGCGCTGGATCAAGTCTATTTAACTTAGGTGGTGACTATCTAGGTGCAAACCCACAAGAGGTTGCAGCTAAATACATATCAGACAGACAAGGATTATTAGCACCTAGTCGTGCTGCTGAATTTGGTAGATTACAAGCAAGGAACTTTGCTACTGGTCGTGGTGGTCTTGGTGTGCAAACAGGGACAGGCACTGCTCCGTCTAATCCTGCATTACAAGCATATTATAATTCTATATTCCAGCAAGATAAAATGTTGGCTGCAGAAGCAGATCAAGCCGCTATGGATCGTATTCGTTTCGGTGCTGATTTATACAGTGCAGGCGGTGGCTTATTGAGCAATATACCGCAACTCACAACTGCTGGTTATGGACCATTACAAACACAACTTGGACTAGCAAGCAGTATTGAGAATCTAGGACAAGAAGCACTGACGCTTGGATTAGATGTTGGTGGAAGAAACGCAGCAGCAGGAGCAAGAGCTGGTCAATCATTATTAGAAAGCGGAATACTTGCATCTCGTACTCAGCAAGCTGCTAATTCTTGGAGTCCTTTTGGAACAGCTTTACAAGGACTTGGTAGTTCTTACATGGGCGGTATGTCCGGTGGCGGTGCTGGGGCAAATCCTTTTAATAGATATGGTAGCGGTTTGTTTGATTGGGGTAGGGCGCCCACATCATCATCTGGTTTTGAATCGTGGGAAAGCCCATATATTCAAAGATAAGGAATAATCATGGCTGATATAGTAAATAGTTTATTTGGAATCGACCCAATGCAGATCGAGCAAAGTCGTAGAATGCAAGATTTTGCTGAAGGATATAAGTTATCACAACTTAGTCCTCTTGATAGAGCTACTGCTGGTGTTTACATGGGTGCTAAACAACTTGGGCGTGCAGGTCAGCAGTTATTAGGCGGTGATGCGGAACTTAATAAAGCTACAAAGGTTCGTGAATTAGCGTCACAGTTTGATATGGGAACGTCATCCGGTTTGCGTGAATTTGCTAAAGCGGTTTATCCTTTTGCTCCGGATGTCGGATTACGAGCATCGGCACTTGCGGATGAAAAAGATAAAACAAGATTAGGAATAACACAAACTCAACAACAAGTTGATGCAGCAACAAGAAAACAGACACTTGATGAGGCTTATAAAGCAGAACTAGCCGCATTAGGACCAAATCCGACTGAAGCACAATTAATTGCAATTTCCGCTAAATATGCTTCGCCTGATGCGTTGCTTAGATCGCAACAAGATGCCGCTAATCGTAGAGCACTGCTGGCTTCTAAACAAGCTGAAAAAGGATTGGTATTGACCCCTGCACAGAAAGCTGCAGATATGGCTTTTGGTAAAGATTATAATGACTTTGTTGCTGGTGGCGGAATTGGAACAATTCAAAAGAATCTAAAACAACTTGATGATGCGATTGCTAAAATTGAAACTTCTAAAAAAGCAGGATCAAGTTTATCCGGTAGAGCTATTGGTTTAGCAGACAGCAGTGGAACTTTATCATACTTATTCCCCGACGCAGCCGAAGTTAAAGACTTAGTAGGCGGCGTAGCACAGTCTAACTTACGGCAGGTTCTTGGCGGTCAGTTTGCTCAGAAAGAAGGTGAAGCATTACTGGCTCGTGCCTATAATCCAGCACAGCCTGTTGATGATAATTTACGCAGATTAAAAGCACTGCGTGATCAAATTAACACCGCAGCTAATGCAAAGATTCAATCAGTAGGATTTTTTGAAGAAAATGGTACTTTAGCTGGATTTAGACCCGGCGCTTATGGAGCATCTGCTTCTGCTATTTCAGGAGCAGCGCCATCAGCAGAAGATCCGTTAGGACTCCGTAAACAACAAGGAAAGAAATAATGGCGACTATTGCTGATATTCGTAAGCAGTATCCTCAGTATGCAGATGTCTCTGATCAAGACTTAGCTCGTGGTTTTCATCAGAAATTCTACAGCGATATTCCTTTTGAACAGTTCTCTACACAGATTGGATTATCTCCTTCTAAATATGCGGATTTAGTTCCTAAAGCTAAAGAACTTAATGAGATTTCTCAACGCTACGGAGACATGACTCCTCAGCAACTAGGAATGGATGTCCCTACAACTGAAACAGGCAAACTAATAGCTAGAACAGCTCAAGGTGTTGCTAAAGGTGTTATCAATCCTGCTATTGCTGCAATGCAAGCTATTCCAGCAACTAGAGATGTTGCACAAGCAATGCAAGAAGGATACAAAGAAACTCGGAAAGAATTAGGCGGTACTGGATTTGATGTGCCTGAATTATTAGGTGCTGTTGTAAATCCTTTAAATAGATTTATTCCCGGAGGCGGTTATACCGGCGGAGCAGTTGGTGCGATTACTCAACCACTCGATGAAAAGAATATGAGTACGCTTGATTTTCTAGCTGGTAAAGCACAGCAAGCCGTTGGTGGGGCTTTATTCGGTAAACTGACTGACAATGTTATTTCTAGTTTGGTTCCTAAATTAAAAGAAGGCGCAAGAGAACTAATTGACAAAGGTGTTCCAGTATCACCCGGACAAGCCTATGAAGGCGCTCCCGGTTGGTTATTCCGCCAGATTGAAAGTTTCGGTCTTGGTCCAAAGCCAGATAAAATCAATAAAGCATTTAATCCTGTTGTTGGTAATGAAGTATTGTCTTCTATTGGTCAAGAACTTCCTAAAACAGTTGCTCCCGGACAAGCTACAGTTGCTTTAGTACAAAAGCGTATTTCGGATTTCTATACAGATTCCCTGACTAAATTAGGTCGTAATCCATTAGATACAGAATATAAAACAACAATGGGGACTATTCTCGATCAGACTAGAAATGAGATGTCGGTAGAAGCCCGTGACCAGTTTGTTAAAAGTTTGAATAATAATATCGGCGGTCGCATGGCTAGTAAGAATGGTCAATTAGACGGAACCGATATTAAAAGTATTCAAGAATGGTTAAAAGGACAAGTTAGTAAATGGTCTAAAGGCACTGATAGGGACAGTGTTGGTTTAAACTCTGCTTACGGAGATACACTTGCAAACTTAAATCAATATATTAGTCGTATTGACAAAGACGGTTTAATTGGTAAAGCTGATGAAGCGTGGGCTAAATTGTATAGTTTTGCTGATGCTTCTAAACGAGCTAACGTAAAAGGTGGTGTTTTTAATCCTGAGCAGTTATCTCAAGCAGTTGCTAATCAAGCAGCCACTATTTTATCTGCTGGTGGAGGAAAAGCTCCGTTAAATGAAACAGCACAGAAAGCATTAGAAGTTCTTGGTAAGCAAGAGCCTGTTGGGTTGTTAAAAGGAGCAATGTTAGCTTCTAAAGCAGCGACTGGTTTTGCTACAGCTTTTATTATGCCTCAAGTTGCTATTCCTATTTTGACTGCTTCTGGAATGACTTATGCCGCAGCAAAGCAATTAATGAAGAATCCAAGCGCAGCACGATTAGCTGTGAAGAAAGCATTAGAAAACAATACAGGTATGTTTGGTGCTGCCGGTTCACAATTCTATCAGCAATTAATGAGTGAAGACGCAGAAACACAATAATAAGAATATGATTCCATGTCCGACCAATTTGGGTTTATCGAAGGAGCAAAGTCTGTAACCAGTAGCATGGACGCTAGTCGTGAGGCTAGTAAGTCCATCACTAAGAGTATTGTTGATGTACAGAAGGACGCTGCAGCAGTAGCACAGCAGAAGGACCTAGAGCGTAAGAGACAGATACGGGAAACTCAGGTCTTTAAAGAGCAGTATTTCAAGCGAGCAATGATGGAATGGCAACGCCAAGAAACCATCCGTATCGAGGAAGCTAAAGTCAAAGCTGATTTCATTAAGAAGCATGGCGCTAAACGCTGGAGTGAAATCGAATCAATTAAACAGAAGATAGAGAAACAAGACAATGAACTTACTAGAGAGTTTAAACAAGATTTGGCAAAGGTTCGTAGAGCAATGTTCATGTGCTATGCAGTGGCTGCGGTCATTGCTTGGTATCTAACTTGGGGAGTTAAATAATAATGTTACCATTAATGGCACTATTCGATGTTGGGATGAAAGTCCTAGATAAATTCATTCCTGATCCTGAAGCTAAGGCTAAGGCGCAGAAAGAGTTGCTACAGATGCAACAAGAAGGTAAGTTAGCTGAGTTAAACGCTGACAATATCGAGGCACAGGAACTCACAAAGCGTCAAGAAGCAGACATGGCTAGTGATAGCTGGCTGTCTAAGAATATACGACCTATGACGTTAGTCTTTATCCTGTTGGTCTATTCTGCCTTTGCTACGATGTCGGCATGGGACATTGAAGTCAACAACAACTATGTTGAACTACTAGGTCAATGGGGAATGCTGATTATGTCCTTCTATTTCGGCGGACGTACGCTGGAGAAGATAATGGATATGAAGAAAGGTAAAGATGAACCTAAGCCCTAATTTCACCCTAGAAGAACTAACCCACTCTGAAGTAGCAGAGCGTAAGAACCTAGATAATACCCCTAACGCCAGTGAGGTTGCTAATCTAACTCGATTGGCAGCTTTGCTTGAGCAAGTTAGAACCCTCCTAAACAAGCCAATAATGATTAATTCTGGCTTTAGGTCTAAACCAGTCAATGACTCTGTCGGTAGCAAGGACACTAGCCAGCATAGGCTAGGTTGTGCTGCTGATATCAGAGTCCCCGGAATGACCCCTAAACAGGTCGTAGAGGCGTGTTTGGCTTCGGATATACCCTTTGACCAAATCATCGAAGAATTCGGTTCTTGGACGCATATAAGCGTTCCTAACGCTACTTCTGACAAGCCCCGTAGACAAGCCTTGATTATTGATAAGGCTGGTACTCGGAATTTTAGTTAAAAAGAACCCCGCCGAAGCGGGGCTGAAGGGGCAAGTATGTATTTCTGGGTATTAGGCGAACAAGCCGCTTCAATCGTCGTGAGGTCTACTGAACATGATTCTGATGATTCCCAAATCGATAGCGAGATGGGATTCTTCATCAAAGTCAGGAACATACTCAAATCCTACGCTGAACCCAGTAATGAAGTATAAGTTTATCATCATTTGACTGGACAAGCTCCGCTGGCACACTCGTCGCCACCATCAAACAACGCTTCATCAACATGAGTAATCAGTTGTGTCGAAGCTACCAAAGCATCATACGCTTCTTTAGTAATCTCCTCCAAAGGCGCTTGGTGAAAGCCGTGTTCATTGTGTAGCAAGAATGACAAGGACTTGTGATTGTTCTTGTAGTTCTTCGCTAAATACTTCTGAATCTCAGGCAATTCTTCCTTACGATAGTACACTGTGCAGGATACGCTATTGTCTGACCAGTTAGCCTGTAGCCACTTCACTACTTCCAATTGATCGATAGCGGTCATCTCAGCAGCAATCTTAGTACCTTCAGGATAGCAGAATGGGAATGATACAACCATTGTGCTGTGATCCTCAGAACCATCGAAGTGACGCTGATACTCTACTGGATAACCATGCTCACGACATACTTGCACCAACGCATGATCTGCAGCGATGCGAATACGACGAATCATGTATTGTGAGTATGCTGGATGACATCCTGAAGTAACTCCCGGAAGCAACGACAAAGTACCGCTAGGCTTAACTGTTGTCAACTTGACAGACTCAGGAAAGCCATGTTCATGACTGTACTTGAAGTCAAACTCACGAAGACGTCGATAGGTATCATTTAACCAGCTACGCTGCTCTTCTGTTGCCTGTAGCACACCTGTTACACCAATACCCATCCGCATATTCTTGTGAACAATGTCTTCTGTCTCTTTGAGATGGCAAGGCAGTGCGAGGCTATGCTTGTTGATGCGGTACAGCAATTGGCAAACATCTAATAACTGTTCTTTGCTCTCGATGTTAGGCAGATATACTTCTGCTAAACAGCAAGTCTCGTAAGCAGCTAACGACTGTTCTGCACAAGGATTGTATCCCATGACATCTGGATCAGGATAATCAGTCTCGCCTAAACGACCAATCTTACGAGAGAGTTTCAGATTGATAAGTCCATAAGGCTCTCCTTTACCCTCATAGCCATCCCAGAAGTACTCATGCAGGTCTTTGATGTCGTTACAGACAACGCTGTTATTCGACATTGCTCTCCATGATGGAATATTTCCCATGTCCCAACGCTTAGCAAGCAAGTACTCAACATCGTCAGGATCACCGATGGCAATCTGAGCAGAACGGCGTACATTACCAGCAACGACAATAGAACCGATAATGTTCATGATGTCTAAGCAGTCGATAGGACGCAACTTCTTGCCTTTACGCTTCTCAAGGATGTTACTAATCTTAGCAATACCATCACATAAATCTTCAGGACCAGAAGCCGTACCACCAAAGCCTTTAATAGCTGCACCACGCCCACGAACAAGGATTGTGCTGTAGGTAAAGGTAGGATTAGTATCCGCTAGAAACGCCGCTTTGAGCGTCTTGCCGAGAAGTTTGACCCAGCCTTCACGGGAGTCAGGCACAATAAAATCAGCATCAGCGGTAGTAACACGAGTAGGAGCACTAAAGTCAGCATTGACCGGAGGAAGTTTATCAACATTTTGCCTCTGAATGTTATAGCCAACGCCAGAGCCAAGCATCAGCAAGTCCATCGCCCAAGTAAAAGGACGGACAGGTTGATCGATAACGGTGAACGCACAGTTCTGTAAACTAGCCAGCCCTAAACGACCAACTGTATCTGTTCCCATTTGCCACAAGAATCGTCCAGCAACAGTGCCTTTCAATTCCATTAAATACTTACGAAGACGCTCTTGCTCATCTGCGTTAAAGTTACAGCCTAGCTGATCGTTAGCAGCTTTAATAACTCTTTCAACTGTATCTGTAAATTCTTCTGTCTGAGACTTCGGATCTCCTTCGTTTAATCTCCTTGCATATGTTCGTTTATATGTAATGTATCCTACAGTGCTAAAGGGTGTGTTATATGTCATTCGACTTCTCTTTCTAGTTTATCAAAATTGTCTTCAATTAAATCTACAAATCTCTCAACGAGATCCTCAGATGATATATCAAGAAGCTCTAACAAGTCAACTTCATTTATTTGCTTTAGTCTGTCTTTTAGATCGTGTATTGTTAGTGCCATCTTTCTTTACCTTCTTTGGTTGTTGAAAATACTGTATTGCTTTGTTTAAACCTTCCTCCCATGTATCAAACCAAACGGTCTTCATACTATCATACCAGTAGGTGTTTTCACCTTTAGGATACCATCTCCAGCAAGCTAGTTTGTCTTTACCAATTAAGTTTACTACAGGAACTCCTACCGAACCAGCACAGTGCGCTATTCCAGAATCGACAGAGATTACGCCATCCAGAGTTTGTAATTGATCTGCGGTATTGCTCCAATACGGAGAAGTTAAGAATCCTTCTTTCTCCTGTAACGATACCCAATCAAATTCAGGATGCTCTCGAATAAATCTTGACATAATCTCTAAAGGTATTTTCTTTCCATTCATATTCCAACTATTGTTTGTAGTCTGATAACA
>Ga0181343_1001139_pt1 | contig 10711 bp, 22 predicted proteins | sample Su13VDMLBSD_FD_130110 | JGI IMG/M metagenome (GOLD analysis project Ga0181343, IMG submission 130110) | Freshwater viral communities from Lake Michigan, USA - Su13.VD.MLB.S.D | ecosystem: Environmental > Aquatic > Freshwater > Lake | place: USA: Michigan | collected 2013-07-15 | reverse complement strand
TCTCCGCTACAGCCTTCAGGTGGACGCCGTAGGGGCGCTTGCCGTAGAGCTGCTTGCCGTGGACACGGATCGCGAAGTCGCGAGCGTGCAGGACCATCGTCATCGTTTTCATCGCTGTACCCTCAGTGGCTTGCGCGGATCACCGTCGAAGAAGACGATGTGGCCGAGGCTGGCATCTACCAGCTTGTACGCATCTTTCAACTCATATTTTGCGCGCTCGTAGATAGAGCCGTCGCGGCCTTTGAGGACCAATCGCGTCCAGTATCTTTGCTGGTCAACCGGCAGAGCCCACGCGCGCGGATCGCCGTAGGGCTTCAGGAAGCCGAGCTGTCCGAACACGCCGTCGCGGTACTTTGCGATGAAGTGGTTCGTCGAACGGGCCGTGTCCTTCCGACGCTTCGCTGCGTTGCGCTTGATGCGCTTGATGTAGTCGCGCAGCTCTTCTTCATTCATGTCCGCGAGCTTGGTCACTTCCGATACCCCGCGTCGCCGTTCGCCATGCGATCAACCTTGGCCCTGTTGGGAGGCGCGACGCCCGCCGCCGCGATGATCTTCGCGCGGTTCGTGGCAACACGAGCCTCAAGTGCCGTTGCGATACGCGCGCAGGCTTCGCCTGCGGCGTCCCCAACGTCGTTGGTCCGCAAATACTTTGCGGCCAACTCCATATCACTCGTTGTCATCTTCATCACGGACCCCAAATTTCTTTGCCACAGCGGCAGCGGGCCGCGTATGGGTTCTCATGCTTGCCCCACCAATGGAGCCCGATGCTGCACAGGAAACGACGTAGCATCAGTTCATCTTCTTCTTGTTGGAGCCCAAGCCGCCCTTCCATGTGTGCTCGAACATGCCAATGCGGCCCGCAGGCGTCGCAGGGATCATGGGCACAGGCAAGCCGACGATGCGCTCGTTGATCCACTCGCGCGCAGGAGGCATGAGCGAGAAGCCGCGCAGCGCGTCTTCTGCTTCACGCAGATCGTTGAGGCATGTCTTGATCGTCTCGTCGTTGATCGTGTCGCCCCAGACCAGCAGGCAGCGCTCCGCGTCTTCCTTCGTGATCGGGCCGTGCAGCTCCTTGATGACTTCCGGCGAGTAGCCGGAGAACGCCGACAGGAGAAGCGTTTCCGCATCGGACGCATAGCGACCGAGAAGGTAGCCGATGTGGCCTTGGCAGCGCGCCGCGTAGGCCATGCCGAGCGCTGCGAGGTTCGCAACGTAGGCGTAAGCCTCGGGTGGGTTCTTGTCCTTGAAGCCCTCGCCGCCACTGTAGGCCGCGACGGTCTTCATGAGCTTGACCTGAGTTCGGAGTTCTTTGGCGACGACGAGAGCCCAAGCAGTATCGCTGATTTTCTCTTCAGTGATGTTGTGCTCTTGCATCATTCGCCTCCGTACTGGCAGTTCGAGATCGCTTCCTTGCACTCTTCCCAGCGCTCGTCTTCGAGACGTTGCTTCTCCGCCTCGGCGTCCGGGGTTTCATCTTCCGGGTAGTCTTCGAGCGCAGTTTCGACATCCGCGTCCGAGACTTCTTCCGGCGCTTCGACAGCTTCGAGTTCGCTGGCCCATTCCTCGCACGCGGAGGCGCGGCCTTCCAGCAGCTCTCCGGTCGCGGAGTATTGGAGGTTGTCCGGCAGGTTGCCGTGCTTCTCAGTTTGCTCTTCGCCGAGATCGCGAATGTCTTGAATGAGGCTTTCGAGATCGTCGAAGCTCTCCAGCTCTTCGAGCTGATCTTCGATGTCCCAAACGCGACCAAGGAATTCGGAGTTCGTGAGCTGCGAGCGACGCGGGGGCGTCTTGCTGAAGCGCTTCACGCCGCGACCGCCCGACATCAGGCTCCACCAGTAATACTCGCTGCCTGCGGGCAAGTCGAGTTGCTTCACCGGCTTGCGGGACTTCTTGACGTGATGAACCTTGGCGACCATTAGAACACCTTTTCCGTTTTCACTACTGACTTATTGTTCGCGGCAGTCCACCGACGCTGCGCTTCTTCCATCGCCGCAACCGCGTCTGCGAACTCCGTCTCGACTTGGTTGTGCGTGCCGCTCGCTGGAGTGTATCCCTGCACCTTGAACCACTCCCCGTCAATGTGGAATTGCGCGGTGAAGAAGACTTCACCGTTGCCGCGCGTGTTTTTCAACACGCGGACCTTGCCCTTCCATTGACGAGTGAACTTAGCCATGTGCATCCCCATGCAAATCCTGTGCCGTCTCTCCGAGCTGTCTCGTCTTCTGCGCTGACGTTCGCGCTCTCTGGCCTCACCGCCGCCGGAAAGTCCGCGCCCCATCGACAGAGCGTCCGGTCTGATGCGCGCTTGTATCCTGAGAGGGTCCGAATTCGTGCGGCACGGGCGTAGCTATCGAGGTTGACGCCTCTACACGCCTTACAAACTCCGTGCCGCTTCTCGGTTGGCGCTAGTACCTAGAGGCGTCAACCCCATTCCTAGCACCAGCTCCGATCCTATGCCGTGCGGGTGACCACGACGCCGTCGCTCGGGGCTGTCCACTGTCCATAGACAGTGCCGCCCTTCACCGACGATGTCGAGAACTTCACGCCTTCCTTGGCCTTCTGCACGAAGGCGATGGCGTTGCTGATGCGACGCGCCGTGCGCTTCACATCCTCGACTTCCTGCGTCACGTCGTCCGTGCGGACAGCGTGGAAGATGCTTTCGCCGACAGCCATCGCGCGGAGGCCGTAGATGTCCGAGCCAACGCGACCGGGGCCGCTTCGCTTGGGACGTTGAAAACCTTCGATCTTCATAGTCGTAGTCCTTCCGTTGAAACCCGCCTGTGATCAGGCGAAAGTGATGATGGTCGTGAGCGTGTTGTTGTCCAGCGCCTCGTTCGGGTACACGCCTTGCAGGACGTGTGCCAGATACTCCGCGCCTTCTTCCTCGCTCTCGATGCCCATGTCCTTGACGCCGTGGTTGTTCACAGCGTCGCGGCGCAGCGCCGGGGCGAGGTTGTCCAGCTCGACCTTGGCGACCGTCAGGCGACCAAGTTCGCGACCGTTCAGGTCTTCAGCGACGACTTCCATACCGGGGTAGAGAAGGTCGAACCACTTCCGGCCAATGCGGAAGGTGTTGCTGCCCGGCAGCGTCTTGATGTCTGCGTCAGCGAATTGCATGATCGGCGTCGCGAGGCGCGGGTCCATCTTGCGCTCGCGGTTGTCCGGCTCCAGCGCGCCGACCGCCGCAGCGACCTTCGCACCGAGTTCTTCCAGCTCGGGCACTTCATTCGTCAGCTCGCCGATCAGCTTCGACATCTGGCCGGGCGTCAGCTTGACCGGAGTGTCATAGTCGAGGCGGAAGCGGGCGACCGACTTGCGGGAGCTGGAGCCCTCGGCGCTGATCATCACGAAGCCAGCGTCGATCAGCGATTGCGTGATGTGCGCCACCTTCGCGACAGAGACGATCTCCGCGCCCACGTTGCCCTTGCAGACATCGTGGTCCAGCGCGATCTCGATCTCGTAGCCGGTCGGGCCAGTCGGCGCGTTGGTCATGAGGGTCGCGCGGGCCTTCGATCCCAGCTCAAGGACTTGGATGGGCGTCAGCGGCGTCACCGGCTCGGCGTAGTTGATGCCGTTGGTGATGATGGTGTGGTTCTCGTCCACCCTCATGTCGAGCAGCGTGAAGCCGTCGCGCTTCAGGGCCAGAGCGATCATCGTCGCCATGTTCATGTATTTCACCACGTTCGGCGATCCGTCGAAACGGGTGAATTGCTTGATGGTAAGAGCAGCAGTCATTTCAGTCTCCCTTGATCTGGCACAGCGCCTTCGATCTTGGAGAGGGTTATGCATGGGCCGTGCCACGCGGTCAACAACTATTTTTCGAGGATCACGAAAAAGGCTGATACGGACGCCTATGGACGCCGATCATGAACTCCGCGCTCGCGCATCTCCGCGACCAGATCATCCATGCGAATGAGATGTGTCGGTTTGGGATGCGGCTTGCGGCGCAAGGCGTTCAGCTCTTGGACGAGCGCGCCTGCGGTCATGGTGCGAGGGGATGGGTTTGAACCACCGCCCGCAGGATTATCGGTCCTGTGCTCTACCATCTGAGCTACCCTCGCGGGAAGTTATTGGGAGCGACCGTGAATGGTCTTGTGCGCCCGGCGCGGGCGGTTCGGCTCGCGATGCAGCGACTTCATCGTCGGTGCCTTGGCGAGCTTCTTCTGCGGCGGTTTGGCCCGAGAGCCTTTGACGGTGGACATGCGTACCTCCTGTGATCTCCGATGCCCATGGCACCGGAGGCCCCCTTGTCTCATAGGAGCGGCCCGGCAGTCAAGCCCCAGCGAGTTTGACGCCAAAAATCCTGAAAATTTTATACAGAATGACGAAAACATGAGTGGGGGCCTGAAAAACGAGTACCCCCGGTCGCTTTTTAGCTAAATTTAGCTAAAAACAGGATAGGCCGAAAAGGGGGTCTGGCATGTGCGTATAATGACTGGCGTAGTAAGGTTAATTGACCCCTTTTGGGGCATACCCCCGGTTAACCTTAATATTCCCCCGCCGTTAAGCTTAATCGCTCGTTAAGGTTAATAAAATAAAAATATTATTATTTTTTATTAATTATATAATTAATTAATAATATTATTGATTATTAACTATATAATATACTGATATACATACACTTATATAGTTAACAGTATATACTACTACTATGCTACTATGTAGTATTAACCTTAATTAGTAAGGTTAATATATAAGGCCCTTCTATAGAAGGGGTACATATAGCGTTAAGGTTAACAGAAAAAGGCTTTCTGTTAAGGTTAACAAAAAGTGTTTTTCTGTTAAGGTTAACATGAAGCCCTTATAAAATTAACCAAGAAAGTATGGTTAACATAGTACCCCTATAAATTAACCTTACTATATGAATAACCCATGAAATTTCATGGAAATACGAAATAAGCCCTTCCCCTTGGTAGGGGAAGGGTTATTTTTACCTTACCTAGCGACCCCGAACTGAGCCGCTAGATTTCCTTTCGCAAGGTTAAAGTAATGGAGGAAATCCGCCTCATTCTTGATGCTGCGACCCTTCATCTGGGCGAGGCGTTGCGCCCGCTTCATCACGTACAGGATGGGCTCCTTTCCGTTGTAGCCGAGGCCAAGGGCGATTTCGTCAATCGCCTCTTTCGTCGCCGAGTGGCCCGGCTGAGTGGCTTCGTTCAGTTTTTCCCAGAGCGTTTTCATTTCGTCTCTCCTTTGATGTGATCAATCTAGCATAGCTGATCAGGATTGCAACCGCTAAATTCGATTTTCTGATCACAAAAACGTGATCGAATATTTCAAAAATAGGGATTGCATTCTCTGGGGGATCGTGTAGATTGATCACATCAACAACGGAGAGCCCAAATGAAACCGATCCACGAAGTCATCAAGTTCCGCCAGACGGACGCCGACAACGCCCGCGAATGGGCTGGCGTCAAAACGCCGGAAGCCAAACCGGCGACGCAAGCGCCGAAATTCGGCAAGCGCAAGGCGGGGAAATAAGATGCCCCTAGACACAATCCTGAAGGCGCTGGACAAGGCCAAAGAGTATTGGGGCTATCAAGGCGAGGTAGGCATTGCCCTAGCCTCCCTGCCCCTCTCAGACGATGACGCCGCGATGGAAGAATATCTTTTCGGGAGCGATGACAATGACTAAGGCTCGCACGATTGGAGTTTATCGCGGCGGACGTGATCCGCTGATATTGGTCCGCTGCGATGACATGGGGCCAGACGACGGAAACCCGTATTTCGTCGAACGGGAGGACTACAGCGCGAGCCTTGCTTGCGCCCTTGACACTGGCGAGCTGACAAACAATCGCCACGCCGAAACCATCCAGCTTAGCGCAAAAGACATGGCTTGGCTAGAGGGTGAAGCAGAAAAACTTTCTGACTTCTGATCACGTTTTTGTGATTGGACAATCTAGAAAAACCTGCTAGATTGTTCTTATCAGAGGGCGGGACGGGACAAGCTGGAAACCCCCAACCGCCAGCCCCGGCAGTCTCGCCCTCTGACCTAGATAAACGGAGAGAAAATGAAAGTTCCTAGATACCCCGACATCACGCCGGACCAGATGACGGCGCTGCACAAGTACGCCGCGAAGCATGGCCGCAAATGGAAAGACGAGCTTGGCCTTGCATGGCTGACAGGCTCGGCAGGATGGGAGCTGCATTCGCTGCGCAACTCTCACGGTCCGTCATGGCTGGCGCAATTCAAATTCCCGGAGTAGAGTAAGGAAGCGTTAACCATAGCCCGCAAGGGCTATGGTTAATGTTTTTCCTCGATTTATTAACCTTAACAGCCTGTTAAGGTTAACAAGTCATTAACGCGATTTTTGGGGTCGTCAATCCATTATATCACATTCCGGGATAGGCTGTCAACAGGAAAGTTTGTAATGTTGATCACAATTATGTGATTTGTATTCTAGAAAAACTGTGCTAGGTTGTCTTTATCAGAAACGGTCGATAGCGACCAAACAACGGAGAGACTAAATGCGCCAGTATAAAGGACCGATTTTCCAGCATCGCCACTACGCCGCAATCGCCAAGGTACTTTCTGAGGCGAAAACTGCGGCAGGCATCGAGAGCGCCTTGCTTGTGCTTTTCCAGCGCGACAATCCCGGCTTTGACGCCGCGCGGTTTCTCGCCGCTGCGAAGGGCGAGCCCATCAACGGAAAGGATCGCCGCTAATGCGCGTCAAGCTCAAACTTCCCAAGCCCCGGATGTACCAGACGGAGCGCGGCGCAAACAAGCGCCGCGACACCCTCGCCGCGCAATTCCCCGAAAAGGAATTCTATGTCGGCGCGGCAGGCTTTGGCCGCTATCCGTTCGCCTATTGCGTTTGGCTGGCCTTCACCTGCCCCGACACGGGCGCTAAAGCCAACGTGCCTTGCGCATGAGCCTGCTAGGTCAAAGACCGCGACCCGTGGCCCCTGCCCCTCTTGGGGCGGGGGAAGCGCCTGCCGCTCCTGTCGCGCCGCCATTCGTGGACGATCTAACCGGCTGGACGCCTTCCGACCTAGTCCCGCGATGGCTGGCGCTGGCGCTGTATTGTTTCGGCGTATGCATTCGCTGGGCATGGGTTTGGGGCCTTGCGCCGATTGGCGCGGCGTGCCTCGTTATCGCATCGGTTGCAAACGCCTAGCATCTCTCCCGGCTTAGGCCGTTGCTAGGCGTCAAACTAGACCCGGCTTGCCATGACGCGCGAGCCGGGTTTTTTTTGTCCTAATAAAAAAAAAGAGGACAGAGGACCGCCCCTCACGGTAACATGAGAAATCGCCCGTGTCAACGGAAATCTTTGTAACAATTATCACGTTTATGTGATCGAGAAAATGCATTTTATGGCTTGCGTTTCTAGATCACATGGGCTAGGTTGTTCTTGTCAGCAACGGCTGGCGGTTGTTTGAAAATCAGGAGAGACTAAATGACCATGTTCTCAGGCGAGACTGCGGTTTCGGTGTTCCAGTGCAAGGTGATCGCTTCGGGCCTCACGATGTACGCGAAGCACAAAATGATCCCCAACCGGAACTACACCCCGAAAAACATGATGGCCGCTGCCGAGCGGATCACGGGCCAGAAATTCAAGGCCCGCGACTACCTCGGCGCTGCCGCTGCCCTCTCGGCGCTGGCCGACAAAACGGCCCGCGAAATTCACGAAGGTAAACACGAAGGAAACTCCATCACCGCTTAACGAATTAGCCCCCTCGCAAGAGGGGGCTAATATCGCATGAAATTTCACCTATTATGGTTAATTTTTCGACCCAAAAAATTAACCAAGAAAATATGGTTAATGAAAATCGTCGAGCCGTTAACCTTAACAGCCTATTAACCTTACCGGCCTGTTAAGGTTAACCGGCTATTAACCTTAACACCTATTAACCTTACCGCGTTAACCTTAACAGGCTATTAACCTTAATTATTAAGGTTAACAGGATAATAATTTAACCGAAAAAGCCTATAGTCCTCAGTGGCCTAGAAGTCCCCCGTGGCCTCACAACTCGCAAGTCCCCACCGGCCCAAGTCCCCATCGGCCTATTAAGGTTAATCTAGCCATTAACCTTAAAAAGTAAGGTTAATTTGCAATAAGTTGCCGGACAGGGCGAGTGAGTGGTTAAGAAACAAGAGCTGTTAACCTTAACGGCGATGCAGTCCCCCTCGGCCTCTCAAGATTTTTAAGGTTAAACGCCTATTAACCTAAATTCTGGTGTTCCGTTAAGGTTAATAGGTGCATAAGAGCTTCTGCGGGGCTCATTTTAAGCTTAATTCGGCGATTGTTAGGGTTAATAGGCGAAAAATGCGCCAGTCCCCATCGGCCTAAAATTTTAACCCTAATCGCAATAACATTCCGCACCATTTCGGCCACTGTGAGGCGGCAAAAGGCCCTTTTAGCCCTTTATTTATATGGGTTTTTCGAGCTTAATACCTAATAAGTTGCCGTACATCCTTAACATTTCAGCGAATAGATATAGAAGAGGTTAGTTTTAATTAGGGGATTGCCACCCTATAAAAATGGGATATTAACCCTATAGCCGGGTGACCCCACCCTATTAAATGGGTTAGCCACCCTATTAACCCTACCCGTCCCTCCCCGGCCTCGCCTCTCGTGAGTGCGGTTGGTATATGTCCGGCATCTTATCGCGCATTTCAATTTTAACCTAAACGCCGCCGCTGACCGTGGGGATTGACACCCTTTCACGCCTGCCCACCCCTCCCGCCTGTTGACCCGGCACGCCTCTTGCTGTATGTCCGGCAACATGATCGACGCCACCGCCCTCGCACGCCACCGCGCTATCGCGGCCCGCGCCTCATACGCCGCGCATCGTCGCGAATGGGAAGGCTGGGCGCTATCCGCCATCAAGACAGGCCCGGCCCTAGCCCTGCCGCCCGCATTGCGCGGCGACTTCGTTACCGAGTACGAGCAACGCCGGGACACTGTCACCGCGCGGTCCATCTTCTCGAAACGTGTGGACGCGATTAGGCCCCTAGACTTCGAGGCCCGGATTAATCGTATCCTCGGCTTTAAGGCCAGATCAGGACACCCGACTTTCATCTATTGGAGGCATCACCCCATTATGCGGCTAGAGGCTAACGGCCCTGACCCGCATATCCTGATCAGCCCTTACCATGCGCGAGCTGAGCGCCATGCGACGCGCGCCATGTTCGCGGCCAACAATGTGCTCGACTACCTTATGAGCGGCGTGCGGTTGACCCCGAAGGGGGTAACCGTAACCCGGCGGCATGACATCACGCCATGGCCCGCAACGCTGAATAAGCCTGCCGTCTACATCCCGGCACGTGGTCGCAATCGCGACGGCTTGCCATTCTGGGACGCGGCCACGTTCCGCTTTGTGTCAGTCGGCCCCTTATCCTACGCGGGAGGGGAGAGCTACCCGCCTGTTTCGCCTTTCGGCGGCGGCACGGCCCTTGCATCGAATGACGCAGAGCAACCCGACGACCTTGAGGGACTAACATGAAAGTCACCGTTTACGAGATCAGCCCCACCGGCACGCCTTCCCTGATCGCCATCTATGGACAGCCGGAGGAATTCAACAATGCGCTCCCCAACATTCTGGGGCCGCTCCCCTCTCTGATCCGCTTCGAGCGCCGCCTGATCGGGCGCGACGCCTCGCTCATGATCGTCGAGAAGATCATGGCGGACGGCGAGCTTGTGTCATCGGTGTATCGCGTCGAGATCGGCGCATGATCGGCGGCTTGATCCGTTTCATTATCCGGGCGCGGCGCGCGTCGCGGCGCTATTCGAGGGGCAGGCCATGAGAGCGAAGCCTTGGAAAGTTGAGCGCAAGCGGCCCGGCGACGTGTGGCGGCGTATCCCCGAAAAGGAATACAGGACGCAGGACAGGGCTAACACCGTGCGGCGCGAGTTTCAGGATGCGGCTGGCCCATGCGTCGGCTTTCGCGTTGTGTTTGATGACGGCACGGGGCTTGCATCGTCTTGAGCATGGGGCATCCCGCCCCCGGAGATTGACCTATGCGTTTCGATATGATGCGTTCCGAAGAGAGCGTTGACGGCAAGCTGGTCGGCGTCAAGAATGTGAGCGTGGACGGGCGTCTGGTCGCGCAATTCGTGACCCCGCAAGCCTTCTCCCTTTTCGTCGGCGGCGTGAGCGCTGCGAAGTTTTCGCTTTACGACAACGACCGCAAGGTCTACATCGTCGGCACGGTCGCAGAGCTTTTAGGAGAGGCATGACGTGGCGAATTTCATTCTGAAGGGCACTGACATCAAGTCGGGCCGGACCATGTATTACACCGGCAAGCAGGGGCCGGAGGCGTTCACGGACAACCGCAAGCGCGCGAAGGTCTACAAGCGCGACGACGGCGACGCAATCATCGGGCGCGACGCGCTCAATCAGGGCCGCGCGCTGCACCGGCTTGACTTCGAGATTGAACCGCTGTGACACGCTTCATTGCGAGACACTGGCGCGAGATCATCACGGCCAACGTGCTGACGGGGGCCTACACCCTTCTGTTGATAGTGGCGGACCATGCCTAAAGGCCATTACCATCGGCACCCGGCGCAAAGCATGGCGGACAAGCGGCTGGCGCACAACCGCAAGCCCTCGGCCAACTCGCGTTACATCATATCGTTAATGGAGCGGGAGCGCTCGTGCGACGCCGTCAGTAAGATTACCGGCCACGCAATCCAGCATGTCTGGGCGTGCGTCAAGCGCTGGCGTCCTGAATTGCTCGGGGCGCGCTACATCAAGAGATCGGCCCG
>Ga0181343_1001138_pt1 | contig 10720 bp, 1 predicted proteins | sample Su13VDMLBSD_FD_130110 | JGI IMG/M metagenome (GOLD analysis project Ga0181343, IMG submission 130110) | Freshwater viral communities from Lake Michigan, USA - Su13.VD.MLB.S.D | ecosystem: Environmental > Aquatic > Freshwater > Lake | place: USA: Michigan | collected 2013-07-15 | reverse complement strand
GCTGTATCAATATATACATAATAATCAGCATCAGCTTTTGTTATCTGCTCTGTGCTTGCAGGTATGCTATTTTTTAATGCAAACACCCCTGTAGTTACAGCATCCTGTAGGTTGTTAAAAGATATACATTGATTATTTGCTATACCTGCCCAACTCATGATTCATATTTTTTAATTATGGCTTCTAATTTAGCTATTCTTTCTTCCAGTTTAGCTAATTTATAAGTGTTTACTTGGTTGTAATCTACTTGCTTATATCCTTCTATGTTATTGTGTACAGCGTTTGGAAGTACTTTTTCAACTTCTTGTGCAATGTATCCATAACAAGATTTGTTGGTATCATCTGTTTTCCAAGAGAATTGACTGAAATTAATTCCATCATAAGCACTAAATGTATTGTGTACATTTTTAAGTCTGCAATCTGATGTTTCAAAAAACGCTGTGGCAAACATACAAGAACAAGCACAGAAGTTATTTGAATAGAATGTAGCTGCTGCTGATGCAGCTAGTCCTACGCCAAAAGCTCCTGAGCAGTTTCCTGAAGCAACATTACCACATCCTCCTAAAACAGCAGAATGACTACCTGAAGCTGTGTTAGATTGACCTCCTGCCACTACTGAAGTATTACCTGATGCAGTGTTTTGACATCCACCTCCAACAACAGACATATAACCGAAGCTATTATTATTATAACCTCCTGATACTGTACCATAAGCAGCACACGCTCTATTATTAATACCACCACCAACTGTATCTGCTGTATTTAAAGCACAGTTTGTACCACCACCACCTACTGTGGCTCTATCTCCTTGAGCAAGGTTGCCAAATCCTCCTGCTACAGTAGCTCTTACTCCTGATGCAGTGTTAGCACATCCACCACCTACAGTAGAAAAAGTGTTTGATGCTGTGTTAGATACACCACCTGAAACTGTTGAAAATTGAGCTGAAGCAGTACTACTTCCACCAAAAGCTACTGATTGATTTCCTGAAGCAGTATTACCATCACCACCTGCCATAGCATATATTCCTGAAGCCACACTATTCAATCCTCCTATCACACTTGAAAAAGCTCCTGTTGCACAGTTTGTTTGACCGCCACCCACAAAACTACAAGCTCCTGAAGCTGCGTTACTAATGCCACCTGCAACTGTTGATTCTGCAGCAGAAGCTGAATTTGATTTACCACCTCCAACAAAACTTCTACCTCCACTAGCTAGGTTACTATATCCTCCACTAACTGTGCTTACATCGCCTGATGATTGGTTACTTAAACCACCACCTACAGTTGTATAGTTCCCTGAACAAGACCTATTATTTCTACCTCCTGCTACAGTTGAACTATTTTGAGAGGCTATGTTTTGATAACCTCCACCAACAGTTGACTGATTTCCTGATGCTATAGTTTGATAACCTGCAGCAAATGATTCAGCACCTTGTGCTCTTGCACAGTTACCAAATGCTGTTGATACAGAACCTGAAGCTATTGCTCTATAGCCACTAGAAGTACTATAACTTCCTGAAGAAGTATTTATATACCCTCCTACTACTGATGAGAAATTACCTGATGCTTGGTTTAACACACCACCACCTACAAATGATGTTGCACCTCCTGATGTGTTTGCACATCCTCCTCCAACAGTAGAACAGTTGCCTGATGCTGCATTTGCACAACCTCCACCCACTGTTGAAACAGCACCTGAAGCTGTGTTACCTTGTCCACCTGCTACAACAGAACAAGCTCCTGAAGCTATGTTAGTTGAACCACCTCCAATAAATGAAGCCACCCCACTTGCTATATGGTTTCTACCACCTGCTACAGCAGAATAATTATTACTTGCTGTGTTTTGATACCCTCCGCCAATTGTTGCGTAAGTAGCTGATGAAGTGTTACCAAGACCACCTCCTACAAAAGCCAATGGTTGTGTTGCGCTATTTGAACCACCTCCTACAACAACTGACCTGTTTTGAGATGAATTATTACCACAACCACCTCCTACAAAAGAAAATGCTCCTGCTGATGAGTTTCCTTGACCTCCTACTACTGCTGAACAACCTCCATTAGAATTATTTGATTGTCCACCACCCACTACAGATGTAGAACCACTTGCACTATTTGAATTACCACCTCCTGAGAAAGCTAAAGTTGTTGCTCTATTATTATATCCTCCACTAACAGTTGAATAGTTTCCTGTAGCACAGTTTATTTGTCCACCTCCTACAAAAGGATAATAAGTTCCACTTGCACTATTGGTATTACCTCCTGCTACTGTTGAAAATGCACCACCTGCACTGTTTGCATTACCACCACCAACAAATCCATAATTACCACCTGCATTATTACATCTTCCTGATGCAACTCCTGAACAAGCTCCTGAAGCTGTGTTATTATACCCACCACCAATTGTTGCTCCTTGCCCTGTTCCTTGGTTTACATTACCACCACCAATTGTTGCTCTATAGCCACTTGCTGTGTTAGCAAATCCACTACCTACAAATGCGTTATACCCTGAAGCTGTATTTGCGTTTCCTCCTGCAACTGTAGCACCACCTCCACAGGCTTTATTATTTACACCACCTCCTATTGAAGCAAATCCTGCACAAGTTACATTAGTATTACCACCTGATACAGTTGAACAATTTCCTGAAGCACTATTTGATGTACCACCTCCAATAGTAGAAACTGCTCCTGATGAAGTATTTGAAACACCTCCTCCAATTGTAGCATAAGTATTATTAGCTGTATTGCCATTACCACCTGCAATAGTTGATATATAACCTGATGCTGTACTATTTACACCGCCTCCAACAGTCGCAAAACCACCACTTGCAGTGTTGGTTCTACCTCCTGCTGTTGAACAAGCCCCTGATGCTGCATTACATGCACCGCCTGTTACTGTTGAATAATTTCCTGAAGCTGTATTTACATATCCACCTGCAACAACTGAGTTTCTTCCTGTTGCTACACTTGATTCTCCACTTAATACAGATGAATAATAAGAACCTGAAGCAGTGTTATTATATCCACCGCCTATTACATGGAGACCTTGACCACAAACTTTATTTGCACCACCACCACCAAGAAAAGAACGTGCTGCAGAAGCGATATTATTATATCCACCACTAATAGTAGAACAAGCTCCTGTCACTATATTCAAACAACCACCTGCAACAGTTGATGAATTTCCTGTTGCTCTATTCTGAAATCCTCCTCCTATTGTAGAGAATCTACCTGCTGCATAGAAAGTTGTAGGAGCTACACAAAATGTTGCTGCACCAAAAGTACCACCACTTGTATTATTCCCTACACCTCCACCAATAGTTGCTCCTGTTACACATGCTCTATCTGCACTACAACAAATATAGTTACAAATACCACCTCCTACTGTTGCTTGTTGTCCATTCACGCAGTTTCTATAACCACCGCTTACAGTGGAAGCATATCCATCTGAAACGCTAGCATATCCACCTCCTACAACACTATAATTGTTTGATGCTGTATGACCATATCCACCACTAATAACTGATCTTGTACCACTTGATACATTACTATCACCACCGCCTATTGTTGAACAGTTGCCTGTAGCTGCATTAGAAAGACCACCTGCCACTGTTGACTGACCACCTGAAGCAGTATTAGCTTGTCCACCTGCTACTGTTGCTCTTGTATTGTTTGCTGTATTACCATTACCACCACCTACTGTTGATTGAAGTCCTGATGTTGTATTATTTCTACCTCCACCTACAACTGTTGAATCACAAGAAGAAATATTAAAATAGCCACCTCCTATAAATGATAAATATGCTGATGCTGTATTATCATAACCACCGCTAATTGTTGAATAATTACCACTAGCTAAATTGCTACAACCTCCTCCTATAAAAGAACAAGCTCCTGAAGCTGTGTTAGATATACCTCCCCCAATAGTAGAAAGAACACCTGAAGCACAGTTGAACTTACCACCTCCAATAGTAGATATTGTCCCTGATGCAGTGCTTTGATAACCTCCTGATACTGTTGAGTAAGCACCAGAAGCACTATTGTTATAACCACCACCTATAAATGCTCTTGCAGCTGTAGCATCATTGTAATCACCACCTGCAACTGTAGATACACATTGTGTTGCTGTATTTGTTAAACCACCTCCAATAAAAGAACGAATACCACTTGCAGTGTTTGATTCACCACCTGCAACTACAGAAGAACAATTTGATGCAGTATTGCCAACACCACCACCTACAGTAGCCCATTGAGATGATGCAGCATTAGACTGACCACCTCCAACTGTTGAACGACATCCTGTAGCAGCAACACCATAGCCACCCGCTACTACTGCTATTTGACCACATGCAAGGTTCGCATAGCCACCACTGATTGTAGACCAAGTTCCACTTGCTGTATGATTTCTACCACCTCCAATGAAAGAATATGGACCTGAAGCTGTATTAACACAACCACCTACCACTACTGCACAGTTGGTTGCACAGTTAAACAAACCTCCAACAGCTACACTATGACAACCTAATGCTACAGTTTGATAACCTGAACCTACAAAACTTCTGTAACCGCTTGCTGTGTTACATTGTCCACCACTTACTACTGAATATGTTGCTGAAGCTGTATTAGATTTACCCCCTGCTATGGCGGAATAAGAACCTGATGCTGTGTTACTACCACCTCCACCTACAGTACTTCTATTGTTACAAGATAAATTTGCACTACCTCCTGCTACTACTGAAACATTACCTGAAGAAGTATTATTAATACCTCCACCTATGAAAGAATAGTTACCTGTACCTGCATTACCTTGACCACCTGCAACAACTGAACGATACCCACTTGCAGTATTTGAAATACCACCGCCTACAGATGAAATTTGTCCTGATGCAACATTTGATAATCCTCCACTTACATTTGACCAAGAACTATTAGCTATGTTTGTTTCACCACCTGCAATAGTTGCTCTTGTTCCACTTGCAGTGTTTAATCTTCCACCTCCCACTGCACCAAATCCACCACATGCAATATTACAAAAACCACCTGAAACAACATCAACGTAATCAATAACTCTATTTTGAAATCCTCCACCAATTGTAGAAAGCTGACCTGCTGAAACAAAACAAGTAACTGCTGTGGTGAAAACTCCTGTTGCTTCATTATAAACTCCGCCCACTGTATTGTTTCCAACACCCCCTGCAATTGTTGAACCTGCATTACAGCCACCTGATGTTACATTACAAGATATGTTACAAATACCACCACCAATGGTTGAGTTATTGCCTTGAGCAACATTTCTATATCCACCTGATACAGTTGATGCATAGCCAATAGCAGAGTTTACATGACCTCCACCCACTGTAGCATAAAAACTAGATGCTGTATTTACAATACCTCCTCCCACTGTAGACCTTCCTCCTGTAGCACAGTTACAAATACCTCCTCCTACAGTTGTTTGACAAGATGTAGCACAGTTTGATTGACCACCACCTACAACTGAACAGTTGCCTGAAGCTATATTATATCTACCATTACCAAGGAATGAATTACATCCACTTGCAGTGTTATTCATACCACCAACAACAGAAGCTCCATAAGAACTTGCAGTGTTAGAATATCCACCTAAAATTGATGCAAAATAGTTTGCACTTACTGTATTTGTTTCACCACCACCAATTACTTTAGAGTGACCTGCATTTGTAACATTATTTGCTCTACCACCTCCTATGAAAGAGCATGGACTTGATACGTTATTTGACTGACCACCACTAATTGTAGCATAAGAATCTGAAGCTGTGTTAGACTGACCACCCCCTACAAAAGATCTTACCCCTGTTGCTTTATTATTGTTACCTCCTGCCACAGTACTTCTATCATTTGTAGCACAGTTACAATCACCTCCACCTACAAAAGATATATACCCTGAAGCAGTATTTAGTAAACCACCTGAAGCAGTAGCCCAAGTATTATTAGCAGTGTTACCTTGACCACCTCCAACAAAAGAACGTATTCCTGAAGCAACGTTGGAAGAACCACCTGTTATAGCAGAACGATAACCTGATGCAGTGTTATTTGCACCACCTGCAACAACTGATTCAGCAGTGGCTACATTATTAACACCACCACCAATGAATGACCAATATCCTCCTGAAGCAGTGTTGTTTTGTCCACCTGCCACTGTTGTTCTACATCCTGTTGCTTTGTTATTTAAACCACCACCAACAGTTGTGCCTCCATTTGTAGCACAGTTAAGACAACCGCCTCCCACTGTTGAATAAGCACTTGATGAAGTGTTTAATGCACCACCTCCAATTGTAGAACAGTTACCTGATGCACTATTAGAAATACCTCCAACTACTGCTGCATGGTTGCCTGTAACTGAGTTACCTCTACCACCTCCAATAAACCCATGAATTCCACCTGAAATTATATTTTGATAGCCACCTGATATAGTACCTGAATAAACACCGTTTGCAATTACATTATTATATCCTGCACCAATAAATGAATACCATCCTGAAACTGAGTTTGAACCACCGCCTACAATTACTCCTTTATGTGTATTTGAACATAAACAAACTGTATTGCAAGTTCCTCCTCCAATAAAACCTGCACAAGCAAGAATAGTATTAGTTGCTCCACCAACAATTGAACTCCAACAAGCACTTCCTACGCTATTAGAACATCCACCTCCTGAAAAATTAAATGCACCACTTGCTGAGTTTGAAACACCATTACCTACAAAACTATATGCTCCTGAAGCTACATTACATAGACCTGTTCCTATAAAAGATACATTACCACTTGCTGTGTGTGTACTACCATTACCTATGAAAGAATAGTATGTACCACTAGCAGTATTATTATAACCACCAACAACTATGTTGTAACAAGTACCACCTATTGTATTAGAACTACCTGCTAAGTTACCTGTGTAACCACCTGTTGCACTATTACTCACACCACATCTCACAGAAGAACACAATCCTGCTCCAAGTATAACTACAGCACTAGAACCAATATCTCTACCAGAGCTACCAGAGCTACCACTTGTACCTGACGTACCACTGGTGCCAGAAGTTCCACTGGTTCCTGAGCTACCACTGGTTCCTGTTGTACCACTAGACCCACTAGAGCCTGTTGTACCAGAGGTTCCTGTTGTACCAGACGTACCACTTGTAGCTGATGTACCACTAGAGCCTGAAGTACCTGTGGTACCTGATGTGCCACCTGTACCATTGGTTCCACTTGTACCACTTGTTCCTGAAGAACCAGCTGTACCTGAGGTGCCATTAGATCCATTAATACCAGATGTTCCTGAGGATCCTGTAGTACCTGAGGTTCCATTTGTGCCATTGATGCCACTACTGCCAGAAGAACCTGATGTTCCAGTGGTTCCTGAAGTTCCACTTGTACCACCTGATCCATTAGTACCAGACGTACCACTAGAACCTGCTGTGCCACTAGTGCCAGAAGTTCCTGTTGTGCCACTTGTTCCACTTGTTGCAGAAGTACCACTTGATCCACTGGTCCCAGTAGTTCCAGAGGTACCAGTTGTACCACTAGATCCACTTACACCACTGGTTCCACTCGTACCATCAGTACCACTAGTGCCAGATGTGCCACTAGTTCCTCCAACACCTGATGTACCTGAAGATCCAGAAGTACCACTAGGAGGAGTGAATGTAGTTTGTGCGTATGAATAATTACTTGTTCCTTCTGTATAGAATGTAATGCTTTGACTTCCTGCACCTGTATGCTCTACATAGATTTGACAGTAAAGTCTATCTGTAGATAACATTGCAGTTTGAGGAATGAATAAGTCTGTAAAAAATTCTTTGATAACACCACTTGACATTGATTCAGTGTCAAGGTTGGTTGTTCCAAGAAATACCACACTTCCACCTGTAGAGTTACATTTGTAAAACTCTATATCCACTTTCATGCTAACATTAGCGTTGATAGAGAAGTGTGTTACCCAAGCCCAAAGTCCTGAAGGTATACTTGTTATACCTGGAACATTTGAGTCAGTAGCATATGTAGCAAATAGAGTTCTTGTAGAACCTGCAATACTTGCTGTTACAGTTTGTTCTGCAGTGCCTGTTCCAATTGGAGACCACTGCTTATATGTAGGACTGCCAAAAGCAGAACTTGTATTTAATGATTGATTTAGATAGTATATAAGTCCTCCAGATACACCATTTATACCTGATGTACCTGCTGTTCCACTTGTGCCACTTGTTCCAGTGGTACCTGAAGAACCTGAACTTCCACTACTTCCTGAAGAGCCAGATGAACCTGTAGTGCCACTAGTTCCTGTAGTGCCTGATGTACCAGCACTACCACTAGTTCCACTTGATCCGCTAGTTCCTGTTGTACCTGAAGAGCCTGAAGAACCTGTTGTTCCTGATGTACCAGAAGTACCTCCTGTACCATCAGTGCCACTAGTTCCACTAGTTCCACTTGTACCATCTGTACCAGATGTGCCACTTGTTCCACCAGAACCATCAGTTCCTGAAGTTCCACTTGTTCCTGTAGTACCTGACGTACCTGTGGTTCCAGATGATCCACTAGTACCAGTTGTTCCAGAGGTTCCCCCTGTTCCATCTGTACCACTAGTTCCAGACGTTCCTGTTGTACCTGCTGTACCACTTGATCCTGAAGTTCCAGAACTGCCACTAGTACCTGTAGTACCTGAAGTGCCACTGGTACCTGCTGTACCTGATGTACCTGTAGTACCAGCAGTTCCTGAAGAACCTGATGTGCCAGAGCTACCTGAAGTTCCTGTGGTTCCACTTGTACCAGATGTGCCATCTGTACCTGAAGTTCCACTAGTTCCAGTTGTTCCACTAGAGCCTGAGCTTCCAGAAGTGCCTGCTGTACCGCTAGTTCCACTTGTTCCTGCTGTACCGCTAGTACCTGATGTACCACCAGTTCCATCAGTAGCTGAAGTTCCTGAGCTTCCTGAGGTACCAGAGGTTCCAGAAGTGCCAGAGGTTCCTGACGTACCATCAGTACCAGAAGTACCAGAGGTACCAGCTGTAGCTGTGAAGTTTGCAATAGTACCATCACCTCGTATGTATTGAGCTGCTGATCCTGTTGCTACAACGTTTATAGTTCCTGAAGAAGTTATTGGGGGAGTTGTAATGTTGAATGCTGGAGGCATGGCAAGTTGTACACTTGTCACTGTTCCTACAGACCAACTTCTATTTGCTGATAAGTTTTGTGTTAAACCATTAATGCTCAACGTTCTAGTTGTAGGCACTGGTGTATATCCTAATGCAGTTATAATGTCCCCTTGTGTTACAGGAGTGGCAGAGGTAACAAGACCTTTACCATTCACAGCCACCTTTAAAAAGGTGTTGCTTCCATAGACATTAGAGTTGACAGTCTGTAATGTAAGAGTTGTAGGAGAACCTGTTGTACCAGTTCCTGTTACATCACCAACAATGATAATAGCACTAGAAGGAACAGCAATGTTTATAGGAGTAACATTAGTTACAAGTCCTTTTGCATTTACTGTTATTGATGGAACCTGTGTAGTGGAACCATAAGTTCCTGGGTTAGCGTTGACGCTAGCCAATGTAAGAACAGCAGATCCTGGGCCACTAGCTGTACCATCTCCTGTTAGTGCTGTGATATAAGGACCTGATGGCTGGTATGATGTATTATCTAAGCTACCATCCCCCTTAACAAAATCTGAAGAGGTACCACCTGTTGTTATTAATGCTGCAGACTCAATTGAATCTGAAATCTTGAATGTATAGCCATTGCTAAGAATAACTGTGTTCTGGGTTAAGCTACCGCCTAGCTTCACTGGTTGACCAGGAGCTGACTGTATAATTCCATTTTGGAATATATACCCAAGACCAGCATCTCCAAACTTAGCGTCTATTTTTTGTAGAGCAGTTTGAAGACTATCATTAGTATTGATGCCAGTGTATATTAAATTCTCACCTTCATAGAATACGCAGGTGGCATTTAGTATGACTGGACATGGTTCTGCTGAGCAAGATACATCCATAATATATTAATAATAAAAATGTGTAAGTAATTGATACGCAAATAGGTGTACCTCTTTCCATAGAGTACACCTATATACGCAAAAATAGTTTAAATTAGTTTATTTTCAATGAGTTAGATAAAACTATGCTACATAATATAGCATTATTTATCTACTTTCTTTGGGAATTGTAACGTCATACTCTTTAGCAAAATCTTCATCAAAAATAGCCAAGTAAGTTACAAGAGACTTTGTGAAAGGAAGCATCTTCATACCATACTTTATAGGTTGTGCTTTCTCTCTTACATCTTCTTGACTAGTGCTTGGATCTAAGTCTAATCCTGTTGCTTCCATGTACGAGTGGTTTACAAACTTTCCCATGTCAGTAATAATACCTGCAGCTGGGAATATGCTACCACTAAGTAAAGATTCATAGTTCACTGGGTTGTAGAAGAACGAAAGCTCACTTACAAACTTATCCATAGTTCTTATAGTAAATCTGTGGAAGTTCTTAGCTGCCTTATCTTCATCATCATCTGGTGCCATAAACCCTAGAGCAAACATCATAGACATCAATGCTCCAAGCATAGCTAATTCCTTCATCTGATTGTGCAAGTTACTTCTCACCATATCAATAAAGTCTTCTCTTGACATGTTCAAAGTTTCTCCTGTACTCTTCTCATACTCAGCTCTATACTCTTCATACATCTTATCAAGCTTCTT
>Ga0181343_1001137_pt1 | contig 10724 bp, 8 predicted proteins | sample Su13VDMLBSD_FD_130110 | JGI IMG/M metagenome (GOLD analysis project Ga0181343, IMG submission 130110) | Freshwater viral communities from Lake Michigan, USA - Su13.VD.MLB.S.D | ecosystem: Environmental > Aquatic > Freshwater > Lake | place: USA: Michigan | collected 2013-07-15 | reverse complement strand
GTAATGGTTTCGGCCAGCGGACCCTCGCCGCGCATCTCCGGGCGGATCGGCACCATCCCGCTGGGAGCCATAGAGCCACCCGTGATGGACGCAGCCTGCTTCAGCGTCTTCTCCTTGTCGCCCTCCTGCTCGGCTGAGTAGATACGGTCGGCCTCGATCAAGACCGCAATGTCCTTGGGCGTAGGAGGCGTGTCCTTGTCCCAAACGTACTCACGGCCGGAAGGGCCGGTCAGGGTCAGTTTCTCGGAGGCCATAGGAGTTACTTCTTAACCTTCCAGCCTTGGGCGCGAAGGGCAGCAGTAGGATCTTCGCCAGCGGTAGGAGCCGTACTCAGTTTGTTGAGTGCATCCAACGGCAGACCACCAGCCTCATAGTAAGCGGCACTAGGAGTGTCGCGACCCTGCTTACGCTCGTCCTCAAGAAGCATCAGACGCCTCTTGGTCGTCTCAAAGCGGGCTTTCAACTGCAATGCCTGCTCCTTGAACAACTTGGAGCCCATTGCCATATCCAACGCAGTCGCCGCATTTTGGAGAAGTTCAATTTCCTTAACGGCTACCTGACCGAGCGTGGTCTTTTCTTCCTTCAGATCCTTCAGTTCATTGAACGCAGTGCTCGCCTGCACGTTTTTAAGCAGGGCGTTAATATTCGCAGCCTCCGTGCTGGGAATGCCTTTAAGCAGCGACCCCACACCAACGCTCAGTGGCGATACCCGCTCAAGCACCTTGTCGAGTGATTGGATGGCTGCATCGGCGCTTTCGATGCGGCGGGTAGTGCCAGCTTCGCGAGCAGCCGCTGCCTCAGCCTCTTGTTTTGCCTGCGGAGAGCCAGCAATCGGGCGGATGGTCATCCCACCTCCAGGGGGAGCTGCCGCAGGACGAGCCGCAGCTTGCGGGGGAGGAGCGAACTGCCCAAGAGCCGCCATCGGGCCTCCCGAAGGAGCAGCAGCCGCTGCCGCGAAACGACTCAAGCCAGGAGGGGGCGTAGCTGCCGCTTGCGCCGGAGCAGGCGTCGGAGCAGCCGCAGCAGTCGGCGTAACTTGTTCATAACCAGTCGGAAGGTTGGGGAGGGCAGGGACAATGGTTCGATTCCCAGACGAATCAATGAGAGTAGCGCCAGTAGAAGGAACAACGGTCTGAGGCACTGGTGCTGCCGGAGCGCGAGGACTGAGTCCCTTCACAATCACGATGTTGGGATTGCCGGTGGGAACAGCCTGTACGTCATAGCCTTTGGTACGCAGACCCTCGACCTCCTGCATCGTCATCGGCTGGCCTTCCATCTTAGGAGGCGCAGAAGCCTTGGCCGTTTCCGCCTGCATCCTTGCCAACTCTGCCGCCTTCATCGTGCCCTCAATGAAGCCACCAACGCGCATATACCGCTCCTTCGGGCTCTCGTTGGGGTCCACGGAAAGGAACTGCCGGACATCCTCGGGGGCCAAGCCAAACTTAGAGGAATGCGTCTGCAGCATCGCCTCCAAAGCCTTGAGCTTAGAGCCGAAGGCTTTGTTCTCCTCCTGCCGCTCATACATTGTATTGACGGCAGTGTCGAAGGCTCCACCCAGAGTCTGGGCGCGGCGCATCGCCGCGTTGTACATAATCTCCCCAGCGTTACGTTGGACAGGTTGGTAAGCCATAGGAGTCAGTAATTACGGATTCGGACGGGCAACGGTCGGAGTGATCATTCCGGGCGGAATCGTAGTGCCGCCAGTCGCGGCCGGCTGACCCAGCCCCGTAATCCCTTGGAAAATACCAGCCAACTGGTCGGCGGTTGTCTTGATGCCGTTCTTCAAGAGGAAGTTGCCGAAGGAGGCAAGGAACTGATCTTGTTGGCCCTGACGAGCCGCTTCCTTGTACGCCGCCATATTTTCCTGAGCGACCATATACGCATTGTAGGCGTTGACGTTGTAATCGTACACCGCGTTGGCGTACTGGCTGGTCGGGCTAAACGTCTGCGACAGAAGGCTGGCAATCGGCTGGAAGATGTTGCCGGTCTGAAGCTGGGCAGCACCAGCCAAGTTCTGGATGGACTGCTGATAACGGGTGCGAGCCTCGGCCTCGCGGGCATCCTGGATGGATTGACGGTTAAGGATCTCAGCCCCGACCGCTCCAGGCGAGAACAGCATTCCACGGGCGCCATAAGCCTCACGGGCGGACTGCTGGGCACGGCGGGTATCCTCAGCGGATAGCTGGCCCTGTTCCACGGCCTGCAAAGCGGCAAGATCAGCCCCTAGGCGCTGCTGGGCAGTGTCAGCAAGTTGAGTCATCGACTCCGGCGTGTACCGGCGAATGATGTCCTCATATAGGCCAAGGATGGGATCGGCCTGCGCCCGCATCGCTGCGGAGGTCGTGCCAAACTCCTTGCCATAATCGCGCAGGATCAAACTGCCTGCAGCGGGCGTTGCGAAGTTGTAGGGTCCAGTTATAACGGGCATACCTGTATTTCCTCCAGTTGATCCACCACCACCACCTCCTCCACCACCTCCTCCACCACCGCCGCCTCCACCGCCAGTAAAAATACTGCCACCGCCACCAGTACTGGTATCGCCACCGCCTCCTCCGCCGCCACCACCTCCGCCGCCAGCTCCACCACCAGCGCTGCCACCCCCGGTGCTTCCGGTACCAGTGCCTACGTTGACGTTACCGGCAAACGTGCCGCCGCCGACATCGGTTTCACTTTCACCGCCGATTTTCCCGCCAGTGCCGACAAAGATGCCAGCGCCTCCGGTGCTGGTACTCCCCTGATTAAGACCTTGGTTTTGACTCCCAGTAGAACTGGTACTGGTGTTGGTGCCTGTTCCAGTTACTGCAGTGGAACCTGTAGTTGAGCCAGGTTGCTGATTGCTACCAGTCGCAAGAATTGGAACTAGGATATAACCATTTGGCCCAAGTTCCCATCGCTTGTTACGAAGGTACTCTGGCGTGTCCGCATTCTGAGGAATATCGATTCTGCTTGGTAGCGTAGCGGGTCCAGACTGATTTGGAGTTCCAACTCCATTAGGAACCGATGCGCCAGTACCTCCACCAGTAGTGGGAGCAGGTCCACCAGTGTTAACTGGAGTCCAAATTACATTCCCATTAGCGTCAGTCTGCCAAGTTACTGGACCAGTGCTACCAGAACCAATTGATGTGCCGCCAGAAGCCACACCAGTGGTTGTACCAGGGGCATAAACGCCAGTTCCACCGGATGGATTTGTTGTCCCAGTTCCACCCAAATTGATGTTAGTATTGGTGGTTGGCGGCGTAATGCCGGGATCAAAAGGAGGCACGTTGCCCGTCACTACGTTGACTCCAGATTGAACCGCTCCAGCACCCGCGCCTAGAATCGTGTTGGGATTGGTCGGATCAATCGAGCCTACCTTGCCTCCGCTGCCGTAAAGGCCCAAACCAGTAATGATCAATCCGGTGATTGGATCAATGTTGGGGATTGGGAAAACTGCTGGAACTTGGAGTTGCGAAACTTTGCCCCCAGGAACGTGAAGATCTTTTACCTTTCGACGGATGTAATCAACGCTTTCTTGAGAGAGTCGGCCCTCAAGAGCCATTGTTTTGTAAGTCTCAGCATCTGCGGCGCTGTCTAATACCCACTCTAAATCGGGAGCGCCGGGATATGGAGGATCAAAAATTAAACCTCGGATATCAGCGGGAAGCTTAGCTAAAGCCTCTTCCCTTGTAATTTGAGTGGTAGTAGGCTGGGCGGGACCGATAGGCCCTACTGAACCGCCGGAAGCATTATTGTCGCTTGGCCCTAATGACGGAACGGAACTGCCTCCACTAGAGAGCGCATCCATCTGCACGCCGAGATCAAAAATAAAAGATCGGATCTCAGACCTACGGGCAAAGTTATTGGGATCTTCCTCATCCAGTTGAACAAGCTCAGCCCTAAGTACGTCGATCTTATCTTGAAGGTCTCTTGCCGCCTGCATCTGACTTGAGGTAGTAGACCCAGACCCTCCGACAATTCCAGCGCCAGTAGCGGGAGTTATCGTGCTAGGAGGAGCTGCCGCAATTGGAGGCGTGGCTGTAGAGGCTATCGGAGCGTCAAAGATATTTGTGGGCGGGACGTATGTCTGGACAGGAGGCACAGACGCATACGGATCATAGTAAGGAGTCGGATCCGGCGGAATATATGGCGGCGGATCAAAAATGCTGGGTTGTGGTGCCTCTGTATCGGTTGCTGCAGCTTCAGCTTGCGCTTGCCGTGCAGCTTCAGCCTCCGCATCCGCTTGCTGTTGAGCAAACAACGCCTGCTGTTCAATACGAAGGGCCTCCTCGCGTTGAGCACGTATTGCTTCTTGTTCAGCACGCGCCTGCGCTTCCGCACGAGCCTGCGCTGCAGCAAATGCCTGTTGCTCAGCAAGTGCCTGCTGTTGAGCAAGTGCCTGTTGAGCAAGCAATGCCTGTTGAGCTGCCAGAGCCTGCTGTTGAGCCAACGCCTGCTGCTGTGCCAACGCTTGCTGCTCGGCAAGATACGCCTGCTTTGCAGCAACGGGGTCAAAGATATCCCCAAGATCCTCTTCTTGCGGCTCTTCGTCAGGAAACATTTGGAATAGGATTAAGCAGCGCTGCCAGAACGGCAGACCTCAATCAAATAAGTGCCATCCGACACAAACGTGGCCGTGTACCAATGGTTGGCGGCATTAAGGGCGTAATTGCCAGTGTCCTTGAAGTTCGTATTAAACGTGATGGTGTTGGAAGCCGTGCCATCAGTCGAGAACCGCAGAATCAGGATGTAACCAGCAGCCGGAACCGTTGGAGCGTGGATCGTAGCGTGTGTGTTCGACGTGCAGTTGATGATGCGGGTGTTGCCTTTGGTGGCGTCAAAGGACAGCGTAATCGAGGCCCCAAACGTCTCTGTCGTGGCCGACATATTGATCGGCGTGCTGGAACCCAGCGTGATCCCACCAGCCGAGATCGTGGCCCCACCCGTGCTGACGGTCAGGCCACCAGTCAGCGTCGCACCGCCAGCCGCAACTGTGATTCCGCCAGCAGTGACGTTAAGACCGCCAGCAGTGATCGTAGCGCCACCAGCAGTGACCGTTAGTCCACCCGTGCTGACCGTTAGGCCGGAAGAAACAATCGGGCTGGTCAGCGTAACTCCGGTGGCGATCTTGGACGTAGTGACCTCAGCATCGCCAATCGCAACGGTCGGTTGTGCGATCAGATTAAGCTTAACGAACGTAATCGGATCCGTCGTTCCCGTGAAGTTATATCCTGGAGTTACGTTAGCCATAGGAACAGCGGTTTACAGCGTGAAGAACGAAGGGCCAGAAGATTGTGGCATCGAGCCATATCCAGGCATACCCATCCCCATCGGACCCATCATACTGAGGGAAAGCGGCTGAGGAGCGCGGGGAGCCATCGCCTGCGGGTTATAGTACGAAAGCATCTGTTCCAAGCCAGAAGCTTGCGGCGCGGCAAAAGCAGCCTGAGCGGGACGAGCCGCCGCAACGGAAGGAGCCGAAGGAACCACTGCAGGTGCCGGTGCTTGGGTCATCGGCCGCATCCCAGGAAACTGCGGCACAGGCTGACCCCGCTGCACCAAATTGGACGGCATCTTAAACTGGTACATATTTAGACTTGGATGAAGTTGGCGCGTTGCCCAGAACGAGTCTCAAACGCAAGGGACATAATATTCACGTATCCCTGCGTGTTGGTCACTTTGATCCAACTTAGGCGACCCTGGCGGCGTGCCAGTAGGGGCAACCGCAGTTCCTGAGTCATCTCAGGCTCAAAACCAGACCCTGGCTGCACCGAGTCTGGGCCAGTGGAATAATCCTTACGATACGCCCGATTGTAATCGTTGTTGGCGTTTGTCAGGTCATACGGGGTGTCCGCAAACTTCCAGCTCTCCGCACGGGTATACGTCTGATCGGTCAGAAGTACTGATTCCTCATTCGCACCCTCAGTGTAGACGGAACACGAAAGCTTAGGCCGATTGGTAGCCACATCGAGGTAGATGCGCCGCTGGAAGTGATTGCCCTCCTCAACGACGTAGGCCCGCGTTACCAACTCAGTAGAAATCTCCGCAACTGTGGTTCCACTGATGTCGTTCTGGCCCTCATCCGTGACGAAGATGCGGCCATCCTCGGTGATAGCGTGCAGACGTTGCAGGCCAAGGTACTCAGTCACCTGCCAGCCTTGGATGCACATATTCATAGTCGAACTGAAATTCCACTCACCAAACCATTGGTCGGTGATAAAATTGTAGACGACAACCGTATTGCAGACCTGGCTGTTATCCAGCGGCAACGCGACGTAGAGTTTGTTGCTCCAGTAGCCCAGCGAGATCTTAGAGCCTACGTCCCAGTTCACCCGGCTCATAATCTTCCGAATACGAGCCGAGAGCGGCAGAGTCTTGTGCTGAAGTGCGTTGTTGGTAGCCGTCAGCGTCAGCAAGTTGATGTCACCGTAGCTGACGTAAGCCAAATCGGGACCAACGGACGTAATCGCGTTGGGACCGACCAAGCCGACTTGGCGGGTCACTTCCGTGGCGGTAACGTCCAGCAGTGATCCCTCAACGTTGTTAAGGGCAATGATCGACTTGTTCTTGAAGACGACCAGAGTGTTGATGCCGAACGGAAATGTCGCGACGACGTAGTCCGAACTGCCCGTGTTGAGATTGAACTCATTGGCCTGCGGATCGTAGTCCGTGAAGGACAACACATCTGAGGCCGCGATACTGTCCTTGCCGTCTAGAACCCAAAGGCGATTCTGGTAGTAGGTTGCTTGGCTGCTGTTGGGAATGCTCGCAAACGAAGACGGGAGAGTCGTGTTGGGAACCTCAGCAAACGTCGTGCTCCAGTCGCCATTCCAGTACAGAGGCTTCTGGTTTGGTCCACGGAAGATGTAGACCTGATTGTTGGCCTGCACAATCGTGGACCGTTCCGTCACGGTATGACTTCCGAGGCTTACCGTTCTGCGAGTACGTCCAAACTTGTAGAACCCCACAAAGTCGTACCCCAGCATCATAATCCACTGCACTCCTGCATCATCAGGATCGGAATAAAGGCCAGATGCTAAAGCGGACACGCCACCAGTCGGGTTAGTGGAAATGTATGCAGTTGCTCCCCGCCACAACCCACCAACGGCTACAAACGCGCCGTTTCCATACGCAAAACTGTAAATTCTGTAAAACTGAGTTGGAAATGCGTTAAGAGATCTTAAAGGCCAATCAGAACCTGCAATAGACGACCGAATCGTTTGAAATTCATAGGAGCCGGTTATTTGATCAAATACACTTGCAAGCAGAAACCCGTTTCCGGCCGAAAACGTTGCCGCTTCATAAAGCCCAGAGGAAGCCACTGACTTCTCATACAAAACCGACCAGTTTACTCCATCGGTGGAAACGTAATATTTAATTGGACTGTATGCTCCCGAAGCATAAATAAAGCGCCCATTTGAAAAAATTCCGTCTGAAAGAACCGTGCCATTAAAATACGTGTTTTCTGTCCACGTAATTAGGTCATAACTGTAATAGAGCCCTCGATATGATGAGATATCGGGCGGGCCGTTTCGATTCCGCGCAATAATCCCACCAAACACATACACGCCATTCCCGTATGTTACGGTCTGATTAGTTCCTTCTCCAGTTGTAAGCGCGGTATATTCAAGCGTGCTATTTCGGATAATTCCACTGCGGGTCCACGTAACTCCATTGTCTACGCTAGTATAGCATTCCCAGCGGGTTGCAGTATTCCAACCGTCACTTACGGTAGACTGCCAAATAGCCGTCGCAATCAGACGCCCGTTTAATGACGTAAGGGATGTAATCGTAAAGCTTGCTGCGGCTTCAAACGGTGTAATTGCTGATCCCGAATTCCAAACTATGCCATCTGATGATGAAAAACACCGAGTAACTTGGTCACCTGAAGCCAGGACGCGAATGGCAAAAAACTGATTATTGGAAAAGGTTATCTTGGTAAACGTTAACACATAACTAGTCGTTCCAATGTTTGGAGCAAAGGATAAACAATTGCAATACGTCCAATTAATCCCATCGTTGGAATACGCTAGGTTAGGATAATACAAAAGTGGGCTTGTGCTTACAGTTCTTACATTTCCGCAAGCAACAAAAAGTCCCTTTCCATAAGCTACCGATAGATAGTCGCCAGACGTATTTGTTGGAAATGCTCCCGTGGACAAAACGCCTCGTACCCACGTAAGATTATTCGTGGAAACGCCAAGTTGCGGCAGGCAGACGAATCCACCCCGCGTCACGGCATCCTTGGAGCTAAAATCCAGGTTTACGGCCTTCTGGACGTTCCCAGGCTTAATGTTCTCAGCGCCGTTGTACTCATCCACGCCGATGAACGCGCCATCGCCAATTTCCTTTGGCTTATCATCCTTCTCTCCGTAAGAGCGATAGCGTTCCATAGCGGGAGATTAAATCGTAGGCGTTACTGACCCTGGCGCTTGGTAGACGCCTCTCCAAGGCGATCTCCAAGGTTGTTGGTGGCACTACCCAGCTCGGAAGCAAGCGGGTTCACAGTTGGCACTCGCTGGCGTGAATGGTGCCGTCCGTGGTGCCGCTTTGACGGATGAACTTGGCCGCTTGGGCCATCGCGGTGCTCCAAGTATAGGCGCGGCCATTGATCAGCCGGTGCCCGTTGGTGGAGGTCGGGTTGCTGCCATCGACCGTACACATCACATCGGCGTCCTGGATGTCGAACATCACCATATTGGTCGTGTCCGCAAACGCGCTAAACTGAACGACCGCCGTGCTGACCGTCAGCCGCTGATCCGCTACCGCAGTGCCGCGATAGATGGTCGGCTTCGGAAAGATGTTATTGAGATTGAACGAGGCCATAAGGTGGGTGGGTTACCAGCTCCGATTCTGAGACGTAGTGTGGGTGAAGACCTGCATCTGGAAGTTGTCGGGCTGCTGCCGCTCGATGCGGTCCCATTCGTTCAACTTCTTTAGTTCCGCCGTCTGGTAGGCTTGCGTGGCCTTGTCCATCTGACCGTCCTGCACGAGCCAGTCGCCAAACGTCTGCCAAACCAGCACGCCGCTCAAGGACTCAGGCAGTTCCTGCAGTTCCCACTTAGACGGAGTATCTTCGGGGTCTTGGCCTGCCGTCGTCGTGCTCAAACACTTCCAGTAATCTGACGTACCAGTCAGCGCCCCCGCCGTTCGCGTGTAGTAGATGTACTGGTCAGCGACGTAGGTAGCCGTGGCGCTAAACGCATCGCCGGAGTAGTTCAGAGGGGCACGGCGGTAGAAAAGGTAGACCGGATTGGCAGGATTGGTGTTGTACGAGACGTACCCATTCGTCCCCATAAATCCACCAGCCGTGGAAATCATCTGGAACCCCGTGTCCGTAACGACATATCCCTGCGGGCGGGGATAGCTGACCATCGCAGGGTTGTCGATCCAAGTCTGGAACAGAACGTCGATAGCCTTCTCACCCGTCTGATCGTAAGGAACGGTGAACTGGTTAGGCGAGACGTTGGTCTGCTGCACCATCAGGGCACCCCAGGCGTACACGCCCTTGGTGATGTCACCCGCGTAGGAAATCGTGCTGCCGTCCGTCGAGACATTAAGGCTGTAGGTCTGCGAGGTGCAGGCCGCTCCCGTCGTGTACGTGATCGTGCAGAGGAAGAACCCGTTGGGGCACTGCTGAATGTTAGCCGAGGTGACGTTGGCCTGCGTGCCAATCGTCCCAGCCTGGACGTTAAAGAAGGTGCTGAACGTCGTCGTCCCGTCGTTGACCGCCAAACGGATGTAGTCTCGTCCGTTGGGACGAGCATACACGCTTACCTGATATTGCGTGGACGGAAAGCCAGTGACGGTCTGGGAAGCCTTATGCTCGCCCGTTGCGGCCGTTTCTAGGAGTTTTGATGCCGTGGTGCGGTTGTCGGCCGGATTCGGGATCGAATTGGCCGTAATCGTGGCATTGGTGGCCGTCCAGTAGCTGGACTGCGCTAGGTCATTGGGGTACGTCAGGACGTTACCCGCAAACCGCGCCTCACCCCAGATCGACAGATCCGGCCAGTTGCCCGCACCCCAGATCTGGCGGACGTTGGCGTTAAAGAGGACGTTGATGCTATCCGCCAGCTCGGTTGACAGGCGGCTGGTCGGTACGCCGATCAGGCCGCAGATCTGTGCCAGTGCCTTGCTGTACGGGGTCGTCCTCAAGTGTCCTTGTTGGCGTACCAGCCACCCGTGATGCCGCGCCGAGCGGGATTCACCTTGGGGCGGTAGCCCTTAGCGCACATATCGGGGTTGTCCTTCAGATACTCCGGCATCCACTCGTGAACCTGGTTGCCGTGCTGCTGCTGAAGGCGGAAGAACAGGCGGGCGTCAATCTTAGCCGCCATCTGCCCAAGGCCGTCGATCTTCGTCGAGCCCTGAGCCGCCATAACCTTGGCGTGTTCAACCTGACGCAGACCAGCCTGCACCTTCTCGGCAGGCAGGCCCTCTTCCATTTCGCGCCAGAACTCGCGAACGACGTTCGGGGGGAGAGAGGTGATGATCTGCGGCTCGGACTGAACCATAAAAGAGAGAAGGGGGCAGAGCCCTTACGGGATGCCCCCAGGTAGAATTAACCCAGCTTCTCGACCGTCGTGAGGTCGATGATGTTGAGGTAGATGTCCAGCTCGCCCGCCGTCAGGGCGGACGGGCTACCACCCGTCGCATTCGTGAACACGGCCACCATATTGGCAGTCGCGGTCGCGGTGCGAACCGTGGCGGTCGTCGGGACACCAGCCAGCACACCAGCCGTCCTCTCT
>Ga0181343_1001136_pt1 | contig 10726 bp, 28 predicted proteins | sample Su13VDMLBSD_FD_130110 | JGI IMG/M metagenome (GOLD analysis project Ga0181343, IMG submission 130110) | Freshwater viral communities from Lake Michigan, USA - Su13.VD.MLB.S.D | ecosystem: Environmental > Aquatic > Freshwater > Lake | place: USA: Michigan | collected 2013-07-15 | reverse complement strand
TTACTTGCGGTTAAGCCTTGCTACACGCTCACGCTCTTGACGTTCCATCTCAGCGTAAAGCTTCTTCTGGTTCTTGTCAAAATCGCTACCAGCCTCAACCTTGGTATAACCGTAATCTACAGTCTTACCCTTGTTCTTCTTCTTAGCCATAGCAATAGCGTTAGCTTTAGCACCCTTAGCAATCCAACGGTTCTGATCAGCGATCGCACCCTTTTTAGCCATGCGAGTCTGGTAGTTGCTGACCTTAGCGGCACGCTCCTTCTCAGCATCACCCAAGAAACGGTTAGCACGAATCACAACATCAGTCTGCTTAATAGTCGGGTCGTACTTCTTTGAGTACTCATCCTTAACAGCTTGACGATCCTTGTCCTGAGCGCTCTTAGTGTAAGCCAAAGCAGCATCAGCTTTACCTTTAGCGGTGTAAGGGAACTTTTTTCCGTTAACTGTAGGCATGATTACTTCAGCTGCTCAATCGTGCCAAAGCCGCCCATGCCGCCGCCCATGCCGCCGCCCTTGCTGCCGCCGCCCTTACCGTAGTTGAACTTCATCGACTTAGCAAGTCTAGCGTTCGCACGAGCCTGAGCTAGACGCTCCTTAGCTGACATAACTGTAGCTTTACCCTTAGCTTTACCAACATTACGGGCAAGCTTCTTGTTCGCACGCTCTTCAACGCGATTAGCTCTTTGCTTTATCTTCTCAGCTTTTTCGAGAGCACGCTGCTCAGCAGCAGTACGAGTAGCTGGAGGAGTAGGGGCACCCGGAACATACGGTAGCGGTGGTGGCGGAATAGTAGGTGGTGGTGGAGGAGTAAACGGTTTTGGAGTAGCCATTATTCTTTGTCTTTCTTTGTCTTAGCGTTAACAGCTTCGATTTGCTGATTAATCAACTCATCGAAATCTTTATCAGGCACATCGCCCTTAGCAGCGAAAGTGAACGACAATCCAATCATAAGGGCAACAATGGTACCAATAGCACCAAACATGACCGAGTTAGCAGCATCCATGTTAAACAACGGCAAGTTACCGACACCCATAAACGAGAGACCGGCACCAAACGCCAAAGCAACAACACGCAAAACACGCTTCAACTTAGGAGACTTCAAAAACTTCATTCCGCAACAGCCCCCTTAGCGCCACCCTCAGTCTTGGCAGCCTTCTTCTTCACAAACAATAACGCAGGATCAACAAGCTTGTCATAACTACAAGTCACCAAGCTCTCAACAGTGCCACAAGTGACGTGCAGGTGGGCTCCAGTACTAAACTTGCCGGTCGACCCGACACGCCCAATAGCGTCCTTGCCAGCCTCAACAAACTTACCCTCAGACAAGTTAGGCTTCTCAACCAAATGCGCATACAAGAAAAACAGCTTGCCATTCTCGATCGACTGGATCACATACCAGCCCAAACCGTCCGACCAGTCAACAACTTTAACCGTGCCAGAACCAACAGCTTTAATCAAAGAACCCGACGGTACAGACCAGTCAAGCCCACGGTGAGGACGACCCTCACGGTACGGTGCAAGATTGCCGAACTCATCCCCACGCTTCTTAGCTGGGAACGGCTCTACATACTTGTTTTTAAGCTCCAAAATAGCCACCTGTAATCATGTTAAAAATAGCCGTCCCAAGACCAAGTATACCAGCACCAAGCGCAGTTTTCGCTACCCGATCAATCCATTCCATACGAGCCTGCTGCAACTCAATCGCACGCACACGCTCCGGCAAATCAGACAAAGCCTCCAACTGAACAACAGTCTGAGCCAACAACTTATTCGTCTCAACCTGCTCCGCATACATCATCGCCATCGTAATCTTCACATGCGGCTGCGGCAAATCATCAAACTCAGACACAAGGCACCCAATTCGTACCATCAAACACGTAAGCCGTAGTCTGAACCCAATTCGTACCATCAAACACGTAAGGCGACGTAGCAGCCCAGTTCGTGCCATCAAACACACGCACAACAGACACAGGAGCCGTCAAAGACACCGAATCAGTGACAGTAACATTCTCACCAATATCAGCCTGAAAAACCGTCAAACTGATCGACCACGTACCAGACGCACCCGACCCCAAAGTATAAGAAAACGAACCAGACGCATCCGACGACGACAAACCCGGACCAGAAACCGTACGAGAAACTAAAGTATTCCCAGACCCCAAAGAAGAAGTCCAAGACCCCGAAACATCAAACCCCGAAAGCGAAGCCGAAATATCAACAGACGGCGCAGGCATAGTTAGCTCGTCTTAAACAACACGTCGCCAGTCACATGACCCGACGTAGGAAACGAAGACTGAACATAAACCTTACGACCAGCCCAACGAGTCGAACTATACACAGTACCAGTCGTAACCTTATCGCCATTCACACCCGAAGCGATCTTCGTATCAGTCACAGCACCAGAAGCAATACGAGCAGAAGTCACCCAGCTATTAGCCTCAATAGCAGACAAACGAACACGATCAGCAGCAAAAGCAGCATCAACCTTATCCGAATTACCATTCAAATCAGACGTACGAAACGGCTCCGACGTACCAGCCGTCGGCTTAAACAACGCAATCGTAGAAGTAGAAGTAGAAGCCATTACACACCCTCAACAGTAGGAGAAATCTCAACAACCGTCTCATCCACAAGTATAACATCAGAAACAGGCTCCGGAATGACAGAAACCGGCGAATTACCCTGCGCCAAAGCCATCAACTCACGAGCAATATTACGCTTCGTAATCGGATCACGCACATGCCGCAACACAATATCCTGCACCTGCAACAACACAGCACCAACATCCACCGCACCACGCTGAGAAGGATCAAAACGACCAGTCAACTGATTCAAAAACGTAATCGCCTTCATATCACCAGACTGAACCAACTGACCCAAAGCCTGATCAGCCAACGGCAAATACTTAGCCAAATTCGCCTCAGACTTAGCCGCAAAAACAGAAGCAAACTCCTTATCCCGCAACCAACCATCCAACTCCGACAACGAAATCTTCATCTGCTTAGCCAACACCTGCGGCGTCCGCAAATTCAACGGATTCAAATACGCCTGCAAAAACATCTCCTGCCGCAACGACAAACCCGGATCCGCAGACACACGAATACCACGATCAGCCAACGCACGCTGAAACTTAGACGACCCCCACACCAAAACAACATCATCCCTGCCAAGCTTCGCATCCTGCGCCAACACAGAATCCACCTCAACAAAAAACCCACGCCGATCCGCAACCACAGCCGCAGCCAACACACGCTCAAACAACACCTGCTCAGCAGTCCGCTTATCCCCCTCCAAACGAGACTCAAACCTCGAAACATCAACCATCAGCAGGCAAACCCTCCAACGCAACCAAATAATCAACCGACAAACCAGCCGGACCAAACGACCTCAACAAAGCACGCCCCAAAGCCTCAGGAAAACGCTGCAACTCCCCACACTCCCAACGAGACACAACAGCCGGATTAACCCGCACCAACGAAGCAAAACCAGTCACAGAAGACGAAACCTCCAACCGCCACTGCCTAAACGACGAATAATACTGCGACAAAACATAAGGAGGCACCAACAACAAATTCTGCACACGAACCGGCAACCCAGACACACCCGGACCCTCAAACCAGCTCACACACCGCCCAACCAACACGTCAACATCACAACCCAACCCCTCAGCCAACACAGCCAACACACGCTCCGAAGGACGACGAGTACGCCCATCCTCCACAGCAGTCACAGCAGCCCGACCAACACCAGCACGCCTAGCCAACTCCACCTGCGACAAACCCAACTCCAAACGAGCCAAACGAACAGGATGATCCAAAACCCTAGCCAACACAACCTCCAAAACTAATGTAATAGACAGTATAACAGAAAAAAAAATTCCCACACCGGTTAGCTAGTATAACGGGGACGGCTGGAATGCGGGACAACATCGATGCCTACTGCAAAACAGTTGATTGCTGGCGGGTTAGCTATGATTGTTCTTGTCAGTTATACAACCAATGAAAGGAGACTGACATGTCAGAAGACACCAACACCCCCGAATTCCCTAAGACTTTGGAGCAACTGCGTGACGAGTTTGGCGCAGACAGCCTTGAGTACTACCGCCAGAAGTGCGCCTCACTTGACGGAGCGTTAGAGATTACGAAGCGTGACCGTGACACTTGGATGAACCGAGCAACGGAAGCCGAAAACCGTGGACGCAACCGTTCAATCGCTTTGTCGAACTTTGAGACATCGCTCCGCCAACTGCTTGAAGAAGACAGCGAGCGAGTTGACTGGGAGAGCCTTGCTCGCCCTCTCAAAGAACTAGGCATCGAACTAGAGCAGACTTGGAAGGCGAACGTGAGCATCACCGTAGAGGTGACCGTGAAGGCAATGAACCGTGACATCGCCGAAGCGCAACTCAACGATTTCCGCACCTACGAGGTTGAAATTAACAATGGTGACCTAGACACTTGGTCAGTTGAAGAAATCGATTGGTCTGACCTCGAAGAAGCCGACAACTAAGGAGATGATAAAGAACCCCGCAACCAGTTTCCCCGCTGGTTGTGGGGTTTTTTTATGCCCGAAAACTCTGCGAGGCTTTAACGGCTGGACTGCTTTGAATAGAACGGGGACGACTGGAACGATGCCTTCCGATGATGATGATGCTGATGACGGCAAAGAAGTAGGTGTGGGCGTTGTCGTCTAGGATTGTTCTTGTCAGTTACACAACCAATGAAAGGAGACTGACATGAAATACAGCAATTACAAGGAGTGCGTGAAGCACATCGCAGACCTGACCCCGTTTAGGTCTAACTCGCTTCACGGCGTCATGACCGCAACGGGCTTTTTTGTTGTGTCGTACAACACCACGATTGCCTTCATCAAGCCAGATTTTTCGGTGGCTGCTTTGAACGTGCAAAAGTACAGTGTGACCACATCGAAGCAACAGACCTACGTCAAGCAGGCGATTGCGTTGATTCGACAGGCTCACCCCGCTATTGACGTGGTTGAGGTTGAAGGTTGGCAGGCAGTTGCAGAGAAGGCGTACGCATGAGCAAGGTCATCGGCACCATTGACCTCACGCCTACACGTGAGGAGCACGCCCGAACTTTGTCGTACATCTTGGGCAGTCACATGCGAGGCACGGGCTACAGTTTCGGCAATGACTTTTGGAACTACACGCCCGAAGAAGAAAACGCCATCTTCGACACTTGGAAGCGTCTCGATGCCATTGATGAGGTCTACAAAACAGCTGACCTTAGTTTCTGGCATGACTGCCCAGAGAAGCACAAGCAGAAACTGATCCGTGCCATTCACGAGGATGCGCTCGAAGCGCAGACCGCTGAATAACAAAACCCCTGCACCTAGCGATAGGTGTGGGGGTTTTTTCATGCCCGAAAACTCTGCGAGGCTTTAACGGCTGGACTCTTTTTTTGAATAGAACGGGGACGGATGGAACGATGATGATGATGTCGGGGACGATGCCTTCCGATGCTGTTGACGCCAAAACAGTAGCGGGGCGGTGTAGCGTCTAGGATTGTTGTTGTCAGTTATACAACCAAATGAAAGGAGACTGACATGGCTATTGCTATGAAGCCGACCCGTGCGGGTTTGGCGTTGGAATGCACCGAGTGTGGGTTCACCACTTTGAACCCTGATGACCTGATGTTTGGGCATGACTGCGAGGTGAGCGAATAATGGCGCACTACTCATTCTGGTACAACGAGACCAGCACCATGAAGGGCTTTTTCTACGCTGAGAGCCTTGAGGAAGCCACGGAACTACTGCGTCAAGCAAATGACGGCGAAATCATGTTCGAGGACTTGCCTGAGTTCTACGACAAGTGCAAAGGGCAAGACATCCAGATTGATGTCGACACATTGGAGGCGTACTAATGAGCGACACCGATTTCGATGAAGGCGTCATCTACGCCCTTGAGTACCTTGAAGCCCTCTACCCAGATGTTCAGTTCACGAACCTGTGGAACGACCACCAATGCACCAAATGCCTTCAGTTGAGGGCTGGGCTCGTGGACGAGACATGCGGGGCGTGTCGCAATGCGTGACATCTGCAAATACTGCTGGGAGAAACCCGTAGCCCGCAAATACACGCAGTCATGCAAGCAATGCGTGTTCATCTGCCCCGAATGCAACAAGAAAACACCGTACGAAGAAGGACACGGTGACTGCACCACCTGCGATGCATGTTGCTACAAACACGGCGACAATCATTGGAGGTACTGAACCAAAGCCCCTGCACCCAGCAATGGGTGTGGGGGCTTTTTCATGCCCGAAAAAATCGGCTCGCCGATTTTTGTAAACGGCTGGACTTTGTTGAATAGAAACGGGGACGAATGGAATCGTTGATGATGATGATGTTGATGCCGATCGACGCTGACGGCAAAACAGTACCCGCTATGCAGGCAGGATATTATAGTTATGTGAGCATTCATAGTAGACACTAAGGATGCACACTAAATCAAAAAAATGTGCACGAGTCAGACGGTCTGGCTAGTGCAGAACGCTTTTGAAAGGAGCGAGTTATGTTGACACCTCTTGATGATGTGTTGGATGCTTTGGATGATTTGATTGTGGATTGTCCTAAGCCGTTGTTGCGTGCTCATTGTGATTACTGCCTTACTTGGGTGGTTATCATGGAGGACATTTTGAAGGTTGGCGATGATGAATAGTGTCGCTGATGTGATTAGAGAGTTGCAGGGCAAGGTTGATGCGATGCTTGATTTGAAGCGTGAGTTGATCGATGCTAGTGATGCTTTGGCTGTGAGTGAGAGCGAGTTGGAGTACATTGAAGGTGTCGTTTGCGGTTATGTGAATGCCATCATTTTGTTGGATGCGCTTTTGAAAGGAGCGAGTAATGAGTAAGCATTTGAGAGATTACACTTTAGCTGAGTTGGAGGTCACGATTTGTGAGTTCTGCCGTGTACCTGAGATGAACATGGCTGTCTACATGTGCCCTACCTGTAGCAAGGACAATGAGGTTATTTGTGTTGAGTGCTGTGGAGGTGATGACCATGAGTAGGGGCAAGGAGCGTTTCTCTTTCACCGTGCAGGCTGATTCGTTTGCTGAGGCTGTCTCTAAGTTGGTCGCTGATTACAATGGGCAGGATTGCCCTTGTAATCTGCCTCAGTGGGGTTACTATGCTGCTTTGGAGGCGATTGAGGAGTATGGCACGATGGAGGGCGTGTTGTGCATGTGTGTTGGTGAGCGTTCTGATTATGAGGAGGATATTGCTAATGAGCACAAAACCGTGTGATGTTTGCGGGCGTTCCGTGGACGCTGACATTTATGAGGAGGAGTTAGGCATGTGTGTTGGTTGTTCTTGGGAGTATTTTTCTGGTGTTGAGTATCACGAAACTAATGAAGGAGATGTAAATGAGTAAAGGTCCTGAGATCCCTGCTGTTTATGGTTGGGCTGACAAGGTTGCGTTGCGTGTTGCGCCTCCACAGATTTCTGTGGGGGCGTTGATTGAGCAGGTGCAGATGTGTTTGGAGACACCTGCGATTGCGTATTGGGTGACTAGTGTTTCTGATGTGAAGCGTAAGCGTTTCGTTGAGTCTAGTTTGCCTGATTTTCAATGGGCTTATGAGTTCAAGTTGGAGGATGAGGATGGCAAGGTTTACATCGTAAATGTTGACACGATTCGGAATGGCTTGAAGCGTGTGACGGAGCCTTCTTTTCAGGTGAACCCTTCGTACCGTGAAATGATTTTGCGGGAGATTTATGGCGGGTTGCAGGAGGGTGGTTTTGATTCGGATTGTTTGGACATTGTTGTTCAGGCTGGTCTGTTTGGTGAGATCATCTATGGTTAGTTAGCTGACGGAATGAACCCCGTGTGTGATGCCCTTTGTGGGGTGTCGCACACGGGGTTTTTTTTGTTTGCTGGGTCGGGTGGATGTTGCGGAACCTACTACCTGCTAATCGGCTAGGTTAGTAGATTAGTAGGTAGTAGGTTGTTTTTCTTAGGAGCGACTTGGATTTGCCATTTTTGAGGCAAATTCAGGGGTTTTTTGGTGTGTTTTGGTGTTGACACGCCCGAGATGCTGAATTAGACTGTCGATTAGTAGGTTAGCCCTACTAAGTTACTAATCGACTGAAGGAGTTTGTTATGGCTATGTTTCACCCCCGTTTTGGGGAACTTTTGACCTCTCGTGAGTGTGCTGATTTGACTGGGTTTACTATCAACCAGTTGCGTAATGATCGGCAGAAGGATGACCCTGTGTTGCCTTTTGTTCGTCAGGGTGGTGGCTCTTGGTATCGGAAGGCTGATGTTGCTTTGTGGTTGGAGTCTTCTGGTGGTGGTGCTGATTGGGAGTATGTTGGCTCGGTCAAGGGTGCCCCGTTGTTGAATGAGTCGGCTACGGGCGACCATAAGGTTGCGTTGGAGAAGTTAGCTAAGGTTGTTTCGGCTAATGCGTTTTCGACTTGGTATACATGGTTCATTGAGCAGTCTGGGTGGAATGGTGATGCTTATGCGCAGGTGCGTGAGTGGCAGTCGTATTTCCACAAGCAGGCTACGGGTGAGGATTTGGATGAGTTGTTCCCTTCGCTTGTGTCGTTCAATATGATGCGGTCTAAGGATCCGTTGAGGTATTGGGGTTCGATTGTGTGGGCGATGCGTAAAGCGGTCGCTGTTGTGAACGGCTGGGATGTCACGGATGAAGAGATTTTGTCGGCTCCTGTTGGCGATGTGCCTCCTGCGAAGTTGGTGTAGTGATGGGTAAGAGTGTGTTGCCTTTTCTGCTTGTGGAGGCTTTTGAGCGTGCTGGTTGGGTGTTGGTTGATGTGCCTGCTAAGGGTACTGAGGAGTGGGGTAAGGGTCAGAAGATGGTTCGTGTCACTCCTTCGGCTAATCATTCTGATCGGCTTGTGTGGGTTGTTGAGAACCGTTTGACTGGTGATCAACGCCTTGATGCTGGCGTTACCAAAGTGTTATGTGATTTGGTCGTGTCGTTGTAAATGAAATGTTGCATGGTGTCTGTGGTGTCGTGTAATGTTTGTGTTGTAGTCCACTGAGTAAAAATTCTTGAAAGGAGTTTGTGATGGCTATTGAAGTATCTAGTGACCGTTCGTTGATTGAGGAGGCTAAGGCGAAGCTTGTTGCTAAGCCGAAGGCGTCTAAGTCGACTGTGAAGGTTGTTGAGCCTGCTGATCCTGTGTTGGCTAATGAGTTGTTGGCTCGTCGTCAGGAGTTGTATGACGCTGAGCGTCGTTTGAAGTCTGAGCGTGATGAGATTGAGGCGATCATTAGGGACATGATTGGTTCGGCTGATGAGTTGCATGTTTACGGGGCGAAGGTTGCTTCGATTGCTCGTTGGCGTGAGACTGGTTTGTTGACTGATGTGGTGAAGTCGCAGTTCCCTGTGGCTGAGTTCCCTGAGTTGTATAAGAAGTCTGACAAGTCACGATTGACGGTGCACTAATGGCTACTAGTTATGATGTGAACGTGTTTATGCGTGAGTTCATTGATCCTGTGTCTGGTGATGTTTTTTTGGATGATTGTTTCACGGTCGCCGTGTATGAGTATTACGACACTTCGTTTGGTTCGTCTGTGAAGGATACTGAGTTTCGTTTGCGTCTGTCTCTTGAGGAGACGGCGCAGGTGTTGGTTGAGAATCCTGTTGAGGAGTTTGGTACGGATTGGTGGGAGTCGGCTCAGGGTTTCTCTGAGACTGCTCCTGCCCGTGTGCAAGCTTTCTTGAATGAGTTGCCTGTGCTTGGGGGTGAGTTGGTTGGTTAGTGTGAAAGTTTCTGGCATTGTTGCTATAAATGTTTCGGCAGAGTTTGACGCTGAGTCTGAGGGCGATGCGATTGAACAGTTCCGTGAGTTTGTTGCGGGACAGTTTGTTTCGGGTCGTCTTGTTGAGACGTCTATAAATGTTGAAGTGCTTTTGGAAGGAGAGCAGTAATGGCTAAGATGGCTGATCTGTATGCGGAACAGTTTGAGTTCCCGCACGAGTGTGACCATGAGCGTTGCGCTGAGTGTGAGGATGGCTGTGTGGCGTGTGATGCTTGGGTTGCTGAGCAGGGTTGTGTTTATTGCGAGGCTTCGTATGGGTGTTTTTGTGATGCTCGTGACGACGCTTACATGGAGCGTGACCTGTGACTCGTATCAGATGGAACACGGCTGAACAGTCCCGTGATTGGCGTTCATTGAACGAGGCGATTGACTTGTTACCTTATGGTGATGTGCCTTGTCAGAATGATCCTGACTTGTTCTTTTTGGAGGATGCGTCTTCTCCTTCTGCTTCGTTGCGGGCTGCAAAGTTGGCGTGTGATGGGTGTGGCGTGAAGGAGTTGTGTGCTGAGTATGCGATTAAGCATGAACCTGATTATGGTGTGTGGGGTGGCACTACTCCTCGTGAGCGTCGCATGTTGTTGATTGAACGCAAGGGGGAGGCTCCTAATGATCCTCGATAACGTGTTGTTTGATTATCAGCGTGATGCTGTGGCTCGGATGTCTGGTCAGTCGGCTGTATTGTTGGCTGACCAGCCCGGCTTGGGTAAAACGTTGGAGGTGTTGGGTGCGTTAGCTAAGCGTGGCTTGTTCGATGACTCTGACAGCCCTTCGGCTACGTTGATTCTGTGCCCGATTGTTGCGGCTCAGTCGGCTTGGGCTGATTCGATTGACAAGTTTTTGCTGGACACTTACAACGTTGATATTTTGAATTTGTCGCATGGTTCGACTGCTCAGAAGCGTGCACGGTTGCGTGAGTTTTTGGA
>Ga0181343_1001135_pt1 | contig 10726 bp, 20 predicted proteins | sample Su13VDMLBSD_FD_130110 | JGI IMG/M metagenome (GOLD analysis project Ga0181343, IMG submission 130110) | Freshwater viral communities from Lake Michigan, USA - Su13.VD.MLB.S.D | ecosystem: Environmental > Aquatic > Freshwater > Lake | place: USA: Michigan | collected 2013-07-15 | reverse complement strand
GGTGGCCTCCACATCGAGCACCGATGACCGTTCACCCTTGAGAAGCTTCAAGTGCCCTGCCAATTCACGCTTGAGTTGATCGGCCGTCACTGGTGCTTTGTCTTGCACGTCAACTGGTGTAAACAGCCCGCATGCTTTGCCCATTAGTTCCAGTGCTTTCAGTTGACTGCCCTCTTGTTTGCCTGTCTTCACTAAGTGCAACAACCCCTTGAGCACAAACCTCTTGGATGCCACAACGTCATCTATCAGGTGCTCCACGGTTTCCCCCCATGCTTCATTTAAAGCTTGGACAACCCTTGGATCTTTCATTAGCTTGTTGGCACTGGCACTGATAGAAGCATCACTGCCTGTATCGTTTTGGAATGCTTCCCTGTAGCTCTGGCGTAAGCTGTGCCCTCTGATAATGCCCTGCACGAATCGTTGCTGATTCAATGTGAGGCCTCTGCCTCTTCTATGGTCTGACCCTACTGGTTGACCGTCTACTCTTCTCTTAGGTTTTACTGCGGCATGGGCCAACCGTTCCGCTTCGCTTAGGCCCGCCATCTCCGCATCTGCCTGCTCCGCATCCCAAACCGCCTCGGCCTCGGCCAACTCTGCCTTGTACATACCCGCACCAGTATTTCGCATAATCACCGCCTCCATTTTGTGACTGACCAGTCTACTTTGTGCACACCAAGTGCAGGCCGTGAACTGTTCGTATTCCACACCATTCTAAGTTATCCACAGCCTGTGGACAACCCCTTTTTATCCCCAGCTTTATCCACAGAAAATGTAGTACTTTTGTTTCCAAAAACGTATACCCCCATGAGTATTTTTCCTAATCGGCCGTTTAAGCCGTTTTTTCAAGGGTGCTAAGGCACTGGTAGCCATGTACCCCCAAAAACGCATACAGGCCGTTTTAGATACCACCTAGAGTATGCCAACCATACACCCCTGTATGTTGCCCACAGGCGTGAGCTTTTTGCTCTTATTAGTGCACACCAGTTTCCCTAGGAAACCCCTAGAAAAGATGACCGTAAGAGAGCTTGAGGTAATAACCCCACAATTTAGTCAACTACATATTGTGGTGTTTGACAGAACAATATCTTTTTAGACTACAATCACTTCACACCACTTTCGGTGTGTTTAAACAGGGGTTCTAGACCATGCAACAAGTCCAGTTAAAAGACCTGCCTAAGGGCGAGTTCTTCAAGCGTAAGGCTGATGCCAACAAGGTATATCAGCGCACAGAGTTCAACCGCTCTGCCAAGAAATATGACTGCCGTGACATGCTCGATGTTTGGGGCAACGGCCTCCAGTTAAAGGGTTCAACCCTTGTGTTCATCGGCTTTGACTATTAAGAGGCACACCATGAGCTTGACACAACATATGGTCATTTTCCGCAACAAGGTGCGTGGCTACACCAAAAACCAATGTGACTACGCTGTGCGTGACATTCACGACACCTTGCGTGTGCAGGGCGGTGACATGCGTGATCCCTACATTGAGAAGCTGTGGGCAGAATTGGACGCTGTGCGTGAGAGACAGCATGTGCTGTCCCGAAAGGATCGTGACTCACTGGCCAACAGATGGCACACCCGCTCAGGCGGCCAACCTCTGGACACTGAGGCCTGACATTTCAGCGGTAAGCCCGCAGGGCTTATCAGTGCAATGTCGCACTACTTGGAGAACCAAACCATGACTGTCAATATTGATCGCTTCCAACCAACAGCCACTGCCCTGACTGCCACTGCTGTTGTGGCCAACCTCAAAGCCCGCCTCAAGATGGCACAGCGGGATTACCTGTCATTCCCCAACGCCACACGTTGGAACGTCCAAACACGTGACGCATTTGTCTATCAGCAAGCGTTCTACTTTTTTAATGCTGTCAGCCGTTCCTATGAGGACAAAAACGCCTGTCTCATTGCACTGGGTGCTGAGTCCAATGGCAACTGGGGTGACGTGATCTGCCAACATGCGTTTGGCCTGACTCTCACTGCCGCCTTGCGTGAACACGCCAACTGCCCTTAATTCAATCAACTCCGGAGAATCAACCATGGTCACAGAGCAAGTCAGAGACTATACGCACCTGTCAAAGGATCACAAGGGCGTGTTTGGTCAGATGGTCTACAACTACAGGTCACCCACACACTGGGGCAGTGATGGCCTGTGCGAGATTCGGGTCAGCTTTTGGGGTGACCTCAAAGAGGCTGAGGTGCAATTCAGCTACTCATCGGGCGGTTGGAACAAAGGGTTCACCAACTTGCAGATTGCCGAGGCAATGAAAGAGGCCTTTGCCCTTGCGGAGCACCGCTTGGCCGTGCTTGAAAAGTGCCCTTGGCAAGCTCAGGTTGTCGCCTGACATTACAGCGGTAAGCCCTGCGGGGTTTACCAGTGGAATGTCCCACTGATTGGAGATCTTAAAAATGAACCAACTACATGCGAACCGTGAGGATTGGCTCAACGCTTGCGTTGATGAACTCCGGCCGTTCTTCTCTTCCAATGGCCACACCCTGCCCGCTGAGATTCGGGTTGCCTGTGCCTATCCAACCAACGCCAAACGCTCCGGCTTCAAGGTGCTTGGCCAGTGCATCCCAAACACCAACTCTGCTGACGGCCACTTTGAAATTTTCGTGTCACCGCAGATTGACAACCCTTACAAGGTCACTGAGGTTTTGATTGCCCAACTGGCTTGCACTGCAAAGGGTGCATTGAATCAGGCCAACCAAGCTTACGCCAAGGTTGCCGAGGCCATGCACATATTGCCCGATGGCAACAAGTCCAACCCCTACTATGAAACCAACCATGGGACGGCCTTTGACCTCGCTTATGCGGCCATCATTCAATCACTGGGTGCATACCCTCACGCTAAGGTTGACGTGACCACACACAAGACACAAGGCACACGCCTGTTGTTGGCCGTGTGCCCAACATGCGGTTGCAAAATTCGCATGACCGCCAAGTGGACATTGAATGCACACGGTGACGTGGATCTGCCCACGTGCCGTTGTGGTGACCTGTTTAACCTTGTTTGATGACCGTACTAGAGAGAGAAAAAACCATGCAAAAAGCCCTTAAAGACAGCCTGTTGGCTATCCCAAACAACGTGATCATTGGTGCAACCATTGCCAACGGTGCACCTAGTCACTTTGTGACCAAGCTCCAACGCATTGATTGGCTTGGCGAACAAATTGAACTTGGCCGTTTGACCCTTGATCAAGTGTCTAATGCCAAACCTGTTGTGGCCTCACAGCCCACAGCCATTGACACGGCCAAGCTTGATGCCCTCGAATCAGTGGCCAACCGTGCCCATGCTTACGCCTTGCAGGGTCTAGACCTCGGCCGCTCAGTCGAAAGCGCAGTGACCGCAATTGCAGGGGACGTGGCCTCTACCCGCATGGCCATTGACCAACTGGCCAAGGCTCAGGCCGCCTCCATGGTTGACGATTCCAAGGTGCAAGCTGAGGTTGCCACTGCCATTGCCAAGGCCTTTGCACCGTTTAAACAGGCCGTCATTGATGCCAACGCACAAGAGGCCGTGGCCTCCGGTGTGGCCGCCACTGTGATTGACCGCAAAACCGCTCTTGATGTTTTTGGGGTCAACGTGATTGACAACAAGGGCAACCAAGTTTGGGTTGACATTTGGAACGCCTCCGATGCACCCGCCATTGACCCCAACTTTGTGTGGTCAGAGGCTATTTTGCGTCACCTGTTGTTGTCTCAATACACCAATGAGAACATGTGGTTTGGCGGTGAAAAGGGCACAGGCAAGTCAGAGACAGCCCGCCAGTTTGCCGCCCGCACTGGCCGCTCATACGTGCGTATCAACTTTCACAAGTACTCAACTGCTGAGGACTACTGCGGATCGATTGGCCTTGAGAATGGTGCGACAGTGTTTAAACGTGGTGCGTTCCTGACCGCCTTTGCCTCGCCCTCTGCAGTGATTTTGTCGGATGAGATCTCCAACTGTGCGGCCGGAGAGCTTGCCCCGCTCAATGGTTTTCTCGAACCCAACAGCGCAGTGAACTATGGCGGCCAAGTGCACCGCAGGGCACGTGGCGTGATGGTGTGTGCCGCTGACAATACGCTGACCAACGGTGATCAGTCCGGCCGATACGCTGACACACGTCAAATGAATTCATCACTGGCTGACCGCTTCGCACGTGTCATCAAGTTTGAATACCTCAGCGCAGATGATGAGGCTGAGGCTCTGATCCGGCACACCGGATGCCATCAGGCACTGGCCACGCATGTTGTGGCGGCCATCAATGCGGCACGTGCAAAGGTTGAAACAGGGGACGTGATCGATGCCCCATCGATTCGCTCCGCCATTGCATTCATTCGCAGTTTAAACATGCTATCAGTGGATGAGGCTTGGCACTCAGCCGTGACCGCACGTCAACCCTCAGAATCTGCGGCCGCATTGGATGCCATCAAGGCCGCTTACATCAACCCCGCTGACGTGGCTCAGTGGATCTAAGGAATATCAAAATGACAAAAGCAAAATACCGTGGATGGGAATTCAAATCTGCCCTCACTGCGGCCATTCACAAGATGGCCTCAGATCTCAAGATCAAACGTGTCATGGTGACCTTTAAGGATGAGATCCCAACAGCGGCCATCAACCGCCATGGGCAGATCTACATCACCAACATTGCAGATGATGCAGTGCTGACCCGCTTTGACCTTGAGCGTTTCACTGGCTTTGCCCTGCATGAGTTACTGCACCGCAAGTTCACCAACTTTGATGCCATCGACAATTCAAAGGTGAGTTACCTTGTGCAATTGCACAATGGTTTGGAGGATGCCTACATTGAGAATCGTGCCGTGGCTGAGAAGCTGACCGGCAATGCTGAGGGCTTGCTCCGCACCCTGATTGACAACATGGCACGTGAGGGCTTGGCCGAGGTGTCAGATTGGGCTGACCCCCGCCAATATCCCTTTGCACTGGCGGTGTATGCACGTAAGCACAGCACCGTGCAGATTCCATTGGCCAAGGGCTTGAAGCCCATTTTCGATGAGGCTTGCAAGCGTTTAAACACATGCAACTCTACGCATGACACATGGGCACTGGCTGAGTGGGTGTTTGACCAACTCAAACAGATTGGCAAACCTCAACAGCCCACACAACCCGATCAACCACAGGATCAGCCAACCAATGGCCAACCTTGTGATGATGGCAACCCCAGTGACCAAGAGGGCGGCAATGCCCCTACAGAGGCCGGAGAGGGGGGCACAAGCCCCGATCAGGGACAGGGTGAGGGTGATGCCCCAACTCAGGGAAAAAACGCCCCTGAGGCCGGAGAGGCTCAGTCCCCCATCAAGGGTGAGAAGCAAACCTCAAAGGGCAAAGTGCTTGTGATTGCCAAGCCCCGCTCAACAGAGCCTAAGGCTGACGTGCCCGACTCTGCCAAGCAGTGCGGATCAATCAGCAACTGGGTTGTGACAAAGGATGCCTACCACGTAGGTGATGTTAGACGTTGGTCAATTGACTTTTAAGGACTGCCATGATCCCCGCAAAATTACGTTATGAAATTCGCAAAATGTTTGAGAACTCAGGCACTGAGGAATTCGACAACAACCGCAAAACAGGGTCAATCAACGTCAACGCATTGGCAGGGTATGGCCACACTGACCGCCTGTTTAAACGTAGGACTGAGGTAGCAGGAATTGACTCAGCAGTGACTATTGTTTTGGACTGCTCCGGCTCGATGGGTGATGAGCCTGAGCGCATGGCAAACGCTGTGCCTGTGGCCTACGCCTTGTTGGACACATTGGCTCAGGCCGGAGTGCCAACCTCACTGGTGACATTCAGCAGTAACGTTTCAGTGCTCAAGCCGTGGTCAATGCCCGCCAAAAAGGTCAAAGGCATGTTGGAGCGTTTAAACACATCCGGTAGCACCAATGACTATGCGGCCGTGCAGTTTGCCCATGGCATGTTGCTCCGCAGATCTGAGGCACGTAGGGTGTGCTTTGTCCTCACTGACGGTGAGGGTGAGCCGGACGCAACACGTGCCCAGTGCGAGTCAGGCACACGCCTTGGCATTACAACCATTGGCATTGGCATTCTGCAATTTGTGCAACATGTCTACCCCAATGCCGTGCGTGTCAACAACGTGGCTGACATGGGCACTGTGGCATTCACCAAGCTTAAGCTTGCCGCCTGAGGGGGGCTACCCCTTGATGACCGTAACTACAGGAGAGAACAAATGAACACAATCAAAATGACCTTGAGTCTTGAAATTGCCGGAGGTGAAAACTGGCAAGAGCGTTTGGCCGATGCCTTGTTGGCCATTCAATCAACAGTACGTGAGACTGAAAAACTGCGGGTGTCTGACGCATTAGATGGCAACGACTTTGCCGCTTACTACACCTTATTTGGAGAATTGAAATGAGCGACAACAACATTGCATTGTTTGAAGTGGCACGTGTTGCACTGGCCAATCATCACTGGCGGGAAATGATCGGGGAAATTTTAGACCTGTCTGATCAAGAGATGGATTTTCTGCAATATGCCGCAGAGCTTCGTTTAAACATAGGAGAGTCAGCATGAAAAAGTACAAAGTTTGGGTGAAAGAAATTGCCTATCACTACGCCTTTATTGAGGCCGAGGATGAGGACACGGCCTTTGACATTGCCTTGAATATGGATGGGTCAGAGTTTATTGCAAGCGATCAAATGGACTGGGAAATCTACAGCGTAGAGGAGGCCGCCCAATGAACGAAAGAGAACAGATTGTTTATCTTAGGACGGCTCTTAAGAACCTTGCCGAGTCAGCAGATCGATATATCGATGACGGCTCATGGATCGAGCATGTGCATCTTGATGTGCAGTTTGCAAAGGAGGTTTTGAGAAACACACGTTTAAACAAGGTAAAGCAGGGCATTAGAGATGCAGTGGGTAAATCAATTACAGGAGAGAAATAATGTTGGAAATTATCAAAACAGATGATGGTTATATGGTTCAGCACACCGACGGTGAACTGGAGGGCGAGTGCCTCTGTGATGCCAATGGCAACAACCTATTTGACACCTATGAGGAGGCTGAGTTAGTGTTTTATGGCACTGAGCCGCAAACACCTTGGAGCAAGGCCAATGCCGCCTTCTATGAGTGGGAAAGGGATTTTGGAGAGGAATCGGATCTTTCAGATGATGATCGCATGATATGGGTAGAGGGGTATCTGCAAGCTTTGAGAGATGCAAAATGAACTTCACACCTTGGCAAAAATTAGAACGTGCCGTGCTGTTGATCAGCATCATTGTGTTAATGCTAGATCTGTTTTACTGGAGGCCATGATATGTTTAAACACATTAGCTCTTACCCTTGGACATTGGGCGGCTCAGGCCTTACTGTTTGGGGTTATGAACAAAAATATGGTAGGCCGTTGGTTGTGAACTGCGACACAAAAAACGAACGCCTACCCATGCCGACCGCAACAAAACGTGCCAACGCACGACTGATTAGCATCGCCCCGCAAATGTATGAGATTATTCAAACGATGCATGGCAACTCAGAGGCCATGGCTTTAGTCGCTTACATGGAGAAAAATCATGAGGATTAAAACCCCAAAAGATCAAGACTTCGAAAAGATCTACAAGGCTTATGCGGGGCTGATTGATTGGATTGGGGGCAATGACGTTGATGGTCAGGAAACCCTTGGCCTACTACTCAAAGCCGCTGTGTCTATAGCCGTGACAAACCGCCTACCCAAAGATGACATACTGGAGGTGGTATCCGTGACCTATGAAATGGAGCGCATGATGCGTCCCGATTCGGGTGAGGTGCATTGATGATCAAGGTTAAAACCCTGACCGATCACCGCCCCGCATTTCTCAAAGCCGCCTACAAATACGATAACCTCATTGATCTTATGAACCACGAACGCTTTATCAAAGCCGGAGAACGTTACATCAAATACTCACCCGATGCGTGGATGGTTTACCGCATGAGTAAAGATCGTGTGCCTCGTTATTGTGGTGCTTATGAGTCAATCACCCGTGCCGTGTTCTATGCTCGTTTAAACAGATAACCTACCAGCAGCGGCTGCTGGCTGCGTTTAAACAAAAGGGGGCTTGCTGCCCCCTTTTTTTAATACAGAATATCTTTTATCTTGGCTATGAATATTGGGGTTCTTTCCCCCACGTAAGCTCCCGCAATATTGAATTCAAAGTATTCTGCGGCCTCTTCGTCATCCATGCCGTCCCGCTCACAGAGAATCTCAATGATCTTGGTTGTGTCATACGCAACGACCGCATCCATGCCGATCCTCTCAGCCACCCCAATGATGGCGGCATCAAATTCCTTTTCAGACAGGAACAGCAACCCTTCGAACATCAAGTCTAGATCCTCCCGCAAGTACAGCCGGTTGGGTAGATCGTTTAAACGATCTTCAGGTAGCTCATCTGGTGAGCTTGCAGGTGAGCCACCCGTTTCCTTGTTTAAACCGTCAGAATGCATCTAAGTTCTCCGAGTAAGTCCCTGCCGTTTTGTTATACAGCATGGTTGTTTCACCTTGTGTGCCGACCCAACGGTAACGGCACTTCCATACTGCGATCTCCACGTGGTGCTCTCTGCGATGCACAGTGATACCGCAATCAGTCTTAGCCCACCATGCCATCGATCCGGCAATGGACATGCCGTCAGGGCGGGGCTGTTCTACGCCTTGGCGTGTGATCTTAGAGGGGTGTGCAACAAACCATGTGTGAACATCGTGAGCCTTACAAAACTTCTGAACCCTTGTCAACATATCGCTGATGGCGGCCGTTTCTGTGCCATCCGCACGTGGCAGTTCAATGTAGTTATATGGGTCAATGACTAAACCCCGCACACCCATGCGCTTGACTGCCGCACGTGCCCGCTCAAGTATTGAGTCCAATGTGGACGGCTCTTCTCCGTTTGTATCAATGAACAGGAAATGATCCTTAACAAATTTAAACGCTCTTTCCTTTTCCTGCTCCGTCATTCTGTCCCGACCTTCAAAGAACCGCTTGCGTGTGTAGATCTCCATGAGTCGGCTAATGTGGATCTCAGGCTGATTCTCAAACGAACACACCGCAAACTTCCAATCATGCGCTTGGGCTAAGTTGACCATGATCTGATCAACAAAGTTGGACTTACCCGATGATGGATAACCGGTGACCACCGTTAGCTGTGCCGGTGCGACTGTGTAAATCTCATCAACCGATGTGTACCCCGTTGAGAATCCCTTGCCCGTGCCCTTCGAGTACAAGTCGTTTAAACGATCAAAGTATGTGCCTGCATCGCTGATGCCAGAAATGGGGTACGCAGCCGCAGACTCAATGACTTTAAACACCTCCCCTGTCCGTGAGGGGTCGTCAAGATGTACCTCGTTTAAATCCTTCTTTGCAAATTTAGCCAGCCTGCATTTCTCTTTACCGATTCTGCGGGCAAGTTCCTCTGCCAGTGCTTGCCCTGCGGTGTCCTGATCTGTGGCTAGAACTACATAGGGTGCGGCATCGATGATCTCTCGTGCATTCCATACGTAAGCGAATCGCTTATCCTCTGATGGCAGAACCTTGCCATCTGCGACTTTGATTGGAGCACCTGATGGCACACTCACCACGTTATTGATACCTAGTTCGAGGAGGGTCAAGCAGTCTACCTCTCCTTCTACGATGATCAGAGGCTCACCCTTCTTAATCATGTCTATACCAAAGAAGTCATGTGCACCGCCTGAGTCTTGGGTGAAGTCTTTCTCAGGAAATGATCTGTACTTGGCGGCAACCAATGCACCGTTGCGAAAATATGGGAAGCCTATTGAATCTGCGTTCTTGCCTAGCTTGCTGAAGAACTTTTCTGCGGCAAACAATTGCATCTTGTCTGCGGTTTGTTTGGAGATGCCTCGTTGTGATAACCAATCGTAATGCGTTGCCTGTAGTTTGTTGGATATTATTGTTGGGTTGGGAACTGCTGACAATTTTCTCTCCTGTTGTGGTTGTACTGACCCGCTTGTTTGGCAATGATGGCAATGGAACACGACCGCCCCGTCTTCTTTGCGGGTTAGGGTCATGTCCTTTGAGTTGCCCTTCTTGCGTTCATGAGAACAATAAGGGCAAGCTACCCTCGTTGACTCGTTGAAGTGGAATTGCTCCACGAATTGGGGATTCATTTCATGCTGCCGTCTGAGTTTCGTTTAAACGAACGGTTAACCGCTGCGGGTTTTGCTTTGAGATTACTCATGACCGTTGTCCCACCCTTGCTCAAAGGTTTTTTGTGGTCAACGTCTTTGCCATCTCCCTTGTGCACAACGCCTTTTGCTTCAAGCATTCTGCGGGCTTTGTTTCTCTGCGCTCTTTTCTTCTTGACGGCCTCAGTGCCATCGTAGTTTGCGTATTCCTGTTTGTAATCCCTAGTCATTTTTAATCACTTTCATCACTCGTTGCGATCTACCTGATGCGGCCTTACGCCTTTCGCCAGTGTCGGCAATGAAACCTTTGCGTATCAAAGGAGCAAACCGAGGTGATATGGTTTGAACACCGTGATGGGGAAAATGTCTCATGACTTCGTCGGACGTACAGCCATTTGGATACTTGGCAATGACCTCGTAGACCATTGCTTCAAGCTGAGTTGAGTCTACAGAATTGGCCGCGCTTACGCTAGTGTCCGGATCAGTATTTCGCACCATCTCTTGCGGTGCTGTACCAAATATTCTGTCAAATAATGATTTTTGTTCCATGCTTCTCTCCTATGTTGAAAATTAAAGTTCTAATTCAATTTGCTCAGGTGC
>Ga0181343_1001134_pt1 | contig 10741 bp, 16 predicted proteins | sample Su13VDMLBSD_FD_130110 | JGI IMG/M metagenome (GOLD analysis project Ga0181343, IMG submission 130110) | Freshwater viral communities from Lake Michigan, USA - Su13.VD.MLB.S.D | ecosystem: Environmental > Aquatic > Freshwater > Lake | place: USA: Michigan | collected 2013-07-15 | reverse complement strand
TCGTTGTCTTGATATACGTCTATCAAAACACGAGTCTCTGGTGGAACGTCGCCTTCAAATACTCCAGATTCATTGTAACCAAATTGGTATGTTTTTTCTAGGGAATCACCAAACATACTTTTGTATTTGCCACCGTGCTTACGACGATATGCATATGGTTTGTATTCAAAATTCACAAACCCCTTCTCATCGTCCCAAAGGTAAACCATGTTACTTTTTCTATCTACGTAGATGTTCTGATATGCCATAATCCCGAAAACCATAACATACAACGGCATGGGAAACAAGATTTTATACCGACATGAAATAAAATGTTGTTTTTTTCGTATGTTACTGTATGATATGGGAATGAGTGAAAATATAGAAACAAAACCAGAAGTGATTGCACCGAAGAAGAAAAAAAGAGTGAGTTTTTCTCAATATTCGACCTTTTCTAAATGTGAAAGAAAATGGTTTTACGACTATGCTAAGGATTTACGAGAAAAAGATGACAGTATCAATACCGTGTTTGGAACGGCTATACACGAGACTGTTCAGAAATACATTGAAATTTTATACACAAACGGAGTCGAAGAAGCTGATGCATTGGAATTGAAAAAGATTTTTAAAGAAAGTTATGATAGAGAGGTTGATGAGAAACTTAAATCAAAAAACAAGCCGCTTTCGGATGACGAATATACCGAGTTTTATTACAATGGTGAAGATATATTAGAAGACTTTTCGAAAACGTCAAACAAACTCAAACATTTCCCACCATCAAAATACGAACTGATTGGTATTGAATTACCATTGGAGATGGACATAAAGAATGAGGTATCGTTCATAGCGTTTGTGGATGTGGTGTTAAAAGATAAAATGACCGGCAAAATCAAAATCATCGATTTTAAAACCAGCACAAACGGTTGGAACAAATACATGAAGGAAGATAATACCAAAATTGCCCAACTACATCTTTACAAAGTTTTCTACAGCCGCAAGTTCAACGTTCCAATGAGCAACATCGATGTGGAGTTTTTCATTCTCAAGCGCAACCTTTATGAGAACGTTAGTTTCGTGCAATCTCGAATCCAGATTTTCAACCCACCGAACACAAAGATGGAAATTGTCGAAACTGTGTCTGATTTTTCTAATTTCGTTGAAAGAGGATTCAATGAAGATGGAACGTTTAAAACAGATGAAGCTTCGTTTTCTAAAAACCCCGGCACAGCCAAAAAGAACTGCAAATACTGTATTCATTATAAAAAGCGGTGTGACGGAAAAGAATAAAAAAACATTTTCTATGATATAAAAACGTATATTCACAAATTCACATATATGTATTTGTGAATATTATGAAACCAGAAACAGTAGTAACATCTGTAAAAATTAATAAGACGAATTATGATAATTTTAAAGTATCTATAATTCGAGATAAATTCTCTTTACAAGAGATGCTAAACAATTCCCTGTATCTATATTTGAACGACGAAAAGTTTCGTGAAAAGGTTAAAAGTATAAAACAGGATTTCAGCGGCAGTATTATTGAATAACCAATTTTTTATCATATGACAAAAAAACCAAAAGGACTTCTTCTAGCCGATGACTTACGTTTCTTCTCTGGTATATCAACAATGTCCAGAGAATTGGTTCTTGGAACGGTTCACCGATATGATTGGGTGCAGATAGCGGGTGCGGTGAAACATCCAGACGCAGGTAAAATCATCGATATAAGCAAATCGGTTCAAGACGAAACGAAGGTCACTGACGCATTTGTTCGTTTATATCCAACCAACGATTACGGTAATGCCGAAATGCTTTTCACGGTCATTAATTCCGAAAAACCAGATTTCATCCTACATTTTACTGACCCTAGATATTGGGGATGGTTGTATGCCATTGAAAATCAGATTCGTTCTAAAATTCCGTTGACATATCTAACGATATGGGATGATTTGCCATATCCAATGTGGAATAAACCATTTTATCAAAGCTGTGATTCGCTGCTTTGCATAAGCAAACAAACTGAGAATATTGTTGAACATGTTCTTGGAAAAGACAACTGTATTAAAATATGAGTGTAGAAAAAAAAGAAATATTGATAGGTTCATTCGGTCAGTTGATTGAATATTACGATACTCTTTTAACTAAATATCCAGCAGATGAGGTTTTTCTGGAAGAAAAAAATTACGAGTATTCTGGTAAAATGACCATTGAGAACCAATTGCGAAATATAAACAACGAAAACCGTGGAGTTGGTCTGGTGTTTTTCTTGAAAATGAAAGATTGCCAGATGCGAAGTGTAACAAACTACGTTCACATTAAAGAACCAATCTAATTTTATGCCTATTACAGAAAACAAAAAACATCTCGTGCATTATGTTCCACATGGAATCGACCCGAAGAAGTTTCGGCCAATCGAAAAAAATGACCCCAAATTATTGGAATTCAAAACAAAACTTTTAGGAACTAAAGAATATGATTTCGTGGTCTTTTTCAATAGTAGAAATATGTGGCGGAAAAAGGCTCCGAATTTGATTCTGGCTTTTAGAACATTCTGCGACAATTTACCAAAAGAAAAAGCAGCCAAGTGTGTTCTTTTTCTTCATACCGAAGATGTGTCAGACGCTGGCACAGACTTAAATGCCGTGAAAGACGCACTCTGTAAAGATTATGATGTTATCATTAATAATTGGAAATTTCATCCAAATGAAATGACATATATCTACAACCTTGCCGATGTCACTGTAAATATTTCATCAAACGAGGGATTTGGATTGAGTGTGGCCGAGAGCATTATGTCCGGCATCCCTGTTATAGTAAACTGCACAGGAGGTATTCAGGACCAGATTGGTCAGACAGATGATAAAGGACTTCCAGTGAAGTTTGATATAAACTACGGAACCAATTCAGATGGTCGTTACAAAAACCATGGCAAGTGGGCCAAAGTTGTGTATCCAGCGGTAAGAACTTTACAGGGTTCACCAGCAACTCCTTATATTTTGGATGATTTCTGTAAATGGGAAGATGTTGCAGAGGCTATCATGTATTGGTATATGATGGAGACTGATGAGCGTATATTGTGTGGAATTGAAGGAAGAAATTGGGCATGTGGAGAAGGTGGATTAAACGCCAAGCATATGTGCGATGAGTTTATAAAAGCCATTGATTATACGTTGACCAATTTTAAACCATCCAAAGCGTTCGACATATATAAAATGTCTGAGCAATATGTTGGACATGCACAACCCGATAATTCGCCGGGATTTGAGATACCAAAAATAAACATAGACAAAATAAAAGGAGAACTCAATGCAGAAAAGCTTTAAAATACACAAAGGTATTGGAATAAAGAAAAAATTTCCGTTTGTTTACATACGAAAGATTACCCCTATATCTTTCTTATTCACGAGTTATTATCCGTTCTTTGGTGTGTATCGTGGATTGTTGGCCCAAGATTTGGGAGAACGGTTCAAAAAAATAGACAACACCGTGAAATTTAGTGGAATACGAGATGTTATGGATATAAATTTTGTCAGAAGTTTGACAAAAGATATACATAAAGAAGAACATTTAAACTATGTGTCAAATCCACAAGAACTGGTTGATAATGCGGCACATGCAGCAAGACTTAGGGTATTAGACATTCATCTGGACACATGGCATGAAAGAATGAAGAAATTTACGGAAACACAACAACAAACGAAAAAATAAAATTATGAGTAACACAAAACAACTGACCAAAGAAGAAGCCGAAGCCAAAGTTTACAATCTTACCCAAAACTTGTTAAAAGTTAAGGCAGATTTGAAAGCAACGCAAGGCGCATACAAAGACCAAATCAAAGATATTGAATCTGAGATTAAGGCTACAATTGAAGATTTTACGGCAAATGCTACAAAAGCACCGTAATAAAAACTTGAAAATTTTCAAAACTTGTTCTATCATATAACACATGATAAAGATTAACGTAAAATTATTGTCAGAAAATGCTACGCTTCCGAAAAGAGGCTCCGAACATGCGGCAGGATTAGATTTATTTGCCACGGAAGATGTAGTATTGTCGCCGGGTGAAAGAAAAGCAATATCAACTGGTGTAATATTTGAAATAAAACATACATCATCTGACATTATGAACAACACTCGCTATTATCTTAGAATAGCTCCGAGAAGTGGACTTGCTTTAAATCAAGGAATTGATGTGTTGGCAGGGGTGATTGATGAAGATTATAGAGATGAAGTAAAAGTAATTCTCATAAATCATAGCAATCAAGCGGTTATAATACCTAAAACAAAAGCAATTGCACAAGGAATACTGGAAGGGTATGCCTTTGTAAACGTCAATAAAGTTGATTATGTTTCTTCTACCGAGAGAGGAACCGGTGGGTTCGGAAGCACAGATAAACAATAAATTTTAATATGATTACGAATATATCAAATAAACCAATATGTCTAATTCAGTCACCATGTTTTACTAGAAGTGGATATGGTGATTGGTCGTTGGATTTAGTCAAAAGCATTCTCCGATATGATAAATGGAACGTAAAACTACATCCTACCCGTTGGGGTGGAACACCAAACAAATATACTATCGAAGATTTGCTCGCTGACCCCGACTATAAAGAACTGGTTCCATATGTTTTACGTGAACCGTTAAAAAAACAACCAGATTTGTTCATTCAAATTACAATACCAAGTGAATTCAATCCAGTTGGTAAATATAACATTGGTATAACAGCCGGTATCGAGACAACCACTCCCGCTGGAGAATGGATTGATGGCTTGAACCGAATGAACATGAATATTGTAATGAGCAAGTTTAATAAAGATGTGTTCATGGCTACGCAATATATCAAAAACCATCCAGACGGTCGTAAAGAACCACTTAAAGTGGAAAAACCTATGGAAATATGCCATTGGGGTGTTGATACGACCACGTTCAAGAAAACTACCGATAAAGACGATGAATTAGAAAAGATATTTGCCACCATCAAAGAAGATTTTTGCTTTTTGTTTGTTGGTCAATGGACACATAATTCAGCATATGGAGATAGAAAAGATATCGGTAATTTGATTAAAACCTTCTGTAAGACTTTTCAGAACCAAGATAATAAACCGGCATTGATTTTAAAAACATCTGGTGTAAATTATTCGGCTCCTGATAGATATCATACAATCGATAAAATTCAAAAAATACGAAAAGAATGTGGGGAGAACATACCGGAAGTGTATTTGATACATGGTGAGCTATCTCGCAATCAGATGAACTGTTTAATGAATCATGAGAAGGTAAAAGCACATGTGAGTTTTACACACGGTGAAGGATTTGGTCATCCACTTCTACAAGCAGCGGTCAGTGGTAAGCCGGTTATAGCTCCAAAATGGAGCGGTCACATGGACTTTTTGCCAGAGGGTCAGGCAACTCACTTCAAAGGCGAGTTGAAACCAGTAAGTCCAGAATCAGTCAATCAGTGGATTATAAAAGAAGCTTCTTGGTTTCATGTCGATTATGACGCCGCTGCCAATTTGTTTAAAAAGATTCGCAACGGTGAATTGGATTTGACTGAAAAATATGACAAACTAAGACAGGTGTGTGAGAAGGATTTTAGCATATCAGCAATGGATAAAAAATTGCACGACATATTGGCTAAAAATGTTCCAGAGTTTGCCGTGGAAAAACCAATTGTTCTACCAAAACTCAAAAAACTAACCCCGGTGTCAACAGTCCCGGTTTAAAATTATGAAAACAATATCATTTTTGGTGACATGTAAAAACGAAACAACGCAACTAGAAAAACTTCTAAGTTGTATCAACGAATATGTCACCAAAAATGGATATGAAGATGAATGTATCATTTTGGATGATTATTCAGACAATCCAGAAACTCTTACAATACTGGAAAAATATACACAAACAAAAGGATTTACCATACACAAACATCACCTAAATAAAAACTACGGTGAACACAAAACGCATGGTAAATCACTTTGTAGTAAAGAATATGTATTTCAATTAGACGCCGATGAACTGCCTACCGGGGAATTGCTTGAAATACTAAAAGAACTATTGGAAACAAATCCAGAAACTGAGTTGTTTTGGTTGCCAAGAGTGAATAATTTCATAGGAGTAAATCAGGACGATGCGGTGCAGTGGGGGTGGAAACTAAGCAGTTTGAATAGCATGACAGTGGTGAACTGGCCGGATTATCAAACAAGATTGTGTAAGAATGTTCCGAACATATCATGGAAAAAAGCACTACATGAAAGATTGACGGGTGAAAAGGTATATACTGTTCTACCAGACCACCCGGACTATGCAATATATCATGAAAAAACAATCAAAAAACAGATTGAAACAAACTTGAAATACAATCGAGAATTTACACAATCAGAAAATATGGGAATGGGTTAATCTATGGAATCACCAATAACATTTTGTATCTCAACATATAATAATCTCAACTATCTAAAACTGGCTGTCAAATCGGTTCGAAGACATTCCTATTTTAAAGATGCCCCATTTATCATACATGCTGAAAACTGCGATGATGGAACAAATGAGTGGTTGACCGAGGTTCGAGAGAAATACAATTTAACTACCCTGATTGAGCCTAATAACTCTCCCGTCAAAGGGATAGGTGGTGGAATGAACATATGTGCCGAGAATGTAAAAACAAAATACATAATGTTTCTACATTCCGATTTTTACGTTTCAAAAGATTGGGATATCAACTTACTAAAGTTTCACGAATCAAAAAACATCCATGACTTGTGGACATTTAGCTACCGCATCCAACCAAACATATTTAACGAAGAAAGTCGATATGGAACGGTCATAGTTGAAAAAGATGCTATGGGGTGTTATCACAACGATTTTAGTGAGGAAGACTTTCTTTGGTTTGCCGCCGAGTTCTCTCGTTTAAATGATACAGATGGTATTCCTAAAGGAGAAGGTGTCTCAGGTTTGATATTGAAATCAGCGTGGGATAAGGCCGGTGGAAATGACCCTATATTTGCTCCATCATCGTATGAGGACATGGATTTGTTTCTGAGAATGCGAAATATGGGATATAAATTCTATATAACCTCCAAAAGCGTGGTCTGGCATTTTGGAGCGAGAGGAAGTCACCGCTTGGAGGAAAACAATGGCCAAACCTCACAGAGACAAAAAGAATCGGAATTTCGAAATCTAAGAAAATGGATAGACAAATGGGGCAGACCACCACAATTTGATGAATGGGGTATGATAACAAATCTAAAATAAAATATGAACGACGACTTAAAAAAATTAGCCAAACAACTAATCAATGAAAACTATACGTTAATTGATGATTTGAACCGGTTTGATTCTATCGCAAGCTACGCCGAACAGATAAACGCTTTGGATGGAGATGTTGTTGAAACGGGTGTTTGGAAAGGTGGCATGAGTATTTTTCTTGCGAATGTATTTCCAGAAAAAACCATTTGGGTGTGTGATTCTTTCGAAGGATGTCAAAATCCCGGTGATGCTAAATTTCAATATTCACAAGAAAGACATATATATGGAATGTATGGTGTTTCACTGGAAGATGTCAAAAAATCTTTCAAAAACTTTGGACTGGACCAACCAAGAATCAAATATTTAAAGGGATTTTTTCGAGACAGTTTGGAAGACAAAACATGTCCTATACAAAAAATATCCTTACTTCGTATCGATTGTGATTCATATTCAGCAACCTTGGAAGTCTTGACTTCGTTATACGATAAAGTAGTTAGCGGTGGACTTATTGTATTTGACGATTCCTGTCTGTATGAAGCACGAGATGCAATAAAAAAATTCATAGAGATGAAAAATCTTTCACTTCCGCTTTATTCTCCCGATTTAAAAACTATATATGAAAAAGTGCCAGATACATGTGCATGTGGTTGCTTTTTTATCAAACCTTAATTTATGAACAAAATATTAGATAACCACAATAGATTGTGCCGAACATCTTCAGATATCAATGAACATCTTCCAGTATTAAAAAAATATGCCGAGGAATGTAAGCACATTACAGAATTCGGAGTTCGTTGGATTGTATCTACATGGTCATTTCTGGCCGCAAATCCAAGTCGTATGATTTCGTATGATATCGTGCATCCTAGAGATTTTGGAGCCAGAATAGAGACTGTGGAAGAGGCTGCGAGAGAGGCTGGTATTTCATTTGAGTTCAAACTACAAAGTGTATTAGATGCGGATATTGAGCCGACTGATTTGTTATTCATCGATACATATCACATTGCATCACAGATTAAACAAGAACTTGCTTTACATGCGGGTAAGGTTAAAAAATATATCATATTCCACGACACTACTTTATTTGAAACAATGGGCGAAAACCATGTCGCCGGTGAGGGAATATGGAAAGAGATTGAAAGTTTTTTGGAAAACAATAAAAAAACTTGGGTTCTTAAAGAAAGATTGACAAACAACAACGGATTGACTATAATTCAAAGAATAGCCTAATATAATGTCAAACGTTCATATTATTTATAGAATATCTGAGACTGGTTATAAAAAGATAAAGCCAGAGTATATCAACAATGAAAATTGTTTCAAAAATGCTGCCAAACATTTTTCAACATGCAACTGGCTCGTGATTGCAGATAATACAAAGGATTCTACAAACGATATGATTGCCAATGTCATACCATCAAGAAAACAAAAAAATGTCTCGATTGGTAATGGGGCGGGAACATTTAACATAGGGTTGGATTACAGTATAAACGAGTTGAACGATGAAGATGTGGTTTATTTCCTAGAAAATGATTATGTCCATAGAAACGCCTCTTATGACGCATTATTGGATGGGGTAAATATAGGTGCCGATTATGTCACATTGTATGACCACCCGGATAAATACAAAATTCCATCCGAAGGTGGTAATCCATTTTGTGAAGATGGTGCCGAGGAGTCAAAGGTATATTTAGGAAACGTATGCCATTGGAAATTGACGAATTCAACTACAATGACATTTGCTGCCAAAGTCAAAACATTGAAAGATGATTTGGCTATATTGAAGCATTTCACTACTGGCACACATCCATATGATTTTGAAATGTTTTTAAAACTACGGGAGAAAGGTAAATCATTGGTTTCTCCATTACCGGGATTCTCTACACATGGAGAAACTGCACATTTAACACCATTGATTGATTGGAAGAACGAAATATGAATAAAAAAGTCTTAATAACAGGAATAGCTGGACTATTGGGGTCACGGTTGGCGGATTATATAGTAAACAATACCGATTATCATGTAGTTGGTGTGGATAACTTTTCTGGTGGATATGCGGAAAACATAAACCCTAAATCAACCACTGTCATAAAAATGGATGTAGAGTCCGACGACCTCGAACATGTTTTCAAAGTTCATAAACCTGATTATGTGTTCCATTTTTCAGCATACGCCGCAGAAGGATTAAGCCCGTTTATACGTAAATATAATTACACCAACAACCTATTGGCCACCGCAAACGTCATAAACAATTGCATCAAACACTCTGTTAAAAGACTGGTATTTACATCTACAATGGCTGTTTATGGGCATGGTAAAGGTGGAATATTTGACGAAACACAAGTTCCTGCTCCAATAGACCCATATGGTATTGCCAAATATGGATGTGAAATGGATGTGCAGGTTGCGGGAGAACAACATGGTTTAGACTGGTGTATAATTAGACCACACAACGTTTATGGTGTGAATCAAAACATTTGGGACAAGTATCGCAACGTCCTTGGAATATGGATGTATCAAAGTCTTAAAAACGAAGATTTGACGATTTACGGAGATGGTTCTCAAGTTCGTGCGTTTAGCTTCATAGATGATTCTCTCGTTCCTCTATGGCGTGCAGCGACGAACGCAAACGCATCCAAGCAGATAATCAATCTTGGTGGAATAAAAGAATATACAATCAAAGAAGCATGTGAGACATTACTTGAAGTTGTTGGATATGGTAAGCCAATCTTTTTGGAAAAACGACATGAAGTGAAATATGCGGTTCCAACCTATCAGAAATCAATTGATTTATTGGGGTTTGAACATAAAACCGATTTGAAAGATGGATTGGTCCAAATGTGGGACTGGGCAAAAAAACAACCTATGCGAGAACGGTTTGTCTGGCCATCCTATGAAATAGACCGGGGTATATATTCATATTGGAAAGTAAAATAACTTGCAATATTAATAAGATTGTCATATACTTTAATATATGAAAACTCTAGCTGTCATTTTAAATCATAACATGCCCGATATAACAGACAATTTATACAATTGTCTAAAACCCTATGAGAAACAAGACTACGACTTGTATGTGGTTGATAATGGTTCCCAAAAAGAGAAAATAAGCAAATTCACAACACATTCCTCAGACACTAATGTATATTATGGTGGTGGAATCAATTTATGTTTTTCGTTGTTTCATGAAATGCGAGATAAGTATGATTCCATCATGGTGTTCAATAACGACATCATATTGCATGGTTACAACTTTATAAAAACATTACGAGAAGAGATGTTTCAAAAAGATTATGGAATTTTATCTCCATGTGTTTTACAGCCGGAATCTGGCCAGTGCTATCATCGAAGTATGCATTGTTGGAACTCCAAAGAAATTCGAGACGTAAAATGGGTCTTTGTTCGTTTTTTGTAAAACGTTAATTTTATGCTTCTGAAAAATTTCATGGGTTTGAAGTTTATCAAACAATGCCTTTATTTCTATACCGGCCAACGGTTCTTCGATATAT
>Ga0181343_1001133_pt1 | contig 10750 bp, 9 predicted proteins | sample Su13VDMLBSD_FD_130110 | JGI IMG/M metagenome (GOLD analysis project Ga0181343, IMG submission 130110) | Freshwater viral communities from Lake Michigan, USA - Su13.VD.MLB.S.D | ecosystem: Environmental > Aquatic > Freshwater > Lake | place: USA: Michigan | collected 2013-07-15 | reverse complement strand
ACCTGATGGAATAAAAAGTCTTAAAGGTGCTACAAATAAATCAGCATTAAAGACAAGTAATGAAAATAAATATAAACAATTAACATTCTTAATTCAAAGAAAGATAGGTAAATGGGGAGTTAAACCAAAGCCATTTATTGATAGAGTAATTGAAGATGGAAGATTAGATAAATTAAATCAAGAATTATCAAATATAATAGGTAATGAAATTTCAGTACAATTAATAGAAATATAAAATGTCAGTAACATTATTACAAACTCCATCAACAACTAAAGTAACTCCGACTTATAATGAGAATTGGTTTATTGCAAGTTCAACAGAAACTGCACAACCTAATTTTAAATTTACAGTTAAAGTAACCGATGTAACGACATCAACACAATGGACTGAACAGGTAGAGCCTGTCTATGGTACTAATAAAATATACTTTGATGCAGGTACTTATGCTGAGAAATATATGGTTAATTTCTTTAATGGTAATACTTATGGATGGCAGAAATGTGTTAATGCTTATAGACCTATCGAAGTTTCAATAGGTGAAACATATGGTACACCTATAAATTATTATCCACCTCCCTCATCAGGAGTTGTAACTTACAATGTATGGAATGGCGGATTAGATACACAAACATTTGCTTATTACAATGCTGACGATTATTTGTATAATTCAACTACTTCTAACTATAAATATCTAACTGCAATAGGTGATTTAAATGTTTACAATGATAGAAGTAATTATGTTTACTTTTTAGGTACGGTTGGAAATACAACAGATTTGCCTCAACTAAGAATAAGAACATTCGATGTGGATGGTAATATACTAAGTAACTCAAGTATTGCAAGACCATCAGCAACTACAGGATTAATAGGAGACCAATACCAATGTATTGATATCGGAGTTAAGGGATTGACATCAATAGCCTCAGGATTAGTTACAGGTGCCTATCCGATATTACCTGCAGGAACTGCTTCATATACGGTAAGAGAATTCACAAATACAGGATTGATAAGATGCTTTATTAAATGTGAGCCAAAATACACAGTTTATACTTTGCACTATCTTAATCAAAAAGGCGGTTATGATACATTGCATTGTAGTAAAGTATCGGAAAAAACATCGACTAAGACTGCAACTACATTTAAACAGAATCCTTGGAATGAGGTTTCAAATGTAATGACTTACAATCCATCCATGATGCTTGAAAAAACTCAAGGTATAACAGTAACCGATTCATTAAAACTTAATAGTGATTGGTTAACTCAAGCTGAGTTTGATAGACATAGAGATTTATTTGCTTCAACTGATATTAGATTAGATTTAGGAAGTTCAACACCTAATATAGCAGTTAAGATAACTAATGGCAATTACATTCAAAAGAATAACGAGAATAGGAGAATGTTATCATTCGATTTAAGTTACACATTTAACAACCATAGACAGCGTGGCTAATAATATAAAAGTAATACTAATCGACCAAGCAGGTGCTGAATATGATGTAAGTTATATTCAAGAGATACCTATATCATTAAACTTATTAATAGCAGATGTTAGAAGTCCTGATAAACGTAATGCTTCATTTAGTAAAACAATTACATTTCCGGGCACAAAGGAAGTTGATAGATTCTTTAGTTTAATTTGGAAGATTAATTTAGAATTAAGCACATTTGACCCAAGATTAAAATGTGGTATTAGATATTATGTAAATGAGAAAATACAATTAAAAGGAGATTTACAATTACTGAATATTGAGGTTGATGCACTAAGTAAAGAAGTAACTTACTATACATCAGCAACAGGTACATTAGGAAATTTGTTTTTAGAGATAAGTGATAAACTTATAACTGGTAATGTTGATAGTGCTTTAGATATTGATATTAGTGCGGATGACCATGTATTAAATTTAACTAATGTAACTAATAGTTGGGCAAATACTTATAATTATGTTTATGGTTTAATAGATTATGGTAAGAATTTAGGAGACCCAACAAACTTCTATTTAAAACATTTAAGACCTGCAATAAGAAAGAAAGTATTATTAGATAAGATATTTAATGATGCAGGATATAGTTATACATCTAATTTTTTAAATAGTGCTGAATATTATAATTTTGTGATACCATCAACTGAAGAGAATATAGTTGTAACTGCTGTTGACCAAGCTAATAATGAATTTTATGCAGGTACTGTAGGCTTTCCGCAAAGTATTAATTTACCTTTGTATCTTAATCAAAATGGATATGTTCCACCTGCAACAGGTAACTATACATGGAATCCATCAACTTCAGGTACTGGTTTTGGTACATTTCCTGCAGCGCCTAATATTTATAATAATCTTATATTCAATGACGATTCAACTGCTCCATTCAATGACCCATCGAATAGTTATAATAGTACTACAGGATATTTACAATTTCCATCTTCACCAACACCATTAAGAAATTATAGTGCTAATGTAATATTTCAATTAATATTTAATGTACCTGCAGGTACTGCTTATGTAGATTGTTCAGGTGCAATAGCATTAAATATGGGAGTTGCTTATAATAGTATTAATATTTCTTTTAGTAGTTTACCGGGTTCAGGTTGGACAGGTGCAAATAACATTACTGGTTTTTATTCAATTCCTATAATTTGGAATAACTCAACTGCAACTAATATAGGTAATGTTAAAATAGCTTTAGATTATAATTTTAGTATTAAATATTATAACTCTTTTTTACAACCTGTAGTTACAGGAACTTCATCAGTTGATATTGCAATAGGTACAAGTATGTTTGGCGGTCAAAGTTGGTATAATGCTAAATTAATTGACAATACAATTCAAGAGGGTTTATTACTTGAAATGAATCAAGTATTGCCAACACAAACGAAACAATTAGATTTTCTAACAAGTGAGATTAAACTCCATAATCTTTACATGGAAAATGACCCTGACAATGATAAGAATTATATTATTGAGCCTCGTGAAGATTTCTTTTCAGGTAGTTTAGATTGGAGTGATAAAATAGATTTAAGTAGAAAGTATAAAGTATCTCCTGTATCATTATTAGATGCTAAAAGATACGAATACACATATCAAACCGATGCTGATAAATATAACAAAGATTATACAGAAACTTACAAAGAAAATTATGGTTTTAATTTTCATGATAATATAAGTGATTTTATAAGACCTACTGTTAAAACAGATGTTATTTATGCAGCTACTCCGATTGTAGGAAACAATGTTAACGGACTTGTTATTCCTAAATTTTTTAAGGAAGAGAATGGAGTAATTAAAAATATTAAATGTAAAGTTAGGTCTTTATACTTTGGTGGCTTGGTTAACATGAATTTAGGCTCTTGGAATTTAATTCATGCTACCGGAACGACTAACTACAATTACTATCCGTATGTGGGACATAATGATAATCCATACAATCCAACAAAGGATTATAACTGGGGGTTGCCTAAGCACGTTTACTATACTTATCCGTCAACTACTTACACAACTAATAATTTATATAATAGATTCTATTCAAGACAAGTTAATCAATTAACAGACCAAAACAGTAGAATAGTTACTGCATGGTTTAATTTAGATGAATTAGACATTAAATACTTCTCATTTAGGAATGTGGTTTATGTCGGACATCCTTTAAATGCTTATTTCTATGTAAATAACATTAAGGATTATAATGTAATGGATAGGCAGTCAACACAAGTTGAATTATTAAAGCTAATTGAATACGATTACTTTGAACCTGAAGTTATACCACCTATTAGGCCAACACCTGTAGGAATTGAAAATTTAGGAGCTAATGGTGAAGAGGGAATAGTAAATGGTAGATTTTCAAACATAATAGGTGGCTCAGGTAACTTTATTGCAGAGGGTGCTGATAGTGTATTATTGATTAATTGTGAAAATGTAACAGTTCAAGGTGATGTAAGTAAATTTGTAGGAATAGGATTAAGCAATACTACAATTATAGGTACTGATAGCGGTAAAACAATTAATAATAGTTATGTAGCTCCACCAACAAATCAAACATTATTAGTTACTGGTGATTTCACTATTGATGGTAGATATTCAACTTATTTAATTGATACATCAATAACAGGAATTGCAGGAGTACCATTAATATGTACATGGCCTGTAGCCTTTACAGGATTACAAATAACTTTTAAAGTAATTGATGCTACAGGTGATTTTCAAATAACAAGCGATGACATAGCATTAACAATAGATGGTAATGCACTACCATACACTACCGGATTAGTGTTATATGATAGCATAACTATATTTATGAATAGTATTGATAATGAAATGTATATAATATACTAATGAGAACATTAATTAAAAAATTAGGCACATTTATATCTTCACGAAGGACTTTGAACTTTATTGAAGGTACTAATGTAACAATGACAGTAACCGATAATGCAAGTACTAATGCAGTTGATATAACTATCAATTCAAGTGGTGGCGGAGGTGGAAGTATAACAGGCTCAGGTACTACAAATGAATTAACTTATTGGACTTCGTCAAGTGCTTTAAGTTCATTAGCTACCTCAACCTATCCATCATTAACTGAGTTAAGTTATGTCAAAGGATTAACATCGGCAGTTCAAACACAAATAGGAAATAAGCAAGATACATTAGTAAGTGGTACTAATATCAAATCAGTAACTGGTTTATCATTATTAGGTAGTGGTGATATTTATCCGGCACATACATCAGCAGTAACATTTGTAACTGTTGAGACTGCTATAAGTACAAATGCTTACACTGACATTACAGGCGCATCGGTAACATTAGCAGCAGGTACATGGATAATATTTGCCAATGTAATAACTCGAAATGTAAACGTAGCAGTGTTGGTACATGCAGCAATAACCGATAGTTCAAATGTAGTAATAGCCGAAGCATCGCAAGGGGGCGCATCTTCAGGTAACGCGAGTGTTGGTCAGTTTGTAAACTTAAACATTACAGGAGTTGTAACACCAACAACTACTACAACTTACAAATTAAGAGCGGCAAGAGGTAACACAACTATTACAGGTTCATTCACTGTAATGGATGGGGCAGGTGTTGGTACAACAAATAACGTATCGGATAATTCAAATAAAGGAACATCAATAATAGCATTAAGAATAGCGTAAAATGGCAGAAGAAACTAAAAAAACAGTATTAGAGGTCAAAATTGAAGCAGCAGAAGCAGCTAAGACAATAGGAGACTTAAGAAAATCATTAAAGGGATTAATTGACCAACAGGCAAATGTATCTCAAGGCAGTGCTGAATGGAAAAAATTAACTAAAGCAATTAATGAAACAGAGGGTAAAATTGGAGACTTACAAGATTCATTTGCTACATTAAAGGGTTCAGGAATTGAAAGAGCTACTGCTTCATTAAACTTTTTAAAAGAAGGTTTTTTAAAGTTAGATTTTGGATTAGTTAAAACAGGATTAGCAGGTTTAAAAACTGCATTAGCATCAACTGGTATTTTATTACTTACACAGGGTGTAATGTATTTAATAGAAAATTTTGATGACTTAACTAAAGGTAGTGGATTTTTATCTAAAGCATTAAAATTTCTTGGTGATACTGTTGGAAAGGTAATTACTTTTTTTACTGATTTTTTAGGATTTACATCTAAAACAGAAAGAGCATTTAAACAACAATCAGAAGCTATAAAGAAATTCTCAGAAGATTCAGCACAAGCATTAGCTAAAACAACTGCGGAATATGATAGGCAAATAGCAGTAATGAATGCTAATGGTGAAGCTACATTTAAAGTTGAAAAAGCTAAGCAATTAGCTATTATGGAAACTAATGCTGCTTTAATACATCAATTATTAGCAATTAAAAAAGCAGGCGGTGAATTATCTGAAGAGCAAAGAAAGCAATTAGTAACAGCAACAGAAGCTATTAAAAATGCAAAAAACTCAATTACATTAAATGAAATAAATGAAAATAAAAAAATATCTGAAGAAAATAAAAAAAGAAATGAAGAATATAAAAAGAATTTAGAAGAAAGACAAAATGCAGATAAAAAATATTTAGATGATATTGAAGCATATAGAATTAGTCAAATACAAGATGAAGTTGATAGATTAGATGAAGAAGCACAATTAAGAAGAAGAAAAAGAGATGAAGATATTAATGAATCTAAAGCAAGTGCTGAAGTAAAAAAAGAAGCATTAATTAATTCTGAAAATATTTACCAAAATGAATTAAATAAAATATTAAAAGATTATAAAGATAAACAATTAAAAGACGAAGAAGAATTTTTAAAGAAACAACACAAATTAGAGAATGACGATTTAAAAGCACAGGCAGAATTAAATTTAATTAATTATGCTGAAAATTCTCAATCTTTAATGTTAGCTAAAATTAATCAATTAGAGATTGAAAAAAATATAGCTTTAGAAAATACTGAATTAACAGAATCACAAAGAGCATTAATAATAGCTAATTATGAACAACAAGTAACAGGATTAAAGGCAGAAGAAGCAGCTAAACAAAAACAAATTGAATTAGACAATGCTGCTGAACTTGATAAAAAAAGAAAAGAAACACAAGAAAGAAATTATAAATATACAAAAGAAGGATTAGCCGCAGGACAAGCATTATCCGATGCAGTATTTGCTATTCAATCAAATAAATTAAAAAAAGGTAGTGCAGAAGCAGAAGCATTAGCAAAGAAACAATTTAATGTAAATAAAGCATTTAGTTTAGCAAGTGCTACAATAGATGGATATAAATCAGTAGTTTCTACATTTGCAGCAACTCCGGGAGGTCTTGCAATAAAGACTATTGCGGCAGGTATTGCAGGAGTATTTGCAGCAGCACAAATAGCTAAAATAGCAGGTTCAAAATATGAGGGAAAAGGTGAAGATGTAAAAGTTGATACAGGCGGAGGAACAGGTGGTGGAATGTCAACTGCTGAGCCACCAACAATAACACAACCGATGGCACAAACTGCTACAACTCCAGGTACTAACTTTGATGCTCAAGGTAATGTTATAGGGGGCGGTCCTATGAAAGCCTATGTTGTAGAAACTGAAATAACGAACAAACAAACAACTGTAAATAGACTACAAAGTCAAGCCGAATTTGGATAATTTAAAACAAATGTAATTTAATATTATGGAATTAATAGACTTATATATTGATGAAAATTTAGAAGATAATAGCGGAGTTAATGGTATTGCTACCGTTGATAGTCCTGCTATCGAACAAGGTTACTTCGCATTCAATAAAAATAAAAAAACACTAAGATTAACATTAGGAACTAACAAAGGAAACTTTGCTCCAATATCAGCCGATAGACAAATATTAGCAGGTGCTTTAATGATACCTGACATGGAGATATACAGGAATGATAATGGCAAAGAATACAATTGCAGATTCACAAAAGATACTATTCAAAAGATAGTTAAGAAATTCTCAATATTAGGATATAACAATTCTATTAATGAGATGCATGATTCAAACAAGCCTATTAATAACTCGGTATTGTATCAGCATTTTATTATTGATAGAGCAATGGGTATTAATCCACCTTTGAATCAAGACCATTTACCGGATGGAACTTGGTTTGGTTTTGTTTATGTAGGAGATAAGAAAGTATGGGATGAATTTATTAAAACAGGTATTTATACTGGATTTAGTGTTGAGGGTAATTTTTACGAACAAACAGTAAGTGAATTAAGTGAAGATGAAGCTAAGGCTATCATTGATGCAATATAATTTTTTACACAAAACACAACTAATTGTAATTTAATAAATAAAGAATAAAATGACATTTAAAGAAGCCGTAAACAAGATTCTTAGTAATGAACAGAAAGCAGAATTGAAGGGATTATTTACTTTCAATACTCCTGTGCCTGTTATCGAGCCTGAGAATACTCCTGTTGCTGAGCCTGTAGCTATGGGTGAAGCTAAATTAATGGATGGTACTGTAGTAAAGTACGATACTCCTGAATTAGTAATTGGTTCAATGATTACTGTAGTTACTCCTGATGGTGAGTTTCCTGCTCCTGCCGGAGAGCATACATTAGAGAATGGAACTGTAATAACTGTTGATGAAACAGGTAAAGTAATTGAAATCGAAGTTAAAGAAGAAACTCCTGAGGTTGTAGTTGAGCCTGTTGCTCCTGTAGCAATGGCAGTAACTCCTGAAGAGAAAAAAGCTATCATTGATGAAGTTATTGCAATGTTTGAGCCAAGAATTAAGGCTTTAGAAGATGCAATATTAGTATCTCAATCAGCATCAAGTGAACTACAAAATAAGTTTAGTGAGTTTGGTAAGTTATTAGATTTACCTACAAACGAACCAACAAGAGTAGTTGAGAATAAATTTCAAAGTAAACTAAATAAAATCAAACAATTTAACAAATAAAAAATAAAATAAAATGGCAAATGGATATGATGTTTCCGCTTTAGGAAATTACACAAAAGAAGATGCAAACTCCCTTATTTATAAAATAATCGCAGGAGGTCAAACTGCATCATTAATGACAGTTCAAACAGGAGTTAAATCTGCTGAAACTATTAACATTGTTGCTGCTCGTGCAGTATGGCAAACAGGTGGTGCTTGTGGTTTTACTGCTTCAGGTGATACTACTTTTAGTCAACGTACTATTACTATCGGTAAAGTTACTGCTCAGTTAAAATGGTGTGAAGCTGATTTAGAAGCTAAGTATTTACAAGGTGCTTTAAAAGCAGGTAGCCAATACGATATGCTTACTTTCGAACAACAAATCGTAGGTGATGTTTTACAAAACATTATCAAAGATAAAGAAAGAGCTATTTGGCAAGGTGATACTACTTCAACAAATGCTTACTTAAACAAGTTTGATGGTTTAATTAAAATTATCGGTGCTGCTGCAGGTGTTAATACTGCTACTGCTGTAACTTGGTCAGTTGCTAACTCTCGTACTGGTGTTCAAAACGTACTTACTGCAATGACTGATGATATGTTAGCTAATCCAAATATGAAAATATTTATGGGTACTGCTGAAGCTCGTGACTACAGATTGAAGTTAGGTATTGATAATTTATATCATTTAACAGGTGCTGATGCTAAGTTATATGCTGAGAATTCAGATATCGAGATTGTTCCTGTAATTGGTTTATCAGGTACTAAGAAACTTTATGCTATGTCAACTGACAATATGTATTTAGGTTGTGATTTACTTAACGAAGAAGAGAAATTAGATTTATTCTTTGCTAAGGAAGCAGATGAGATTAGAATGAATTGCAAATTTAAATTAGGTGTTCAAATAGCATTCCCTGATTTAGTTGTAAAACAAATTAACTCTTAATAAAATCAAATAATAGGGGAGATTAAACACCTCCCCTTTTTAATAACTAAAAAAAAATTATAAATATATGGCATGTGTATTAAATAGTGGTATTACCAAAGCATGTAGAGATGCAGCTCCTGGTCTTACTACCGTATATGTTACCGAGTTTAGCAATTACACTCAAGGTACAATTACATCTGCTTCAGGTATTATAACTAACGTAGCATCATTCTTAAATTCAGGTAAAAAATTCTGGACTTATGAATTAGAGATGGGTGTTGGTTCTGAAGTAGAAAATATCAATCCTGATGCAAAAACAGGTACATTATCAATAGTTCCAAACTTGAATTTTTACATTCCTAAAAAGCAAGCATCGGTTGCTCAACAAGTAATGTTATTAGCACAACAAGATTTATTATTTATCGTTAAGGATAGAAATGGTAAATATAGATTATTAGGTCAAGAGTTTGGAATGAGAATGATTGCATCAACTGCTCCATCAGGAGTTGCAGGAAACGAACAATCAGGTTATGTTTTAGCCTTTGCAGGTGAAGAGAGAATGTTAGCTAATGAAGTTCCAAGTGCATTAATTAGTTTAGTTACTGTTCCTGCTTAATAAATTTTTGCTCTATATATAATCAGACTAACCCCGTAAGGTTAGTCTTTTTTATTTTAAAAACTTTTAAAAAATTGTAATTTAATATAGTGATATATCTAATTACAGGCGGAAATACAATAACAGTTACATTAACGGAGAAAGTTACAATAGCTAATCCTCAATTTGTTTTTGTATTTGTAAACGATAATACCGGAAAGAAATTCGCATGTACTTCAACAGATATAAGTCCTAATACAGATAGATATAATCAGTTTGACATAACACTAACTACAACAACACCTAATCCATTATTAGCTGAGGTTGAGTTTGACGATTACGGATTCTATCATTATTATATTTATCAAATAGTTGATGCAACTACATTCAACTATAATACAATAAACACAACAGATTTAAGAACATTAACAGGATTAGTTGAAACAGGTAAGGCTTATTGGTCCGCTCCTGTTACAGTTAATTATTATTATAAAGACATTAGAACATCGATTGTAACGTATGGCCAATAGTGAAATAGTAGGAAATCTACTTAAAATAGAATTTGAGAATAACACAATGCCAGTTGTGGCAGTGAAATCTAATAAGCCATATTTATATTGGGGACAACAAAATAACTATCCATCTTACCTTTTAGAATTATATAAACGTAATGCTTATCATGGTGCAATTATAAAAACTAAGGCTGAGCATATTTATGGTAAGGGATTATGTTATGACAAAGACGAATTAACATTAGCCGAGCAAATTCAATACGATAACTTCTTATCTAAAGCAAATAGATTCGAGGATTGGAATAGTATCTTTAGAAAGAATACAACTCCGTTTGAATTATTTGATGGT
>Ga0181343_1001132_pt1 | contig 10751 bp, 8 predicted proteins | sample Su13VDMLBSD_FD_130110 | JGI IMG/M metagenome (GOLD analysis project Ga0181343, IMG submission 130110) | Freshwater viral communities from Lake Michigan, USA - Su13.VD.MLB.S.D | ecosystem: Environmental > Aquatic > Freshwater > Lake | place: USA: Michigan | collected 2013-07-15 | reverse complement strand
TGCCCGCGCCGGTAGCTATACTGCCGAAAGCCGTATCCAGCGGGCTGTTCCCGTACTGCTGCGGGTAGTTCAAGGGCTCGACGCCGACTTCCGTCTGAGCCTTCGGCACGGCGCCGCTGGCTCCGACGCCCTGCATGCTCTTGAGGGCGGCGTCGATCTGCTCTTGCGGGTAGCCCTGCTGCTTGAGGTAGTCCTGATAGGCCAGCGTGAGGTTCTGCTGGTTCATGCCCTGCCGCGCCGCGCCCACGTCCGTGATGGCCTTGGCGCCGCCCAGACCCGATGCCTGAGCCGTCTGGCCGAGATCGGCCAGCGTCTTGGCGACATTGAGGCCGGAGGTGACGCCCTCCGTGCCCAGATTGCCCGCCGTCTGCGCGAGCTGCGCCTGACGCTGCAGGTCGGCCTGCGACGCCGTGAGGGCGCCCGAGTAGCCGCTCTGGAGGGCGGCGCTCTGCTGCGCGAGGATGCTCTCGTTGGCGTCGCGAGCGGCGCGTCTGAACATCTCCGCATTGCGCGAGCCGCCGGCGGAGCCGCCGGCGATGAACTGGTCGTTGATGCCCGGCAGGATGTTCTCGCGAAGATTGCGGGCGCCCAGCTCGGCGATGCGGCTCGTGACGGCCTCGTTGTAGGGGTTCATGTACTGGCCGACGTTGCCGTAGGCGGCCTGCCCGGCCTGCTGCAGATACGGCTGCGCCGTGGACAGTCCCGACTGGCCGATCTGGCCCTTGGTGACGTCGATACCCTGCTGGATGGGGGCCGCGCCCAGACCGGCGGCGGCGACCGTCTTGTCCATGCCCTGCTCTTGCTCGGGCGTGAAGCCTGCGATGCGCGGGCCCTGATACGTCTGGTAGGGCGTCGTGGCGATGTCCCGCTGACCCGCCAGCAGATCCTTGGCGTAGTTTGTGTACCAGTCCGGCACCGCCGTCGTGGTGGTCTTGCTGACGGGGGCCGTTCCGGCCGGGATCGGCGCGCCCTCAGTCAGGAAATCTAGCATACCCATGTTGTTTCCGCTTCCAGTGGTGGGCGATCCTACACTAGGCGTCGCTGGGGTTGAAGGGAGAGCGCCGTAAGTTGGCGCATAAGAAGGCGTTGACGGGAGAGCGCCGGGGCTCGGCGCGGCAGGCGTTGACGGCGCGATGGGCGTTGACGGGAGAGCGCCGGGGCTCGGCGCAGCAGGCGTTGACGGCCCGACTCTGCTTCCATCGAGCCTTACCATATCAGGCGTAACTTTCCCTAAAGTGCCGCTGTAATCGGGCGCAACATAGCCCGGCTGGCCTCGCGTCACCCAGCCGCTGCCGGGTTCGGCCATGCCGGGGCCGCCATCAAAACGCTCGCCCGTTTGCGCATTGTAATAATCCACCATCACCGTCGAGGCCGAATTGCTTTGCTTCAGGCCCTTTGGAAGCGCACGGGGCGTCGCTGGGGTGTAGCCCGGCCCGGACTTCATCACCGGCATATTAGGGCTAGGGCTTGGCGCAGGCGCGGGGCTCGGCGTCTGCGTCGCGGGTACTTCTGTCGGTACAGGCGGGATACCGGAGGGGGCCTTTGCCCCCAAACGACTCGGGAGTGTTGGCGCGGCAGGCGCTGACGGCGCAGAGTAAGTAGGCCCCACAAACCCCGGCATGTTTATCGGGTCTTGCGATACTAGCTTGCCTTGGCCGTCGTAACTGTCCGATTTCACCATGCGCCAGCCGCTGCCGGGCTCGGCTTCGTAACCGCCGCTTCCAACCGTGTACCGCTGGCCGGTCTTTTCGTTGTACCAGTCTACAAGCGCCGAGGTGCTTATGCCGCCGGGGTGGGTCAGGCCCTTCGGAAGCGTAGGGGCAACATACGGGTTAGCCTTATCCCAAGCCGAGTTGAACTGCTCTTCCTGCTGGGCGTCTGGACGGGTTACTCCCCGCTCCAAAGCCTTAAGTGACAGGGGATTGAAGCCAAACTTCTGCTCGTAAGCCGCGCCGTAATCCATGCCTCGCGCCGTCTTCAGCGCACTGGGATCGCCTTGCATTAGCCCAAGAGCGCCAAGAGATGTACCGGGGCTGGACACTACGAGCGTCCTCCGGCCATGTAGGCCTGCGGGGCCTTAGCATTAACACTGAACCGGCCCTTGGCCAGATCCTTGCCCTTGTGCTTGCGCACATTAGCACGGAAACGGTCGAGCTGGGCGGCTCCCGCCTTGTTCGATCCATTGCCCAACAGGGCCACGGTCTCGGCGTCGATGACGTACTCGCCGTCGCTCAGGACGGCCGGGATGTCGTCGCTGCGGCCGTCACCGGCGCCCTGCACGGCGAAGGACTTGGAGGGGCGCGTCACGGCCATTGCGCCGCCCTTGGCGGCGCGCTGCGGCACGTTGGCGAAGAAGCTGCGCTCCGGGCCGAAGCCGTAGCGGTTCCAGTCAATGTCGCCCATGTCGCGAGCCGTGCGGGACGTTGGCGACGTGCCGCCGCCGAAGGGCGGGATGGCGTCGCCCGTGGGCAGCGTGTCCGTGGTGAAGGATGGCGGCATCAGCCCGCTGCCGCCCGGCGTCGTGCCGGTGCCTGCGCCCGCGCCAGAGCCGCCCGAGCCACCGCCGATGAGGCCCGCGATCGTCAAGGCGGGTTTCAAGTAGTCGAGGTAGTCGAGAGGCGAGGGGGTCTTGGGGAGTACCGGCAACTGCGGGTCTAGGACGAACGTAGTGTCGGGAATTGGGAACGGCGTTATAGTCTTCGGCTCGGGCTCGGGCTTCGGCTCGGGCTTCGGCGTCGATTCACCTTGTACCTTAATAGTCTCCGTGCCGGGGAAAATGGGCGGAAGCACGGGCGAATGTGGGGGTGGAGGCGGCGTCTTGTCGGCCTCTACCTTCATCTCCTCAATGTCGAGACCCGAGGGTGCCTCGGGGAGTTTCGGCAACGTCAGGTCCGGGCTGAACGGGACCGGAGGGATTACATACGGGGTTATGGTCTCCGGCGCCCTTGGTTCCGTTACTTTGACAGTCTCCACGCCGGAGGAAATGGGCGGGAGCGCCGAACCGACGAGCGCGCCGAGGCCGCCGCCGACAGCGGAACCAAAGCCCGAGGCCGCCGGAGCGAGGGCCGTGCTTATAACAGTCTCTATGCCCGGGGTAATCGCGGGCAGCAGCGCGCCGGTTGCGGCGTTCGACGCCACGTTGCCTGCGCCGGTAAACGCGCCGTTCATGGGCGTGGAGACGACATTGCCCAGCGCATCCACAGCGGCGCCGCCGAAGACATCGCCGAGAGCGCCTGACACGAGGGGGGCGGCATAGGCTCCCGCTCCCGCGGTGACGCCACTAAGCGCGGCCCGCATGAGAGCCTGATCCAAAGGCCTGCCCTGTACGGCGCTCGACACACCGGAACCCAACGCAGAGCCGAGCCCGGCACCCACCGCCGTGCCCGCAAGTCCGGTAAGGCCGAGAGACAGGCCGCCCGTGAGGGGTGCCAAGATACCGCCGAGGGCGGGGAGCAGAATATCGAGCCACCCGTTGTTGTTTTTAGCGGGATCTTTTACGTCGGAGGCGACGGTTTTTTGCGCGTCTGTGCCGTAACCCGAAACAAGCGACCAATCGGCCTTCTTGCCCCTCGTGTTGGATGTAAACGTGGCGTACTCCGTCAAGGCCCGCAGCTCTTGGGGCGTAGACGCACTGGCGCCCATCTGCTTTCCCGTGACGTTGTCGATCAGGGTGTACGTCTGACCCGGCGTCAGGTGGGCGTAGGGAACGGCCCCGCCTTCGTTTCTCATGCCGCCGGCGGCGACGTCACCGTAATTCGGGACGCCGTAACCGAGGTTTGTGATCATCTGCTCTGGCGTCCGGCCCGAGGCCATGGCGGCGTCAATCTCGGAGCCCGGGGCGTAGTGCGGCGTCGTGTCGGCAAACACGCCGTACTCTTCGGAGGGCGCATCGTATGTCGGGTCCATGAAGGCGGGCGTGATCAGGGCCGCGCCCGGATACCGGGCGTAGAGATCGCTAAGGGCGTCGCGCAGCGACTGCATGTACGCCTCCTGCTCGGGCGTGTAGCCGCCGGCAGAGTAGAAGGAGTTGTCTACGCTGGCGGCGGGTGTGGGGTCTTTGTACATACCCGTGTCGTCAACCATTGAGCTGCCGTACTCGTAGGCGGGTGTGGGGTCTTTGTACATACCCGTGTCGTCAACCATTGAGCTGCCGTACTCGTAGGCGGGCTCAGGCTGACCGTCGTCGTAGTAATACTCTTCGTCCCGAGAGTTATCGTAGCCGCGCTGCATAACCATCAGCCAGTTCCCTCAAGCATCGGATATGCGCGCATCGCCCAGTCTCGCCAATCTGTAAACTGATACGGATCGGGGAGGTTGCGCTGCGAAAAAGGTGTCGCGCGTACAAAACCTACCGCCCAGTCCTGCCAGAGACTTTCGTCAGTTAAACGCCCGAAAGACCAAGCATCGCCGACGGCTAGTATTACACTATCCGCCCAGTCCAGCAAAGTCATGTTGCGCGGGTCGATCATCCGATAACGGTTCCATCACCCGGCTGCAGATGCGCCATGACTAGACCCATCTGATAGTCGCCGCCGAGCGTGTTGCTCTCGAAGTAGAAGCGCAATTCACGGCGCTGATCCTTGAAGTATATGATTTGTTCCTGTGGCGTCTGCGGCGTCTGCACGATGGTCTTGCTCTCGCCATTTACCTCGGGCGCGCGGGCGTTGGCGCGGCCTCGGACCTGCACCGTCATGTCGCCCGTCTGCACGAAGTCGGGCTCCAGCATCAGCACTTGGAGGGCCTTGTTGACTTGCTTCTGGGCCGGCAGCGAGATGTCCGCCGTCTCGAAGTAGGACAGGATGGGCTGCTGGCTCTGCCCGTTGATGGCGTCCGTGCCCGTCTCGTGGATCCAGAAGTTGTAGGGCTGGTTGAAGGTTACCGTAACCGTCGCATCGGCGCCCGAGCCTCCAGTCACATCTACCGGGTTGCTCGGGACGACTGTGTAGCTGCCTGCATTGGTGATCTCGAGGGTGTCGATCACGCCGGCGGTCTCCGCCGTAACGGTCAGCTCAACCGGGATCGCGTACTGGCCCCCGACGACGGTCAGCACATCGCCGACGGAGTACCCGGTCCCCCCGTCGTCGATCACGGCCGCCTGCGCCGCATAGGCGAGAGGCTCCACGCCCGACATCATGGGCTTGCGGAAAATTGCGGGGAAAGCCCCCGCGCCGCGGCCGCCCTCGGGGAGGGCGCAGTCGTACCAGACGTCTTCGCGGATGTTGTAAATAATCGCATGGTTTGGCTCGGTGGACGAGCCCTTGGGGAAGCACCACCAGATCTCGCCGAAACGCGGCACCTTGGTCGCGAAGACCTTCTGCCGGTTCGCGTAGTTGAGATTGTCGAAGAAGAAGTTCTGGTTGAGGGCGTTCTTCATCTCGCGCACGACGCCGTTGAACATCAGGAAGCGGTCGCTGCCGACCCAGTAGAAGATGCCGTCGTACTCGATGACGCACTGCGCCGACATGATCGAGCTCTGCGTCGAGATCGTGTCGAACTGGAAGATGAGGGCGCCGCCCACGAAGGAGACGCGGATCAGGCTGTCGGCGGACCAGAACAGCCCCGATGGCGCATTGCCGGGGCCGCCGCGCAGGGCGATGCCGCGCACGATCTTCTGACTTGTGACGTTTGCGTTGCCGGACCCGGCGCCGACATAATCCGTCGGGTCTCCCGGCTTAGACCACGCCACATAGCCTTGGTTGCCGAAGAAGAAGGTGTACGGGTGCAGGGAGACGATGCCGCCCGTGGCGCTGTAGCCGGCGGGCAACTCGCCGCCTGCTTCCGTCAGCTCGGTCAGGTCGCCCGTGCCGAAGAGATCGCCAACGAAGAGCTGGCCGCCTTCGTTGTTGCAGATGCAGTCGAGGTTCGGCGCCACTTGCGCGACCAGCAGAAGATCGCCGCTGGAATCGTGGTCGCTGTCGAACTGCCACATGTTGCGGACGTCCGCGACCAGCGCGCCCGGCGTCCTGTCTGCGATGACGGACGTGTTGCCGCCGCTGTCCACATAGAAACGCTCCACGAGGGCGTACGATCCGGCGTGGACGTACGTGAGCTGGTTCTTCGTGTAGGTGTAGAGCGTGCGCGCCAGTCCCTGCAGGTACTTGTTGATCGAGCGATAGCCGCCGATCTTGCGCGGGAGGCCGCGCTGGAAGCGCACCCACTGCCCGTCAACATAGGCGTCACCCTCGAACTTGGTGCCGTCTCGCTTGATACCCGGCGAAGATGCTATGCGGACGATCTCGTCTGCCATTAGCTGATCGCCACTGCAAAGCTGTAGCTGTCTTCGGTTGAGACGGTGCCGATGGCCGCGCGAGCTGCCGCCTCATCCACCGCCGTGAAGACGGCAATGCCGACTGTCGTGCCGCCCAGATTGATAAGCGCGCCGCCCGCCGAGGTGGCGCCCGTGCCGCCGTCGGATATGGCGAGGGGCACTGCGATGCCCGCAGTCGCGGCGTTTACGACTTCTACGCCGTTGCTGTAGTAAATGCCGCGAGAGCCCTGCGGCACATCCACGACCGGGGTCTGGCCCAGAAGCCCAACACCCAGCGTATACGAGCCGGAGGTCGCGTTGCTGACCCAATACTGCTGCGTAGTGCCGGGAACCTGAATCTCCATGTCGCCGGTCAGGGTGCCGATGAACTCATACGCAATGCGGTTAAGCTCGGCCCCGGACAGAACGTATGGGCTGGTCTCGCTGGTCAGATCAATCGACGTGTAGTCGAAGGCAAACACGGCGTCTTGACCGAAGCCGACTGTGTACCAGCCGATGCCGTCGCTGTTGCAGACGGCGCTGTCTCCGGGGCGCAGCACCAGTGTCGCGGCTCCGTTGATGTCGTCAGAACCATCCGGGGTTACGGTCAGGTTGCCGCTGCCGCCATTGCGCGCGGCGATGAAAAAGCCGTTGCCCGCAGACGCCGCCGAGGGGAGGGTTAGGGTGCCGACGCCGCCGGTCCAGACGTAGAAGGCCGCGCGATCAGGAGTGCCAGCCGTGTAGTTGCTGTTGAAGGTGATGGTCGGATACGTCTGCGACAGGACGCTGCCCTGCGCCACGAGGCCGAGGCCCGCGAGGGCCGAGGCCTGCGCCTGAGCAGTCGCCGCGCCGTAGCGGAAGACGCGCCACGAGCCCGCGGCCGTGGTGTTGTCGGTCAGGTAGATCTGCCACTGCTGACCCGTGGCGATCGAGATGAGCGTGCCGCCGATGCTGTCCTTGACCGTGATGGTGTCGGGGCCGAGGTTGTTGAAGAGCGTGGTCTGGCCGACGCCGGTCTGATCGGCGGGCGGCATGAAGATCGAGTAGGCGCCCGTGGGCGTCACGTCGATGATGCGCGCGGCCACGTCGGCGCCAGTGTTGGCATCTAACGGCCACGACAGGGTCACGTCCGCCGTGAGGGCCAGCGCCAGATACGACACATTCGACGGGTAGATCGTCGTGCCGCCGAAGACCTGTGTGTAGACCGACATTTAAGCCTCCTTGCGAACCGTCGAGCGGTCCAAGATTTTCTTGAGATCTTCGCCGTTCAGCATAGCCGCGGCGCGATCGTACATGGCCTGCCAGACCTGTATGCGCTCGTCGTTCTTCAGGAACGGCGTCGCCTCGAGCAGCGTCGCGTACAGCAGAAGCTCCGGCGCGTACTCGCTGATCCAGTTGCTCTGCAGCTCCTCGCTGAGGAGGGGCGGCAGCTCGTAATACAGAACCTCAAAGGGGTAGTCCTCATCCGGCGTCGGCACGATCAGCCAGTGGCTGAAGTCGTAGTCGCCGTAGAACTGCGGCGTGCCCGTCTGGGTGCTGTCGGGCCAGTAGCTGCGCAGGTACTCATAGCCGCGCGTGAACAGGAACGTGCGCGTGTTGTTGCCAGCGCCCGTGCCGACGTTCATGCTGATCGTGTCACGCCAGCGGTCGGGCTTGTCGTACACGGACAGGCCCGTGGTCAGGGTTCCCGTCACGACGTTGATGAAGCCCTGAACCTTCAGCTCGCGGGCGATCCGGCGCTCGGCCAGATTGATGAGGCGCGGGATCTGCTCGTAGACGACGGCGTCCGAGGCCAGCGTGGCCCCACGCTCGAGATAACGCCGCACGTCCTGCTGCAGCGTCGTGAAGGTCATCGCGGTGGCGCTGGTGCTCATTTATCGGCCTTCCCGTCGAGCTTGTCGAAGATCTTGTCCAGCATCTTCTTCACTTCCTGCAAGTCCGCGCGGTAGTCCTCCTTCGCGACGTAGGTGTGCGGGAGGTTGCGTACATCCTTATCCAGCCGCTCCACGGCCCTGTATATGTTGTTCAGGATCCATCCGCCGAAGGTGGCCGCGAGGCACATGGTTGTGTTGAAGAGAACTTGATAATCTACGCTCACTTCAGGTTCCTCAGCTTGTAGATGGTGCTGAGGTAGACGCCGCTCAGTGCGTCGATCTGGTTGGCGATGGCGCGGTTGCCCTTGCAGATGCCCTCGTGGTTCTCCTCGATCCAAGCCGCCTCAACTTCAAGGTGCTTGAGGATGTCGTTGTCGCTCTTGTCGGGGGCGGGGATGGTGCCGACGAGTTCGAAGGCTCCCTGATAGGCCTCCACGATGTCGTCGAGGGCCTCGATCACGTCGTCGTAGAAGTGGCCCAGCGCCTTGTGCTGGGCGTAGGACTTGGTGCGCCAGTGGTTCCAGTGCGCCAGATTGCGGCTGTGGAACACGCGACTGATGAGATCTTCGATCATTTACAAACTCCCATGTGGCAGAAGGGCTGCCTCAGCCTCCCGCCGCGCCACGAGGCCCGGCAGGATGCGCCCCCCACCGCGGACCCATTTCCTGATTTGTTCTCGCGCCCCGGTCCAGTCTTGGGAGTTTACTTTTCGGCGCAAGGTACTGGTCTGAAGTCTACCAGTTCCGAGGTTATAACAGAAGTCCACCAAGGCGTTTACCGTTTTGACGTCGCCGGCCGCCTTTGGGCAGAAGCGCAAGACGGCCGGCAGGTACCTGTGCCGCAGTTCCGCCTCCATGAGTTTGTGGGCGGCCTCCTTGGACATGTGGGCATCGGCCAAGGTGACGGCGCGCCCGTCGGCGTAGTGGGTTGAGCCGTAGCCGATCGTGGGGACGCCCGCCGGGCACAGGTACGGCTTGGCCCGAAACCCCTCGAACCGCTTGACCAGCTCGATCGTCAGAGTGAGGTCCACTAGATACCGCGCTTGGCCAGCGTGCGGTCGAGGATCCAGTAGTTTACGACGCCCGACAGCAGGGCCATGTCGTCCATGGACCAGAGCTTGGGCATGACATCCACGAAGGGCACGCCCGTGCGCATCTGGCTGATGACAAGGCAGATTTTCACCACGCCGTAGACCGCCAGCAGGTAGTAGGTCATCACCGGGCGCACGCTGGCGGACAGGCTCGCGGCCCAGCCACCGGCCGCCCTAACCATATCGGTCTGCTGCTGGATTGAGCTCTGGAAGGCGGCCATGGCCCCAGTGTCTAGGACGGAGTCCCGCTCGGCGCCGATCTCGGACAGCTTCTGAGCGCCGCGGGCCTTCTCGACGTCGCACTGCCTGTCGAACATGGACAGCTCGTGCGACCGCTCGTTTTTCTTGTCGAAGGCCTTCAGGAACTCAGGCACAAGGCGGAAAACGCCGCCCAACAGGCTTCCGAAGATGCCTCCACCCAGTAATTCAAACATGGTGCTTCCTTTCGCTTAGGCGACGTTTTGCTTGGTTGTCTCGGTCACTGCCTTGAGATTTGCGCGCAGGCGCAGGTCGTCGGGGCTCTTCTCGACTGCAAGGCGGGCCTGCTCGATTGCGCTTTCTTGCAGGCCCAGATGCCACGCGGCGATGCTGGCCAGATCGTGCGGCTGGGCCCCCCAGACCTCCGGGTCACAGGTGTAGACCAGCTCCCGATCGCGGATGGCCAAGGCCCGCATGGCGGCGGCGTAACTCTCAGGCCAGCGGCTCTGCCGGTACATCAGGAGGGCCGTGGCGCACCAAGGCTCGCGGGTGTTGGGCGCCTCGGCGCAGGCGCGGTGGTAAGCCGCCTCGGCCTCCCAAGGCCGGCCCAGCTCCTCGTGGCACTTGCCCAGCACCCGGTAGGCGTAGCACCGCTCATTGTGCCAAGTCGCCTCCGGCATGCTCAGGTACTTGTTCAGGGCGGCGACCGCCTCGTCCCACTTGCCGTAGAAGGACAGCTCGCGGGCGTAGTAGAAGGCGTTGCGGGGGCAGCGCGGGTCTTCCTTGACCGAAACCGCCAGCAGGTCGAGGTACTGACCCCGGCTCTTCGTGGGATCGGGGTGGTGGCTGACAAGCAGCATGTTCGTGTCGGCCCAGACCTCTTTCGTCCGGGGATCGGGGATGGGGTACTCGTGGCAGGGGTGATGCCACATGTAGCCCTTGCGGGCGTGTATCTTCTCGTACTTGAACTTGATGCCGCAGCCCCAGTCGAAGAAGTAGCGCAGGCGCGTGGTGTCCGTTCCCCAGACGCGCTCAATCTCCTGCCGCCAGCCGGGCTCTAAAACCTCGTCTAGATCAAGCGAGATGCATATGTCCGCATCAGCCGGGACAAGCGCCAGAGCGGCGTTCCGAGCCAGATCAAAGCGCCAAGGAGAGATACAAATACTAGGAACGATACAGCCAGCAGCGTGAGCGGCGGCGACAGTACCGTCCGTGCTGCCCGTGTCAGCAATGACCACATAGTCGGCCTCCTTCGCAGACGCAGCAAAGCGTTCTACAAAATGCTCCTCGTTCTTGCTTATCGCATAAACGGCGATCTTCAAAGGCGGCCCCTTTTCAGGGA
>Ga0181343_1001131_pt1 | contig 10751 bp, 11 predicted proteins | sample Su13VDMLBSD_FD_130110 | JGI IMG/M metagenome (GOLD analysis project Ga0181343, IMG submission 130110) | Freshwater viral communities from Lake Michigan, USA - Su13.VD.MLB.S.D | ecosystem: Environmental > Aquatic > Freshwater > Lake | place: USA: Michigan | collected 2013-07-15 | reverse complement strand
GTATCAATAAAGACAGTGCCTTGGGGGTCGCTATATGGCTTGGGTGCTACTGGCTCTGGCGCGGGCGTGTCCAGTTCAAGCGGCGCTTCTGGCTCAGGCTCTTTGTCCCGCGCATTGGCGTTGAGGCTCAGGCCGCCCAGCAGTCCGACGAACGCGCCGATGATTGTCTGGAAGGCGGGGTTAACCATCTCAAGGATGGCGGTGCTTTCTATGACGTCATTAGGCATAAACAGGCCAACGGCTAGTGTCAGCACGACGACAAGGATAACTGCCGCCAGCGTGACGATGGCCACGCGCACAACAAACTCGACGGTGTCGTTGACACCTTCACCCTTGCTCTCAAAACTATTTAGGAAGCTCATCTTCTTCTCCTTCAATATTCTCTGGCGGCTTCGGCGTCATTGAGCCGTTGCCCTGACCCGCCATCAATCCTGCCAACGCCCCGACGATAAATGTCGCTATCGGGTTAATCAGCTTAAAAAACTCAGCGTCATTCGGGGACTGCCCCTCCATCGGCTGCGACACAAACACCAGCGAGTACAGCACAGTCGCCACGATGAACGTAAGCGTCAGCGATAACACGATGCCGACGATGAAACGCAGCATCTCCTCCGGCGACCAATCCCTAGTGGGCTTCATGCTTTTCTTCACCCGTATCTATCAACCACTCGGTGCAGTAGCCCATAGCGATGCACTTGGGCTTCTTGCAGATTTCCTCCTGCCAGTTCTCAGGGTCTTGGCAGTCGTACCGATAGCGGTCTTGACAGCCCGCCAACACCAGCATCGCTAGTATTATACTGACTATACGCATACGCTTCTCTTAGCTAGCTTTTAACAGTACGCCGACTAACAACAAAATAATTGTGCCGGCCACAGACATACCTATGGTTTCAAGACGCTTCAGCCGCGCGCAGATACTCTCATACCGAAACGCGCAGACTTGTTCATGCGTGTTGAGTTGCGCTTGGGTTTCGTCGATACTAGCCATGAAAATACTTTCCAGTTAGAAGCCAAGGCGGCGGCGCTCAGCCGCTTTCTTAGCGCGGTCTTGCGCCAATACGTTTTGCTGCGCGACCGGCGACGCTACAAAATATCCGGGGCCACCGGGCTTTATTCCGCCGCCGGGCTGGGCAGCGTTTACAAGCGCGCGGTTGGCTTGGGTGCGCGTCATCCGGTTTGCTGCGCCTTTTGCAAGTGCGCCAGCAGTTTGGGCCGTAGCTACACCGGCGGCGGCTGTAGGTGACATCGTTGCCAACCCACCGTAGCCGGCGCCATAAACCGGCATCTGCGTACCAAACAGACTTGCGCTAGGCGACAGTTTACCTAGCGACATCAAAACCTTTTGCGTAGCTGTTCCGTTAGCAACTTTTTTAATTAACTCTTGTGTCGGCGCGTCAAATTTTGACAGTTTACGCTGGTTCTTGGCTATCTTACCAAACTCATCCCGAAGTGCTTGCGGAAATGACTTGTTAGAGTTTAACGCGTCAGATGTAGCGGTCGCTTTTGTAAACGCATCTTCCAAGGTTTCGGTTTGGTAGCCGCGCGCGCGAACGTTGCGGGCTTGTTTAAGAAACGCGGATGCAGATGCAGCATCACCAGAGGTTACTTGCGCGGGCGTCAGACCATCCATGTAGTCGTCTATGGTATCGTCAAGCGCCGCAATTATTGCGCGCTCTTTAGGTGTGCCGCGCCCAGCGCCGCTTTGAGTGTACGGAAGATCGCGGATAGATTTCCTAAACTCTTCCAACATTTCAAACGACAGGGGTTTACCAGATTTTTTACCAAACAAATCTAACGCTTGGGTAACTAATTTATCTGTATCAGGGTCGTACCGCAAAGCGCCTATTTTTTTCCGCGCCGCAAGTGCCAAATCTGTCATCGCCTGCGGTGCGATGTTTACGTTTTCAGTCTCCATTGCGCGGTACAGATTACCGGACTCTTCCCTCAAAGCCGCTGCAGTTACAGGCTTCGTTGTAGGTGTACCAGCTTTAGCGCCGGCAAGGCCGCCGGCCAACGAAAGCCCCGCCAACGCGTAGGGGTTTTCTACATCAAGATAGTTTGACGCAACTGACGGAGCACCGGCGGCGCCTACAGACGCGGCAGTCTGGCCTCTGGCGTTTTGGCCTAGGCCACGCATAAAGTTCTGCGCCCTTGGCGCTGCCGAACCAACTAAGTTTTGGGCTGCTTTAGCTTGCCCGCCACCGCTAGCGGCTGCTTGCAACACGTCGCTGTACACTTGTTCGCCGGGGGTTTCTGGCGCGCGGCCAATACCGGCGCTTCTATACCCTTTGCTGATAGTCTCTGACGGCAACGGGATGCGGTCAGCATCAAATAGCGACGCGCCGAGGTTGTAAATACCCGTGCCAAGATCGCCGACGCCTAACGCCAGTACGCCGCCTGCTGCGCCGGGGACAGCGCCCACGCCCCCAAACGGAGCGCCCGCAGCCGCGCCAAGCCCCGCTGCCGTAGCGTAAGGTAGCAGTGCGTTAGTGGTGACGCCGGCTATTTGCGTAGCCTTATCCATACCCGTGCGCTCACGCTTAGTGCGTTTTGGTTTAAACTGGTCAAACGGGTTGGCATCAGCCTTAACTTTGGCAGGTGCGGGCGGCGCTTTGAACTGGTCAAAAGGGTTTTGGTCTTCTTTTACCATTTACCGCCCCCCTAATACTTTTGCCGCAGCGCCTTTACCGAATGTACGGTCAAAGTAACCGCGTTGCGTAGGTGTAGGGTTCTTACGAAGCATCTGCTTTGCCGCGTCAGGTATCACTGGCGTCTTAGGTGCCGCGCCGCGCGGTCTGGCTGCGGTTGGGGTAGCAGTACGCGGCGCGCCGTACAGTTCTTCCAGCGTATTCAGAGTGCTGCGCGCCGCTTCGATCCCCTGCGTAGGATCGGTCAACGCGTCCAAGGTTAACTGAAGTTCGACGTTCGAGTTCATCTCTTGCGCGGACATACCAGTTGCGTTCTTAATGGCAGTCGCCAACAGCTTACGCGAGTTAGTAATCTCTGACAGGTATTTAGACGACTTTGTACCTAGGGCTTTTTGCACTTCCCGTCCGGGGCTAGATGTGCCTAGATAATCCATAACGTTGGCAAAACCACCGCGCTTTTCCGACGCAATAGCTTGCTGCCTCTCTAGCTGCTCATATGCGGCGCGGACTTTATTAATTAGTGTGCTTACTTGTTGGCGCCCCGGCAATTTTTCGGCGGCTTTCTTTTCGGCTTCAACAGTCGCGGTAGCGCGCGCGGTCGCTGTCGCTTTAGCTGCCGCTTCTGCGGGCGACTCGCGCCCGGCGCGGGCTTCGGCGGCGACACGCGGCAAAGGCACCTGCGACGAGCCGGGCAACGGAGATACATTCGGGTTGCGCTGCTGAAGCTGCGTAATTGTACGCGGCTGCGTTTGCGCCATCGTCTGCTCCATCGGTGGAGCGCCGCGCAGCCCTGCGTTTTGCGACTGCATCCGCTGCGGAGGCAAATTAGCAAACTGCGATTGCGGCGTCTGGCCGTCATACGCCATTGGGGACGCACGCATCGCGCCCGCAAAGTCTGCCGGCGCGCCGCGCATCTGATTGTCGGTAAGGTTCGGCGCATTTGGCACTATTTGGATATTGTTTTGCCGCGCCCACGCCTCAATTTTAGGTCGGCTTTGCGGCGCCATATTAGAAAGTATTTTATCGTAATCGGCTTGCGCCATAACGCCGGTTTGCAGCGCGGAGTCTATAACCAGCGGAAGCGAGTTAGGCGCCGCGGCAGCGGCATTTGGTTTGTAGCCGGGCGCAAAAGGGTTAGCCGGCGGAGGGGCCGCAGGCGCCGTAGGCGTTCTAGGAGTCATCATCGGCGTTTCTGGTGCGTCGTACACGGGGCTTTGTTGCGGGTTAAGACCGCCGACGGTGACGGACCTAGGGTTGCCTTTCGTATCCAGTTCCAAGCTAGCAACTGGCGTTGCAATAGTTTTTTCGATTTCTTTTTGGGCGGTTAACTTTAGCTGGTTTTTATACGCCGGCGTCCATTCGGTTGCAGGGCGCACAAACTTATCATACCCCGGTACCCGCGATACTAATTCCGCGCGCACCGCTTCAGCAGCAGCGACATCGCCTTCAGCTATGTCTGACACGGCTTCGCGGAACAAATCCAACGCTTGCACAATGTTATCTTGCTGCGCCTTAGTCATGGCTGGGCCGTGCGCTTGTACCGCGCGTTTTTCTTCGGCTTCGTCGATAGTTAGCCGCTTTTGCGCGATGTCAGCTTGACGTTGAGCCGCCTCTTGCTGCTTTGTCGCGTTCATCATGTTGACGTACTTCGCGGTCTGAGCGGCTGGGTCAGGCAACTGCATCAAGTTTATCTTGGGCATCATTTGGTTTTGCATTGGTTACACCTTTAAGTGGTATATTGTAGCGTTAAAAAAGTTAGCCGGGCGGCGTTCCGCGACGGTAGTACTGCATTATGGCGTTGTTCATAGGCGCGGCAGCCGCGTACCCAACTATTTGACCCATAGCGTTTGTTATGGCGTTAGTTGTCCCCGCATAACCTGACGCGCGTGCATTACCTGCATTTATTGCGGCGTTTGCTTGCGCGTTGCCGACATTGTACGCGGCTGTAGACCCTGCGTTTGCCATGTTCGCCGCGCCTTGACTGACTGCTTGCGCGACATTGTACGCGTTTTGCGCCGAATACTGGCCTTGGCCCATTGCGAGATCGCTTTGGCGCCCGTAATAGCTTCCAAGGTTTGCATTGGCCGCCTGCGCGCGAGCGAGAGCGTTTTGAGCCGTTGTTGCGCTCCTGTTTAGCGCGGTTGAGGCAGCGGCTTCGCCACGGTTTAAAAGGTTTGCAGATGTTATATCGCCGTAACGTAAAGAACCGGCAGATGTCGCCGCGCCGCGTGCTTGGGCGCCCGCCGCAGTTGATGCTGCGCGGTTCAAAAAGTTTGTGGATGATATATCCCCATACCGATTGGTGTTCGCGGCTGTGGCTGCCGCGCGGTTCTGTGCGGTAGTGGCGTTAGCAGTCCCGCGGTTCAAAAGGTTTGTCGATGTTATATCGCCGTAACGTAAAGAACCGGCAGATGTTGCGGCGGCGCGATCCCTCGCGTTTGCCGCGTCAGCGGTCCCACGGTTTATAAGGTTAGTGGATGATATATCCCCATACCGTAAAGCACCCGCAGATGCTGCGGCGGCGCGGTCCCTTGCGGTCGCAGCGGTTGCCGTGCCGCGGCCCAAAAGATTTGCGGATGTCGCCGCCGCGCGGCCTTGAGCGTTTGCCGTTGTTGCGGACGCGCGGCCTAAAGCGTTTGAGGATGTCATCGCTGCGCGGTCCCTCGCAGTCGCAGCGGTTGCGGCGCCGCGACTTGCAAAATTGGCAGCGGTTGTATCCCCGTACCGGAAAGAGTTCGCAGATGTATCCTTTGCAAGACCTAAAGCGTTTGCAGATGTCGCCGCGGCGCGGTCCCTAGCAGTCGATGCGGTCGCCGTACCGCGACCCAAAAGGTTTGCAGTTGTTGCTGATGCGCGCCCTAAAGCATTTGCGGATGTTGCTTGTCCACGACCTAAAGAGTTTGCTGCGGTTGTATTGCCGTAGTTTAACTGGTTGGCTGATGTCGCCGCGCCGCGCCCTTGAGCAACTCCGGCCAACGCTGCCGCGCGGTTCAAAGCGTTTGCGGATGTCGTTTCCCCGCGGCCTAAAGATGTCGCCGCGGTCATATCGCCGTATCTTAGCGCGTTAGCGGATGTAGCCGTTCCGCGCCCCTGCGCGTTTGCTGCGCTATTAGTACCGTATTGTCCAGCGGCGCCAGTTATTACATTTGACGCCGATTGCCCTGCGCTTGCTAAAGAACCGAGCGTGCCCAAACGTGCGGAACGTTCAGTTTGATATCGGTTAAATGCGTTGCTATACTCTTGGCTGGCTAAGTCTTGCCCAAACCGCGTAACACCCTTTAACGCGCCACCGGACAGTAGGCCGCCGCGCGCGGCTGCGCTGCGCTCAAGTGCTTTCATACCTTCTGCTTGACGGAAAGCATATCCGGGGTCTTGCTCAAACTGATCCGTACCAAAAGACCTAGCGTACTGGCCGTAGTCAGCAGCGCCGGCGTCGCCGCCTAGCCCCATAAGCTGCATTATTTGGTCTTGAGCGGTAAGACCGCTTTGAACGTAAGGCTGTTGGAAACTTAATTGCTGACCGTAAGTTTGATCGTACGCGTTCTGAGCATCGCCGTAACCCATATCAATGGCGTTTTGAGACGTGCCGTAACTTTGGTCATACGCGGCTTGCGCTTCGTTGTACGCCCTATCCGCAGCAGTTTGGGCAGTATTATAGCCTTGATTAAATTCGTTTTCAGATAGTGTGAAGCCGCGATCAGACGCGTTTTGCGCGTTCCTAAAGGCCGCATTGTAAGCACCTTGCGCTTCGTCGTAACTTCTATCAGACGCAAGTTGAGATGCGTCGAAGCCTGCGTCAGACGCGGCTTGAGCGCCGGTGTAAGATGTGTCGTACGCTTTTTGGGCGGCGTCGAAACCCCTATCCGCAGCGGTTTGAGCAGCCCCATACCCTCTGGTGGCTGCGTTTTGAGCGTCAACGTAAGCATTAGTAGATGCGTTTTGCGCGCCGGTAAACGCCGTATCGTAAGCGATTTGGGCGGCGTCAAAACCCCTATCACCTGCAAATTGAGCAGCATTATAGCCCGCGTCAGCCGCGCTTTGCGATGTGTCGTAGCCCCTATCAACTGCGCTTTGCGCGCCAGTGTACGCAGTATCATACGCGGTTTGAGACGTGTCGAAACCGCGGTTAAGGTCGGCTTGGGACCTAGCGTACGCTAAATCCGCCGCCGATTGCGCGCCAGCGTACGCCGTATTGTACGCAGCGCCAGATGCATCAAAGCCGCGGTTAAGGTCGGCTTGGGACCTAGCGTACGCTAAATCAGCCGCATTCTGCGCGCCAGTGTACGCGGTATCGTACGCACCTTGAGTGGCATCAAAGCCGCGGTTAAGGTCGGCTTGGGAAGCAGCATAAGCCCTATCAGCCGCGCTTTGCGCGCCTGTATATCCTGTGTCATACGCGGCTTGAGATGTGTCGAAACCGCGATTAAGGTCGGCTTGTGACCTAGCATACGCTAGATCAGCCGCCGATTGTGCGCCCGTATATGAAGTATTGTACGCGGATTCAGCAGTGTCAAAACCAGTATTGGCAGCGGCTTGAGCAGCGTCATATGCTTTTTCGTCAGCGGCGCGCGTTTCTTGGTACCGCGCAAACTCTAATGCGCTAGCTGCCTGAGTCGCCGCGTCTTGTGCGGTCTGCGCGATCTTCGCGGCTTCTTTTGCCGCCGCAATAGCTTCAGCCGATCCGGTCCGCTGCGCCTCTAGCGCCAGCGCCGCCGCACGTTCCTGCGCTGCGGCTGCTGTGTTAGCTGCCTGTTCTTGCGCTTTGGCCGCTTTGCTGGACCCGCTAGCGGCGACAGCGCCCCCAACAACGGCACTTCCGATTATTGCTGCTGCGACCATGTTAATCCCCGATCCACTTGCTGTAGTATATCTCTACAGGTTCCATTTTTAAAAACTCAAACAACCGTGAAGAGTCTTTGTGAAGTTTGGAGCCGTAAAACATACGCTGTACTCCTCGCCTTTTAGCTTCTTTTTCGACTAAACGAAAGAGCTTTACGCCACTAAATCCACCACGCACGTCTGGGTGCGTCCAAAAGATGTCCATCGTCAGCGTTAGACACGTTTTGTAGTGCAGTCCCGGCGCGATAAAACCGATAAAATACCCCACTAAACGGCCACTTTCGCGCAGCGTAACGAGCAGTACTCGCCCCGCGTCATCGTGTGCGGCGTAGACATCGTACTGTGGGTCGAGCGGCACTTTATCTTTGTTTAAGGCTAACTCTTCCCAGTGAAGATCATAGCAAGCCATTAAATCTGGCAGGCAATCCTTATATGGTTCAACTTGTGCCGTTATCATTATGCGCTCCTGATGTCTACAATGCAGACTATCCTATCATCGGCGCTATTATTTACAACAGAATGTGTTACGCGATTGTTGACCCACCAGATTTCGCCGGCGCGAAAGTTGGCCGTTTCGTCGCCGCTATGAAACAGCGCGCCGGGCAGCGATTGAAGCGCAATTTGGTAGCGGGTATAAAATTCCGCTGGAGCGCCATGATCGACGTGCGGCGTAATCTGTCCGCCCGGCGGCAGTTTAGTGATAATGCACCGGCCAAGCTGCACGCCATTGACCCGGTGTATCAAGTCTAGAACCATGCGTCGCAGCGACGGCAGCCGCGCCCACGCGGGGTATTCTACGGTCTGGATGTCGTTGATAACGACGTTAGGGTCGTCAGGTATTTCGTTAAACCACAGCCAAATGTCGCTCACATCGGCGTGAGCAGTGTCAGGATGGCTAGTGCGAAGTGTGTTCTGGTCCCACAATTCAGGCTGCGTAACTAACTCCCGCAAAACGGAAACGGCGTTTATACCGTCAGCAATGCGTAGGAAATTCTGCATTAGCTAATTTCGCGGCCAGACGCGCGCAAGTTAACTGCCGCTGCCGCTGACGCAATCGTAGAAACAGTCCCGCCAGACGGCAGGGTGTGTCCTACGATTTCAGGAAACGTGTATGTCTCGCCCGGCTGCAATATCCGCGCCTTGACAATTAAGTTGCTGTTTGCCGCGCCTTCGCCGACCGCTGTTAAGTTGACGCTTACGTTGACCATACCGCTGCTAAAATTGGTGGCAGTAAACTTGTCAATGATAGTCGTGACGCCGGTCGCCACATACTGCGTTGTTTGCGCGTTTTCTAAATTTTTAGCTGGAATGATGTTTGCTGCAATAATTGGCATGAGCCGATCCTATCAGGTTACGTTGCCAGTGACATAGAATGTTTCGGTGCCGACGCACAACACTGAAGCCACCCCATAGGCCGCAAGAGTACGATTGCCCGTTGTCGCGGTGCCACCAAGCCGTAATGTTGTGCCCGCACCCTGCGTTATTGTGATTGCGCTGGCGCTGCCGTTAACAATAAGAAACTCGTTACCCGCGCTAAACACGCCGGACGGTACAGTGGTGGTTGCTATAACAAATAAGTGCTTGCCCACGTCTGATGCCGCAGCGGTCGTGTTAAGGCTCTGCGGAACACTGCGGTACCCGATGGTGTACGGGGTGCCAAGAGAGTCGTTGATAGTAGATGTTGTCGCCAAACCTGTAAGGGTCTTGTTTGTCACCGTCTGAGTAGCATTCAGATAAACGCCATTCGTAACCGTACCTGCGTTGCCTGACACATCGCCGATAACATTGACTGTGAGGTCTACGCCGGTGATAGTGCCGCCGGTTATGGCTACGTTGTTAGAGTTTTGGCTGGCCAACGAGCCGTATGTTGCAATGTTATCGACGGTCCATTGCAGCGCATCGGTGGCGCTTTTCAGGACTACTTTGTAGCTGGTGGCGTTAGAGAACCACAAGTTACATTCGCCGCGCGAATCCAGAATAACTGGATTGGTGTTGGGTGTGGCGCCGCTTGCGTCAGTGTATGTTTCCAGCGGCGTTGTTGTACCGGCTGCGTAGGTAAAGACCTTGCCGCCGACCAACGGGCTACCGTTAGCATCGAAAAATTGTGCTTTAGGTTGGGGGGCAAGAACAGTCATATCTAAACCTCAAGTAACATTATCAGTAACCGTCAGGATGACGGACGGAATTGCGGGTACAGGGGCGCTGGCCGCCGCTGCGCGAATTTGGCATCCTGTGTCGTCAGTAGACCAAACCAACTCAAAATAATCGCCTGCGTTCAAGTCTACCACAAAATTCCATGCGGCGGCAACTGCTGAACTGCTTCCAGCCAACGTTACGCTGGTAGCAGAGTTTGCCGCGTCAGCCCCGTTTACCCTGTACCAGATAAAAACGTTTTTAGCGGCAGCGGTTGTTTTGTTAAGCTGCATAGAGAACTGAAAGTTATACGTGCCTATCCGATCCACATACACACGCGACGTGGGTGTGCCAATGTAGACGCCGTCAGATAGCGTTGTAGAATTGAGCGTAACTGGATACGCCGTATTGATGACGGCAGCGGACTGCGTGGTGGTATCAAAAAACGCGCCGTTGCGCTTGTCGTCAACTTGCGGCGTATACGCCGGCGCCAAGTCTTGCCCAAAAGACGAACTGGCGGCGGAGTTAGCTTGTCCGCCGCCCGTTATGGTAAAAAGATTAAATAAATATCTGTACCATTCCCGCGTCACTGTGCCGTCTGACGTATCAGTAATTGGCACGCGCGAGGCGGGAATGCGAGTAAGTTGATCGTTAGGCATTTGTACCGCTCAACATCAGTTCAGCGCCAGTGAGGTATATACGGACAGGATCGCTGCCAGACACTTCGTACACGCGGTCACGCAACTTTAGCGTCATGCCAAGCCGACGCCACATGACGCGGGTGCCTGTACCGCCAATCTTACCCATAGACGCCCAATGTTCGTTGGACCATGTGTGGCCGCCATCGTCGGACCAGCGAAGCATGGCTTGCGGGTCGCTCCCTTGTCCAGTGACCACGCCGACGCCGGTTTCGCACTCAAGCTGCAAAGAATGGTTTGCCGTACGTTTAAGGTTGTTTTGGCCCGTTGGCAGCGCGCGCCACGACCGTAACCACCGCTGCGCTATTTTGTTGTCTTCAAAAACATTTAGTTCAAACGTGTAAATGTCGCCAGTAGCATAATCGCCTACGATAATGTTACCTTGAAAATTACATTGGCAGTTGCTGCGGTGGCGCGAAAAAACGCCGCTGTC
>Ga0181343_1001129_pt1 | contig 10782 bp, 11 predicted proteins | sample Su13VDMLBSD_FD_130110 | JGI IMG/M metagenome (GOLD analysis project Ga0181343, IMG submission 130110) | Freshwater viral communities from Lake Michigan, USA - Su13.VD.MLB.S.D | ecosystem: Environmental > Aquatic > Freshwater > Lake | place: USA: Michigan | collected 2013-07-15 | reverse complement strand
ATTTGTATGTTGTGCGTGGCCAAGCTACTCCCAAATGTGGAATCAGTGACAGACGTCCTCACCTTGTTGTCGGAATAGAGAGCGGGACGCCCATTGAAGAAGCTGTTGTTGATGCTCAAATCGTTTCCTCCATAGATGAAGAACCCGGCTTGGTTCGTGTGGTAAAAATAGCAATCGTTCAGCGTGAGCGAACCGCTGCTGTGGAAGACGTTCGTTCCAGCAACCCCACTCGGAAGTCCCCGCAAATTGGTTACTCTGACATCGGCGGCGGACGAAGCTGCGGATGTGAGAATCACAGGGGCGTTCTCTACCACGCAGTTTTCGATTGTGACCAAACCCCAATCAGGCTTTACCACAATCGCCCCTGAATCTTCTACTGCGCCTCCGTCGTTGGTGCCACCACGGTTGACCTTGCAGTTGGAAATAAACCAGTTGCCACCACCAGTGGGCGGGCCGCCGAAGCCGATGCCGCCGCCGCCGTTGTCGCTGAACACGCAATCCCGCACCCAGACATTGTAAGACCCGTCGGTATCACACCCTTCGTTGCTGAGTGAGTTTTTGAAATGAACGCGTTCAAACCAGACGTAGCTGTTGGTGTGGAACTGCGTCAGGTCGTGAAATTCCGTGCAGTTGTTCCCGTTGAGCGTCAGGTCCATCACCGCGACATTTGTATTCCGCGACGATCCGAGCATGTTGCGAAAAGTTCCGCCGCTGGTCGGCCCAAAGATTTCCGCACCGCCCATGGATTCGCCTTTCAGCACGATGTTGTTGCCGGTAATTGCAATCGCGCACTCCTGCTCCTCGACGATGTATCCCGGAGACCCTAAATCTTCGCCGAGGGCATAGCGACCGTATGGAAAATAAACAATGCCACCGCCAGCGTTTGTGGCTGCGCTGATTGCCTGCTGAATGTTCGTGGCGGACCACTTCACGCCAAGCGGATCCGCGCCATAATTAACCACGTTAAACACCCTCATTCCGTTGGTGTTCATGATTGCTGCCACTTCCGCAGCGGATGCTCCGGCTGCGGCCCACGTCTGGTCGCCGCGCAGGTATGTGCTGCTGTTCGCGGTGCCGCTGCCGAGCCGCGCCGTGGGAACCGTGCCGCTCGCAAGCTGGTTCGCGGGGATGGCCGTCAGCCCTGTCCCCGGCCCGCTGATGCCGCCCGATGCCGTGAGGGTGACGCCGGAGATCGCTGAGATGTTCGCCGAACCTCCAGAGTAGGAGGATGCCGCAACCGAGCTTCCAAAGGTGACGGCGGTGGACTGATTGTTCGTGAGCACGTTGTCCGGGACGCTGTTGGTTCCTCCTGTGCTTCCAATCGGAGCATAGCGGGCCTCCGACGCGGCAATGCTCCACGCGGTCTTGCCCGTGGTTGGGTGGGTCTGCGCCCCGGCGACCGAGAGGTTGGTGTGGACACCGATCACGCCAAGGCTGGTGGACTTGATATAGAAGTTGACCCGCGTCCCGTCCGCGCTGCCCCGCTGCTTGACCTCCAGCTCCCAATCCCCTGCCGCGATGTTGGACACCGCGAACCACGTGTTGGTGGTGCTGTAGTAGGTCGTCCCGTTGCCCCGCACCGGCTGGAGCTTGGTGACGGTGGCCTGCCGGTTCGTGGCCGGGTTCATGTTGAGCTCGTCGAGTTGGACGATGAGGTGGGTCTGCGCAGCTGCACAGGTTACCGCAAACAACAAGAGGGCGATCAGTCTTGACGGTTTCATAATTTTTACAGGTCCAATTTGCCTTTAACGAGGCATTTAGAAATCAATTTTTAGCAACGCTCAATCCATACGGGTAAAGTTTGTTCCACTCCGCCCGCCGCTCTGGACACCCGCATGGGGTCTTAAACAGCCGCAAATGCCACTTGGCGAACACCTCGCTCGCCGTGTCGCCAATCATCCGATGCACAGTGTCCCCAACGCCAGCGTCTTCTTTCCGGCGCAAGGTGGCCACCCCGCGCGCCCAGCCGGGCCAATCCTTTCCGTCGCTGCCGCCGCTGGGCTTTACCGCGCCGCGCCCTGGGTGGATCGTCTGCTTGGACTTGTCTCCGCAACAGCTCATATTCCTGTCCCGGGTGGATGGTTGTAGGGCAGCCCCGCGCAAGGATCTGCTCCGGTGCTCGGAGCGGCGCAGGTGTCCACGTCGCAGCCGATGGTGACGTCTTCATGAACATCCGGGGCGCCGACAGGTGGCTCGTTCAGCGCCTCGACATATTTCGCGGTCTCCGACGGCATGTCTGGATCGTATTTGAAAAACGGATCAGGAATGGCTTGGAGGATTTGGAACAACCATAGCGACCCGTAGAGGTCATCCACAACGAAGCTGCCACTGAATCCAGAAGTGTCCCCACCCGGCCAAGTCTCACCGTTCGGGGTGCAGGCCATAACCTTCCCAGTGGCAATGCGCGTCTCTTGTGTCAGCGTGAACGTGTCGATGTCTGTTCCAGGGTCAGTAGGAACCACCCACGACGTGCAGCCTGTGTAGTAGGTTGACGCGGCGTCCAGCCGGGCGAACTCTCCGCTCAGGCGGTAGTCGTAAAGCCATTCGCGGGTCTGCCAGTCACCTTTCGTCGCATCGTCGTTCCAGACATAGCTGGGCGCTCCGTTGCTGCTGACGTAGCCGCCGCTGGTGTATGGCCCGCTCAACGTGCCGGACACGGTGAAGGTAGTTCCTGCAGCAGAGCTCACCGTCAGGCCCGCTCCCAATCCGCCGACGCCAGTGAAGTCCACCAAGTCGCCGTCCTGTAACTGGTCGGCAGAAGTGGCAAGGGTGATGTTCACGTCGCCGCCGCTCTGGACGGCAGACGCCACGGCGATCCGGCCGCAAATCGGCCACACATCCGCGTCGTCCCACGCCGGTAGGCCGGACACGGTGCGGGCACGGTCCGGGCCGCACGGGCGGAAGAAGTTGATGGATGGAAATGCCAGCTTCCGCTCCGCCCACTTCTGACCCCATAGTTCGTCACCAGAAAACCGAAGGTAGGCGCACGGATAAACCGTTTCACGTTCCAGCATGTTGGTCCACTCGGTCACGTTGAGCGGCAAGTCGTAGCCAGTCATTGTTGCACCCCAGCCGGTGCGGTTCCATCCGAAGCCGTCCCACTCATAAACTTCGTGGTCGAACGCGAAGAATCCTTCATAACCGTTGGGCAGAAGCTGGCCGAGGATTGTGCCGTCGTAATATGTCGAAGCGTCTTCCGTGTAACCCGACAGCATTGCAAGCGACATGTTGTCCTGCATTTGTTCGCGCCGCCTCACGAGCGGAGCAACCGTGCAATCGCCAGCCCGCCACGGATATTTACAGTCGTCCGTGAGCGGAATAAGCGCCATCAAAGCCTCAAGGTCTGACTTCAACTGGGAAGCTGTATAAGGGTTGCTGACAGTCAATCCGAACTCCACTGTGCAGCCTGCCGAAGCGGTGGTGGAGCCGTCGTCATAGGTCCACTCATAAATGATTTTGAAGTAGATGGTGGTGTCGGTGACTTCGCATTCACACGTCTGGGTCTTGGTGTAGTCCGTTTCGGTGATGTCGTAGGTGAACCTGGCAATGATTTCAGCGGGCGTCCAGCCGCTCGGAAAGTAATAAGGAGTTTCTCCTCCCAGCGAACCCATCCCAGCGTAGCCTTGCAGGGCGGCGGTGTTGCAAGGGTCGAAGGCTGCGAAGTTGCCTCCAATCCTTCCACCAGCCGCATCCAGACCGAAGATCACATCCAGCCAGTTCCAACTGTTTGGGATTCCAGCAAGGTAGCAGGTGGCATTAACCCACGGAACCCCGAGGTCAGCGATGGTGGCGCTCGGCACGTCCACTCCGTCCACCGCATGAGACAGGGTGATGCTTTCGTTGTAGTCGTCTTGAGTCAACACTCCAGAGGTCTTGGAGATGGTGGCTGTTGCGTCGCGCGCATACGACAGCGTGTCTGCGATGGTCCCACCGGAACCGTTGTCGTTGTTGAATGTCCCAGAATAGGTCATCCACCGCTCCTCAGTGCAGTAGCGGGTGGTCGGGGCGGTGGCCACGGCGTTCTTGAGTTGGAACGCTCCCGAGCTAGGACACGAGGTGTCCTCCTCGGTTTCCACCAGTGGGAACTCAGCTCCACCACCGTAGTCCTGCCATGCGTTCTTCCACACGAATCGGACGTCCAGTTCGTCGAGCCCACGCCGCCCCTGCCAGAACTTTCTCGCTTGGACGTTCTTGAAGTAGAGGGTGGGTTCGCTGTGGTCCACTTCTTCAGTCTGCTCCTCGAAGGTGTTGTTGAGCGTTGTGCCAGACGGGCGCTCGCTCAGCTTCCATGGGCCGCAGGCGATGTAATAGTCTTCGTCCTCTAGATCGTAGTCGGTGCAGATATCCTCATACGTGTTCGCATCGGGGCGGAAGTAGGGAGGAACCGGGTCTGTCTCGCCTTCAGCCCACGCCGGCACGACGGTGATGTTCAGCCATCGTTTGACAAGGCAGCCAGCGCAACAGCAAGGTGTGAGAAACGTCATCATGCGGAAACAGCCGTCACGCACGGATGGTAGATGTTGGTGTGCAGAAACTGGTAGATGTCTGACTGCTCATCCGCCTCGTGCGTGGCCGTGTCCACATAGCCGATGGGAATTTGGTTGAGCGTCCACGTCGGGGTCGCAGTCGCGGTGGCAATGGTTGCCGACGTGGTAGTCAGCTCGAAGTAGAACCAGAACCTCAGCAGCCCGGCAGTCGCCGTGATGTCGGTGTCGATGTCGCCAAGGATGGTTGCCAACGGGTCCGCTGTCAGGATGATCTGCCCTTCGTTGCGGGCTACTTGGAACGTGAGCCAGTCCGCCCCGCGCACAATCTGGAATGGTTCAAGCCGCGCGTCCTCGGAGGCACCAGCTCGCCGCCGCAGCCGGTTGACCTGCCGCCCCAGCTCCTCAATCGCCAGCGAGTTAGACTCCGTCTGCTTGCCGATGGTCTTGTCCTTCTTCCAGAGCCGCTGCGTGGCATCCGAGTCCCGGGCGATGCGCTGGGGTGAGCTCTCGTGGAAGCGAGGCATCCCTGACCGTGGAATGGGGCTGTTGAAGTTCATGCGGCTGGATTGAGTGCGAGATAGTCGCTGAGCACCTGCGGCCGTCGGCTGGCAGTATAGAGCTCGGTGTCCCAGAATCCAACCGGGCTGCCGATCCAGATTCTGGAGATCTTGAACCACGTCCGCTCGTAGTCAATCTGATCTGCCTTGCGCAGCCACGAGATGACCGGGATGCCGCTGCTTAGCCCATTGCTGGAGTAGCACTGCGGATTCACAGCAGCAAGGAAGTCGAAGATGGTGTTGCTAGTCGGCGGGTAGTCCGGCGACCAGAAGTAAGACGGCAGCTGCGGGTTGGCGTCGAAGATTGGGTCTTCCACGTAGCCGCCCGGGTTGAGGTAAGGCGGGCGGAAGTAGAACGAGTCCCACGTGATCTGATACCCGGCGATGTAGGGCGTCTCCTCCCCACGCCAATACTTCTGGATGATCTCCAGCGCCGCGCGCTTGGCCATGTCTGTTCCGGATACCTTGTCGGTGCCAGTGAAAACAACCTCCACGCTGCTGAACTTGGTCGGCTTCGGCGGCTGGACGTCGCCTGCCCCGGTGTTCGAGCCGATAGAGTTTAACAGCAAGGTGGACAGCGCGTCCCGGTAGGCCGCTGTCGTGTTCTCGAAATAGTTCTGCAAGAGCCGGATCACCATCTGGTTCTGCTGCTCAGTGGTGGAGCCGTAGCCGTTTCCGAGGAACGAGTAGAAGTAGCGCGGGTGCTTGATGATGTTGATGCCCAGCTCCACCGGCACGATCTGAAACTGATCCGGCGGAGAGTCAAACGACAAGGACTCGTCTACCGTCGTCAGGATGCACTTGTCTCCAGTCTCCCCGCTGATAGTGGCCGACAGCAGCTTGAACACGTTCCCGAACGAGTCTTGTCGCACCAATCCGCGTCCTAGATACTGGATGCGGGTGTAGGCTTCCTCCCGCGACATTCTAAACTTGTGGGTGATCGTTCCTTGCTCGGCCCGCTCAATGGTCGGCGAGTCCGCCAGCTCTTCCAGCGGGATGTAAGCCGAGCCGGCAAGCTCCACGCCGCCAGCCCGGGCCGTGACCAACCCGGAGGCGGTCGCCGTCCCGTTGCGCCCGCTCAGGCCGTCCGCCCGGTCAAATCCTGTTTCAAGTTCTGGCATGTCAAGTGGTGATGGTTAGCCGCGCCAGCCCGTCGGTCGTGGTGGTGCCGAGCGCGTTGGTGATCTGGCAGCGGTGGTAGTAGCCGGTCTGGCCGGTGGTGGTCGGTGTGCAGGTCAGCGTCGCAGTCGTCCCGTTGGTGTAAGCGCAACCGTTGACCGTCCCGGAAGCGTTCGTCCACCCTGTGGAACCGTCGGCGCTATACTGCCACTGGTAGGTGGCCGTGAGCTCGCTGCTGGAGTCCGTGACGTTGAACGTGGCCACTGTGCTGGAAGCCACGCAGGCCGCATTGGCAGGCTGGGTGTTGACCTTCGGAGCGTAGGTAAGGGTAGGCTCGAACGCCACCGCGATCTTAGACCAGCTCAGAAGGTTCATCGCTACCCCGACACTAGCGCGGAGGCACATCAGCACTTCACTGGTGAAGCGGTGTCCACGGCTCCAGTTCTTGTTTCCTGCCGGGGTCTCCCCGACGGTGACCTGCTGGGCTGCTGCTCCGGGTGTTCCGGTGGTGTAGGTTCCAACGACGGTGAATTGCCCGGCGCCCGGGCTGTCAACGGTGACTGATGTTACGGTTAGGATCTTCATGGTCTAGAATGGTTGTAGCTATCGATGGGCGTCATTTCATTTGGATTGGTGAAGACGCCCACCATCTTCTCCATCAGCACTGACATACGAGCGGTGTTGCGGGCCACGGCCTGCATGTGGCCTTGGCCGCCGTTGCCGAGCACCAGCCCCATCTTCTCCCACGCGCTGGACGCCATGCGGTTCGCGCTGCCCACCGGCTGGCTGGGTTGGTTTACTCCGCCGCCGCCCGTGACAGCGTCGATGGCCCCAGAGATGAACCCCGCGAGGAAGTCCATCAGAGGTCCCATCTTTTCCATCAAGTCGGACGCGCCTCGCGCCATCTTGTCGAACATCACAATGACCGACTGGACTACCGGAGCGAATGTGGCGGAGATCTGTGAAACCAACGCTCCGAAATCAGCTTGCAAGAGTTTGATCTGCCAAGACAACGCCGTCAGTGTTGGGTTGGTCCTCACAAAGATCTGCGACGAGTGCTTCACCTTCTCGCTCATTTCCAGCATCGACTTTCCAAACAGCATGACCTGCTCTTGGCTCACCCCGAAAATCCCAGCCATCACAGACATGCTGCTGCTGTAACCGAGGCCAGCTCCAGACATGGTAGCTTTGGCATACAACGCGGAAGCGGCGTTCGCAGCAGCTATGATCATCCGGATAGGCGACAACAAGGCGCGGAGCGCATAGCCTGCCAACCCAATTGCCACTCTGAAGCCAGCCAGCGCAGCTCCAACCTGCGCGGCGATCGCCAGCGGGCTCCTCCATGGGTTGTTGTTGTTCGGGCCGCCGCTGTTGTTTCCCAGCGCCACCGGGCGGAAGCCAGGAGGCAAGCCGCCTGATCCAACGCCAGCTCCAGCTTGGGCGTTCGGGTTGGTTGCCAGCCCACCTCCAGGACCCATCGGCCCTTGAGTCGGATTCATGGTAGGGCCGTAGCCGCTGTAGTTCGGCTTAGGAGCTGCTGTCCCACCCACCCCGTAGACTTGTGGCTTCGGAAGAGACGCCTTCCATGCTTCCAGCGCGGCAGCCTTCTGATCCTTCATGGCCGCCGTTGTTTTCTTAACTGCCTCAGTCATCTCCCCCTGCCTCTTGGTGGCCTTCTCAATGCCGGGCGAGAGATCGTTGGTGCCGGACTTGAGAGCGCCGCGCAAGATGTCGGCGGCGTCCTTAGCTTGTTTGCGAAGGTTGTCGAGGATCAACTTCAGCTCTACACTGACTTGGCCGCTTGTGTTCATTTTTTATTCACTATCTTGACCATCGCCATCAGCCGCTTAACCTCTTGCCGAACGTAGCCGTCGCTGATGGCCTTGTAGGCTGGCCCGAACCCGCCTTGCTCGGATTGCATTGCCCACGCATACCAAACCCACCCTTGCGCCCCTGGCAGCTCCAGCCGCACGTGCTGGTAGCTCCAGTGGAACGTCTTCATCAGACGCCCCCGCTTCTCTACTATCCAACCGGTGCCGTCGGCGGCGGCACCGATGATTTTGGGGTGGCGTTGGCCGCCTCCTTCTCATCTTCCTTCTTGTCCGGCGCTTCCTGTGAGTCAAACCCAACTACTGAGCTCGCGTAGGTTGTGAGCTGCTTCACCACCGCTTGGTAAAGCGCAAACAATCCACCGAGCTGGTATTGGGCGAACTCCTTCCGGGCCGCCGCCTTGATGGCTGCAGGGCCGCCAGCGATGAACTCGGCGTCCACTTCGGCCACCGGCTTGGTCATGATGTAGAAGAGCTGCCACGCTTGTGGGCCGCGCGGCACAAACTCTTCCAGCTCTTTGGTGTTGCCTACTGCGAACGAGGCGAACGGGTGCTCCAGCTCTGACAAGAACTCGAAGTCCAAGTCGAAGAACGGGCGCACCGCGTACTTGCCTACCTTGATGTCCTGCTGGCTCGCGAACACGTCGCGGAGCGGTCCGGGACGGGCCGCAGCTAGCGCGATGCGGGCAGCTTGATCCTCCAGCTTCTGGCGTTTGGCGGTCTCAGCAATCTGCTGGTCGATGGTTGGTTGGATGACGGTTTCAGTATTCATGGGCTTTTATTATACCGCAGTTCCGGGGACAAGTTTTCCAGCCGTGCCGTCCACCAGCATGAGGGCTTCGAGCATGAGCACCCGCTCGCCAGCTTGCTTCGGAGCGGCGCTGTAGTCCGGGTTGACCACCCGGGCGGAGAAGACGCTGCCTACTGCGGCTGCTCCCGAGGAGCGGTGAGCTGCCGCTACCAACCCGCCTGCGTCGGTGATGTTGACATAGCTGCCAGCGGTTGGGTGCGACGTCCAGCGCGTGTCGTCACGCACGGTGCATTCCCATTTGTAACCGTGCGTCAGCGTGATGAGCCCCGCCTTGATGCCGCTGCCGTTGGGCAGATACTCAAGGTCTTGATCCACCGACTGCTTGAACGAGGTGACAATGTAGAATCCGGAGGCGGGCTTCGTCTGAAGCAGCCCGTCCGTGCCCCAGCGCACGCTGGTGACTCCACCCACTTCGTCGTAGCCTGCCGTGGTTCCGTCCACCGGTGGCCATGAGTTGATGTTCATCGCGCCTTCGCACCCGGGGTAGCGGGCTTTGATGGAAGCAATGAGCTTGGCCGCGCGGCGGCGAGCCAGCGCCATGCACAGCGAGTTGACGATTTTCGCGTATAGTTTCTTGATCAGTTTCATAGTTTTAAGAGTTGAAGAGGACGCTGAGCTTGATGGTGCCAGCAGGGCCGCTGGCGACGGTGTTGGCGCCCACGCTCACGGCAGTGACGTTGCCGGCGATGGCGTTGATGTGGCTGATGACTCCAGCCACCAGTGTGACCGTGGAACCAGAGACGCCGTTGATGGCGGTGGCTCCGGTCAGGGTGACGACGCAAGCCACATCCGCAAGCAATCCCATTGACTGGAAGCTGGCAGCCAGGAAGTCAATGGCTACGGCGTTGGCGCTGCCGCCGTTGGCGTCAACAGTTGTTTGAACGCTGGTGACCGAGTCTCCGCTGTACGAAGATCCGACCGAGTCGTTCCAGGTGCTGTCTGGGGTTACCAGAGAGCGAATCATGGTGTGTGTGAACATAGTTTATTCCTCTGGATCTTGCCCCGGTGCAAGATTGGTGATTGCCGGGATGTCGTTTGCCGTGAGAAATGTGATGACGTAACCGTCCAAGAACACGTTGGCCATGTTCGGCTGCGCGACGCCGGGCAGCGGCTTCATGCCTACGTAGTCCACCGGCTCCTCGCTGATGCTGGTGATCTGGCGGCAGCTTTGACGGATGAACTCGCAGGCGTCGTAGAACGAAACAATCTTGCCTTCCTTTGGAATGGTCTTGTTGAAGTCCACCTCGAACCCGACGCCCTCCATCACCACCACAATCCATTCCCGGTCTACCCGGTGCAGGGTGTTGCGCTGGTTGACTCCGCCGCGCGAAGTCTCACCATTGAAGCAGACCAACACCAGCGGCTTGGAGCTGGTTGTCATGTCGAAGATGAACTGCCACATCTTCCGCTGGTTGGACAGGATCTTCACCTGCGCTCCGCTCGGCGCCAGCTGCGTGGCGAGGTAGTTGCCAATCATGTTGGCTTGGTCCTTCAGTGATACCATTCGGGGAAGAGCCATATCAGTTCAACTCCTCTCCCAGCGCCTTGCTGGCTGCGGCTACCACTTCGCTCGCGGTGTAGGGCATGACTTCACCGTCGTCGTCAATCGGAAAGTAAGGCCGCTGCGGCATCCGTGTTCCGCCGGTCTGGTGAACACTAGCGTATGGGATCATGCCGTCGCTGACCGATACCGTGACCGACTCGCCTTCAGTACCTCCCACCATGATGGCGCTCCGCAGGTTGCCGGTGAGATCCAGCGTCGCGATCGTCCGCCCAACTTTGCGGGCGTAGGCCGGGCTGAGTGGCGCCCAGTGCATCGGGCGATCCACGCCTGCGATGCCAAAGTTGCCTTGCACCAGCTCGTAGAACCGTTTGCCCATCGCCGCGTTGACGGCAGGGCGGGCTTCGGCAATCGCTTCAGCAATGAAGTTGCCGAGCAGGTCGTCGCTGCCGGGCGCTACATTGAAGGTGACGTTCAT
>Ga0181343_1001128_pt1 | contig 10782 bp, 10 predicted proteins | sample Su13VDMLBSD_FD_130110 | JGI IMG/M metagenome (GOLD analysis project Ga0181343, IMG submission 130110) | Freshwater viral communities from Lake Michigan, USA - Su13.VD.MLB.S.D | ecosystem: Environmental > Aquatic > Freshwater > Lake | place: USA: Michigan | collected 2013-07-15 | reverse complement strand
TAGCCTTCAAAAAGCTTAAAAAAACCTACGTTAAAAAAAATGATTAATTCAGTAGTACTAGCAGGAAACGTCGTTGCGGACCCAATGGCCCGCAGCACTTCAACTGGAAAGAACATCGCTTCTTTCCGTTTGGCAGTTAATAACCCAATCAACGACAAAGACACAGTTTTCATCGATGTCGATGTATGGGAGAAGCAAGCTGAGTTTGTGACAACTCACGTAAAGAAGGGCAGCAGCGTATCCGTCATTGGTCGCCTTAAGCAAGACTCTTGGGAAAAGGACGGTGAGAAGAAGACGAAGATTCTTGTTGTTGCCGATAGAGTAAACTTTGTTGGCGGCAAAAAGAAGGACGGAGTAGAGACTGAGGATGCCCCTCCTGCACCAAGAGCAGCCGCAAGACCAGCAGCAAAAGCTCCAACAAAAGCTGCCGCAGCAAAGCCTGCTCCCGTAGAGGCTGACGAAGACGAAGTTCCAATCTGATGAATATCCTCTTCGAAGCTCCATTGAATCAAGTTTCCTTTGGAAACGTAACCTATAACATCTTAAAGGTATTCTTTAAGAAGGTTCAGCAAGATCCTAGTTTTAAGGTTTCGTATTTCCCCATTGGGAATATTGAATTGTCCGCTTTCGACAAGATGCCAAAAGACTTTGCTCTTTGGGTAAAAAGCCTAGTCGATAACAGATTTACCAATCTGTCAAAAGACGCTATTACTCTAAAGCTTTGGCATATCAATGGAGCCGAGAAGAGAATGACATCTCGTCAGGCGCTCCTGACTTTTTACGAACTTGATCAGCCAACTGTTGCAGAAAAAGCAATAGTTGGCCTTCAGGATGGAACTTTATTTTCTAGTTCTTATGCAGCAAATTCTTTTGTTACTGCTGGTTGCCAAAACGTTCAAAGCATTCCACTTGGATTTGATCCAGATTTTTATATTACTGGCAAAAAGTATTTAGAGGGAAAGATCAATTTCTTGCTTATGGGTAAGTTTGAAAAGCGAAAGCACACTGATAAGATTGTAAAAATGTGGGCAAAACTTTACGGAAACAATCCAAAGTTTCAGCTTACTTGTTGCATTATCAACCCATTTCTTCCAAAAGACTTTACGCAAAAAGTTGTAGTTTCATACAAGCAAATGGCTAGCAATATTAATGTGCTTCCATTTGTAACTACTAATTCAGAAGTTAATGATATTTTAAACTCAGCCGATATTGATCTTAGCGGTTTAAGCGGGGCAGAGGGCTGGGGTCTGCCAGCTTTTAATGCTACTTGTCTTGGCAAATGGAGCGTCGTATTAAATGCTACAAGTCATAAAGATTGGGCTACTAGAGACAATGCCATACTTGTTGAGCCAAGCGGCAAAATTGAAGCTTATGATGGCGTTTTCTTTAAGAAAGGCTCTGAGTTCAATCAAGGTAATATTTATGATTTTAATGAAGATGAAGCTATTCAAGCTATTCAAAAAGCCGTAGCTCTTGCTGAAAATAAAGTACTTAATCAAGCTGGAATCAAACTGGGACAAAATTTCACTTACGAAAATACAGTTGAGAAAATTTGTAACACATTACGCGCTATTTAGTTGCGTCTCACTCTGAAGAGAGAATGGCACGCCGTTAGCTAAAGATCAAACACTATGGCATACTACTACACAACTACAACTGGGAATAGCATGTTTTCGTCTTCGTTTGGCGCTGGAGGTCAAAGTATCTTTTGGGATGATACTGCTTATTATATTAATCAATTGTCTGATGAAGCGTCGGTCTCTTATCTTTTTCGAGTAACCGGATGCGGGAAAGAAGATGTTTCTGTTACGTTCTCAGAAGAGTACAATAACATCTCTATTAGAGCAGAGAGCGAATATATACGGTACAGCAGAATGATTCCAATATGCAAAAAGACTTTAGATATTTCTGGAACTCAATGCTCAGTTAAAAATGGAGTCTTGACAATTAAAATTCCAAAGAAAAAGAAGCAAGAAAAGAAGATAGAAATTAACTAAAACCCCAAGCCGCTTGAAAAAGCGGCTTTTTTATTACCATATTTATATGCCTCTGTATACCTACGAGAACCCAAAGACTGGCGAGACGATTGATGTATTTCAAGGAATGAACGATGAACACTCATACACCGACCAGGAAGGGCTTACTTGGAAGAGGGTATATCAGGTGCCAAATACCTCAGTAGATGCCCAAATTGACCCTTATAGCAATACCTCATTCATCGATGCCACGAAGAACAAGAAAGGCACCTATGGAGACTTACTGGATAAAAGCGCAGAACTTAGTGAAAAGCGGGCAAAGCAAAATGGCGGCGTAGATCCAGTCAAAAATAAGTTTTTAAAAGACTACTCCAAAAGAAGAAACGGCGCAAAGCACCCAAGCGAAAAGAAGACTTACGAATCAACCAGAGTTAAGGTCGAGTACTGATAATCTTATTGATTTGTTTTGTAACGTCTTCTGGCGTTATTTGTTTGGTGCACTCAAAGTCTTTATTTCTTGGGCACCATTTCCAGTCTGACTTATCAAAAGCTAGACTTGGATCGTTCCAGCAACCGTTACATACAGATTCATTGATCACCCTATACGGCGTATAAAACTCTGCAAACGCTTTGCTGAATCCGCTTATCAGAACTACTGGAACACCACAAGCCCAAGCCAACCAAGAAAGCCCAGAGCCCAAACCAATAAAAAATTCAGCGCCAGATATTTGCTCCATTCTTTGCTCTAGCGAAAAATCTCCAGTTTTATCTATAGCCCCTTTTGGAATATTATTAAAATTATCCTTATTGCCAAAACTTGAATATCTATCTATGCACCAAACTTCGTATCCAAGATTATTTAGATACTTAACTACAGAATTCCAACCCTGTTTATTATTCCAGTATTTACACTGAGCCGTACTTTGAACCGCTATGCACACATATTTCTTATTAGACTTTTTTTGAACGGCCAAACTTGGCCTTCTTTCAATTGGGTCTAAACCAAGAGCTAAAGCTGGAACATGAGTCAGAGATAGCGTTCTCGGATCTTTTTTAGTCAAACCTTTCCAATTTTTAATTGGATACTGAATTTTATAAACAGCGTAAAAATCTCCAATAAAATCAAAATGACTGAATCTAATTGATGGATATTTTTCTGCAAAAATTTTGCAAAGATCTTTATTAAATACAATGCAAGAAAGATTACAACTATGCTTTACTCTAAAAGCTTCGGCGCTTTCGATGTATGCAATAGAGTCTCCAAGACTACCAGTATCAAATATGACTTTGACGTTTTTTTGACTAAGATTTAAGCTTTCTTCTCTAATTAAACCGTCATCTTTAAAAACTTGAATGCGCCAATTTATAAAGTACTTTGCAATTGGCGACGCCCACATACCTGATTTTAGCACAGTTTCATATATTAATTGAGATGAGTCTTGGTCAATAAACCTTACTTTAAACTGACTATCTGAAACGCCAACTATGCTAATCTTTGCCCCATCAGTAAAACTAAATAAAAAATTAGCGTCATTCAAATTTCTTTTTGTATTTTGATAGTTGTACGCTAATTGATATTTCATACGCAGTTTTTGATTAAGTCTATATTATACTGCTCATCTCCATCTTTCAAATATTCTATATTTGCATACTTGTCGTACATATCGCAATATGAATTTAAATTATAAATTAGAGTTTTAAGCCTCCATCCAATCGCCTCTCTAATTACAAGCGGCGAACATTCCTTTTTGGAGGTAAACACCATTAGGTCTGCTGCTTGATAAAATAACTCAGTATCAGACCTTTCCGCCCATATCTTACAATTGTTTGGCAAGTCTTTTGTTATCGGACCCCAATAGTCTTTGAAGTTAATCGCCAAATTACCAATAAAATGAAACTGAAAATCTGGTAGCTTTCTAGCTAATTCAATAAGCTCTCCCTGATTTTTACCCTGAGTAAATAAACCAACATTGATTATATGCTTCTTGTTTGGATCAAAACCTAATGCGTTTTGAGCTATTTTCTTTTGTGGCTTTTTTAGCTCAATAGGATACTCGACTATCTCAAACGGAGCGCCTAAGTTTCCATAGAGCTTAGACTGGTATTCGGAGACGAATATGAACTTATCTGGTATAAACTTTTTATTTTGTGGGTCAAAGTAAATACCGTGTCCAGTTTCAAAGATTAGGTATTTTCTGTCTGTGGTGTATATTTTGGCGCAAACCTCGCTTGCAAGAAAAGTTTCTGGAAATTCCTCAAAATGAACCACATCTGGATTTATATCTCTTATAAGCTCGGTCAGATACTCATCTGGTTTTCCAGATGCAGAGTAAAATCTATCTCCTAGCAAATTTTTAATCTTATTTCTCTGCACTACATAAGCATCACCCAAAAACTTATGCTCTATACAGTGTATTTCAAATAACGAATTTAGGCTTTCTATTTTTTTTAAAAGGTATTGAGGAAGTCCACCTGTAGAAAGATGAGGGCTTATGTATATAACCTTCATTAAAATTAAAGAGCTTTTAAACAATTAGGATATTTTTCAACTAAATTTTTATAAAAACCTAGTTGTTTCATTCTTTTTGTAAATGTTGCCTCATCTTGTTTGAAAAAAGAATAAGATATTCTTGATACCTCATCGTGCTCTACATCGAAAGCATGATGAGGATTATTGTGCAATACTATAGAATGTTCGCATAGCGAAAATTTATTCATAGCTATGCACCTTTCGGCTAGTTCATTATCGCAAAAATAATGGTTATAAATAGGATTAAAAAAATTATTTCCAAAATAACACAATAGTTTTTTTGAAATTAAAAAATGAGAACTGTTTTCTCCGATAAATTGCCTATATCCATCCTTCGTTTTAAAAATAGTTTTCAATGCGATCATTCCATCAAAATTTTCAAAACTTTTGCTCATTTGTCTTACGGCGTGAACTAAAAAATTTTTTTGTGGCAAGCAGTCATTTCCTAAAAACATAACATAATCACCTGTAGATTTTTTTACTCCCTCGTTAAACATTTTACATACGCCCTTTCTATCTTCAAAAGAGTCTTTTTGAATGATTATTTCATAATTATTGTAATTAGCGTTTTTTTCTATGGCCTCTAATAATTTAGACAGCGACTCCTCTCTTCCTAATGTTGGGATCACAATCGATACTTTTGGATTAAAATTATAATATCTCCAGTCTCGTAAATATCTTTCGTTTTGTAAATCTAAATCAATGGCTAAATTATTATGAAATCTCGCTTCTTTTATTTTATTTCCAGCCCAACCATAAGAATAGTATAAATAGTAATGCGGCTCATGGCTGTATTGATGCATTGATTCCGTATAACAAGCTAAGTATGGAATCTCTAAAGCGGCTTTTGCATAACAAATTGATCTTATAAAATCTTTATTTTTAGACATAAAGGCTGCTAGCCTAATAAATCCAGCGCGTCTTGTCGGTCCAGTTATTGTAGCTCTATGATATTGATGAAGCCCATCTTCTATTTTTCCTAAATTTATCAAACAATCGCCAAGATAAAGCATGGACTGCCCCCTCTCCGTCTGCCATTTATTCATAGAAATGTGTCTTTCAAATTCTTTTGATGCAGACTTCCACATTTTATTGTAAAACATTTCTCTAGCAAAATAATGAGAATTTCTATCTTTTTCTGGATGCAGGAAACAGTCTAACGCAAGACCAGCGAGATATCTAGACCTGTTTTCTGATGGCACCTGCCAATGCTCTAGCTTTATAAATGATTCATCAAAAAAATGCCTTTTTGCGTTACCGTTTAAAACTTCATGTATTATCCCAACCCACTTCAAAATTTTTCTATTATAGAATTTTGAATGAGTGAACTTTATGGCTTCTTTTCCATTTGCGTCATGACTGTAAACAAAATTGTATTCAAATTGCTCTGCTCCTTCTTCTATTTTTTTATTTATTTCGTCTATATTTAATTTAGTGTACTGCTCATCGCAATCTGGCATTGCGACAAAGTCATTGGACGACAATTCTGCGGCAAAATTTCTAGCAGCAGAATAATCAAATATTTTCGAATTTGCTTCTACAACTTGATTCTCGCCGTCAACTACAAATTTTTCATTAATCTTTTTTGCAAGATCTTTATCAATAATTTTTATAAACCTTTCTCCAACTTCTGTTGTTTTGCATCCGAGTTCTTTAGCTATCTCAACAGTACGATCTTTCGATCCAGTATCCACCAAAATAACTTCGCCACCTCTACTTTGAAATTCATTAAGAGATGCGATTAATTTTGGCAAAGTTTTTTCTTCATTTCTTGCTATCAGTACTACGCTAAATTTAGGCGTCATTTTATCTAAATCTTGGACCATTATACCATATAACTAAACTTTTTCTTATCCCTTTTGTAACCTTTGTGACACAGTGCCTACAGTAAGATGGGAATATAATCATCGATCCCTTTTGTTTATACTTTTCTGGATCAAATTTAGGCTGTACATTGTCTAAGCAAAAAACGCCTCCTTCGTATTCTGAAGGATCATTTAGTAAAATGCACAAAGTAAGTTTTCTATCAGAAATAAAATTATTATCGTAAAGAGAGTCTATGTGCCAATTAAAATGATCGCTTGTCTCTGCTTTGTATTCAGTATACTGAAATGCACCCGGTCCGTAAGAAATGTCAAATCCAAAAGATTTTAAATTTTCATTATTCGCGTATGCATTTAATATAAAATTAATCTCTGGATGTTTGTTTTGGTTTATCCATCTAATGGAACTGCTTCTAAAATCTTTGTTTATTGTGTTTTTTTTATAAAGAGTAGCCTCTTGTTCTTTGTATTGATATGCAGTTTCGCAAATCAAATCGCAAAATTTTGAGCTTAATTCATTTGGAAATAAAGCGTAATTAGTTATCACAACTAATAATATTTACGCAAAATGCCTTTTCAATACCTTAATCTTTATTCTTCAGATTTTTGACCTCTTGAGAAAGCTCTTTTACCGCAGAAATTAACAAAGGAATAAATTTATGGTACTCGACCTTCATGTATTGATCAGAAACTCCACTGATAAACTCTGGAGCATTTTCTGGATTTTTTACTGCAAAGTCCCATATTCCTGTTATTTCTTGAGCGACAACACCAACATCTTTTTTACCAATTTTATCAGGATCATTTACAAATGAGTTCCAATAAAAAGTATAAGTATTAATTTTATCGATTGTTTCAAGGCTGTTAGATAAGCTTTGAAGATCGTTTTTTAATCTTGCATCGGAAGGATCACCCGCTGGACCTGGTGGACCTGGTGGGCCTTCTGGACCTGGTGGGCCTTCTGGACCTGGTCCGCCATCTGGACCCGGTCCGCCATCTGGACCCGGTCCGCCATCTGGACCCGGTCCGCCATCTGGACCCGGTCCGCCATCTGGACCCGGTCCGCCATCTGGACCCGGTCCGCCATCTGGACCCGGTCCGCCAGCAGGCCCTGGTCCGCCATCTGGACCCGGTCCGCCAGCAGGCCCTGGTCCGCCATCTGGACCTGGTCCACCCGCTGGCCCTTGACCACCATCTGGCCCTTGAGCACCGGCTGGCCCTTGACCACCATCTGGCCCTTGAGCACCGGCTGGCCCTTGACCACCATCTGGCCCTTGAGCACCGGCTGGCCCCTGAGCACCATCTGGGCCTTGAGCGCCTTGGCCTCCTTGCTCACCCTGAGCGCCTTGCTCACCCTGAGCACCCTGCTCACCCTGAGCACCCTGCTCACCCTGAGCGCCTTGAGCGCCCTGCTCACCCTGAGCGCCTTGAGCGCCCTGCTCACCCTGAGCGCCTTGAGCGCCCTGCTCACCCTGAGCGCCTTGAGCGCCCTGCTCACCCTGAGCGCCTTGAGCGCCTTGAGCGCCTTGCTCTCCTTGGAACCCTTGCTCTCCTTGGAACCCTTGTTCGCCTTGAAAACCCTGCTCTCCTTGGAAGCCCTGCTCTCCTTGGAAGCCCTGTTCGCCTTGATAACCTTGGAATCCCTGTTCTCCTTGGAAGCCTTGGAATCCTTGTGAGCCAGTCGCTCCAGTATCTCCGGTGTCGCCAGTTGCTCCAGTTGCTCCAGTGTCACCAGTCGGACCAGTCCAGCCCGTGTCACCAGTGTCACCAGTCGGACCAGTCGGACCAGTCCAGCCCGTGTCACCAGTGTCACCAGTCGGACCAGTCCAGCCCGTGTCGCCAGTGTCACCAGTCGGACCAGTCGGACCAGTCCAGCCCGTGTCGCCAGTGTCACCAGTCGCTCCAGTATCACCCGTCCAGCCAGTATCACCCGTCCAGCCAGTATCACCAGTGTCTCCAGTGTAACCCGTCCAGCCCGTGTCGCCAGTGTCACCAGTGTAGCCCGTGTAGCCCGTGTAGCCAGTGTCTCCTGTATCACCAGTATAACCCGTATAACCAGTGTAGCCAGTATCTCCTGTAGCTCCAGTATAGCTAGTATCGCCTATTGCAATAAATATGTCACCCAAATCAGTCGGTCCTGCAAAAGCATTTCCATTAACGTCTATACCCCCTGGTCCATTGACTAAAAAATTTGTAACAGGATGTGGCATTTTATAATTTTATTTTACTTTTTAAAGCATGGATTTCCGCATAAAGTTCTTTTACAGCTTGAATTAAAATTGGAGTAAGTTTTGAATAATCTATCGCGCAAGGCAGATCATCTTCATCTAGTTTTACAACAGAAGGTAAAATTTTATAAACCTCTTCAGCGATTAGGCCAATGTCATCTTTCTTCTCCTTTTTCTTCCAATCAAAAGTTACTGGTCTTAAAGAAGTTACAAGATTTAAGCCATTCTTAAGATTTTTTATCTTCTTTTTAAATCTTTTTGAAGAAGTGGAATTGTAACTAGAGGCGGTTATTTCGCCAGCGCCTCCATCAAGAGTTACGGTGACTGAATCATCAGAATCTCTTAAATAAATCATTCCGTTTCCATCTAATTTTTTTAAGACTATATTTCTAGTAGCGCCTTCTCTTACCACTATTTCTGTGTCTACCATTAATTTTCCAGCCCCTCCATCTGGAGCAGCGCCAGCAACAGTTTGCCCAGCAAAAATATTAACCTGCCCATCCAAATCAATTCTCATTCTTAGAACGCCAAGATCCGCACCATCTCCATTATCTACCGCTAAACTTGTTCTAAATTCTATAGAGCCATCTCTTGGTCCATTAAAACTATAAGCTGAATTATATCCAGCTTGTAGAGACAATATGCCATTTCCATCATCAGAAGCAGATGTATTTAATTCAGTTCCTGCAAGATCGATTTGAGCGCCCCTTTGAATTCCATTTTCACTTCCTCCGCTTAAAGTCAAAGTTCCATTATTTACACTTCTTCTTATTCCGTATTGAGATCCAATTGTTATTCCATATTCAGCGTCAGGATCTAGTAAACCTCCAGTTCCAATTCCTACAACCTTTGCATTTACTCTAAGATCAGTACCATTCCATCTTAAATTATTTCCACCAGGCTGTCCAATAAAAAATTGATATAAGTTAGCCTGACCCTCTGCTTGAGTGTTTCCTAGAAAAAATCCACCACTTCCAGCAGTTCCAGAACTACTCGTAAAGTCTGTCCCACTATATCCAATCCCCGCAGATTTTATTCTACCATCACTACTCATGGTCAATCCGCTACTATCAATTCTTACTGCATCTAATTTATTTCCAAAAAAACCTTCATTTGCAATAACTGCCCCTCTAAATAAAGAGCCGCCGAATTCCGCGTATCCATTTGCAACAATTCTAAATCCAAAATTTTGTACAACTTTAGTAACTGTGTCGCTAATTTTTAATTGAATTGTTGGGATATTTGCATCTGCAACTTCATCCCAATAAGTTGCATTTGGAGGTCCATTCGCAGCACCAGGGCCTTGATCATATTTAGATGTATATAATTTATATTTACCATCACTTTGAAGCACCTTTACCTGAGTAACATCACTTGCACTTTGTTTTCCAAATGCAAGCCCAGAAGTTCCAGAGGTGGTATATACTCTAACCGTCATTATATTAGGCACCCAAGTTGGAACAAAGTTACTTGATTCAATAAACCCAGAACACTGTGCTGGTTGAGTACTGTCTGCCGTAGTTCCCAGAACAGAAATTACTTGAGAACTAATAAATCCAGCAGTTAATTTCCCTACGTTTAATCCAGCTAAAGCGGGATCATCTAGTTGATACGCCTCCCATGCTGATCCCGTCCACTTTGACATTTTATAACCGTTGTCTGTCTCATACCAAATATCATTCTGTCTTAATGCATATCCTCCAATTGGATTTGTTGGCGCCGTGTCTGCATAGAATATTCTATTTCTTCCATCAGCGGTAGCTTGAGCGCCTTGTGCACTCACTAAAGCAACAGCGGCATCATTTGCAGCAGCAGCAGCAGCCAAACCAACATCATTACCTTCTGCGTCTATAACCCTTCCCCTTACTACAATTCCTCTGCTGCTAAAAAAATTACCTCTCTTTACCCTTTTGGTAACTTTTGTTGAATTTTGGTAAAACAAGATCTCATCTTGATCATCAATGACCGTTGACTCTTGAAGATCTGCGATTGTGCGGCTCATATCTTTATTTACAGTTAATTACCTAGGATATGTGTTAAATGAATCAGTAACTCTATTACTAACAGTTGTTGGGGTTGGGTATGAGCCAGAAAACAAAATACCAGTAGAATCATTTATCTCAAATGACCAAGAGGTTGATATTATTGATCTATCTCCAATTGAAGAGCCAATTGAATATGAGTCTAATCTAGCATTTTGGATCTTGACGCCAAATTTATTTTTC
>Ga0181343_1001126_pt1 | contig 10786 bp, 7 predicted proteins | sample Su13VDMLBSD_FD_130110 | JGI IMG/M metagenome (GOLD analysis project Ga0181343, IMG submission 130110) | Freshwater viral communities from Lake Michigan, USA - Su13.VD.MLB.S.D | ecosystem: Environmental > Aquatic > Freshwater > Lake | place: USA: Michigan | collected 2013-07-15 | reverse complement strand
TTTCTATCTGTTTTGATACAGATAATTCCAATCCTGATTTATAACCGTATTTGTAAGCTTCACTGCGAGTTTTACTCCCCGCAGTGTGCCAATGATTTTTTGCCATAACGTTATTATTTTGTTATTTTTTAACTACAGGTTTATATATATCAAAACGATTACCCGAGTTATGATTATACGTACCAATAAATGTACCGTCTTCTTGTTTAGTAATATCAAAATCAGATGCTAATGCCCAAGTGTCTTTGTTACGCTGAAACAATCCGCGCTTAGCTAATATAATATGTATATATTTTGAATCCGGAGTTTTTCCTATAATAGTAACTTCCGGATTTCGTTTTCCACTAACTTCGATCCATTTTTCTCGGAATTCAACATCAGTAATCGGAACATCAATATCTTTAGTAAATACTTTATTAATTTTTACTGTCTGATCAACCGGTACTTGTTCTAATTTTGTTTCATCAACAACTACATCAGTTACAACTACATTATTTTCTTCAGCTTTATTTTCATTATCAATAAATGATTGTAATCTACTAGTTGCTAATGCATAACGTTCCGCCCCTACACTTTCACCATATCTAGATAATAATTTTTTTTCCATATCTAACCATTTAGTAGCAACTTTCTTTTTTGTATACCATCTACTATTTTCATTATGTAAATAATATTGCCATGGGTCTGTACTCGAAAGCCCGCCATGAATAAGTTTACCTGTTGCTTCTGCAGGTGATACATTATCATCATTCTGCTCGATATTATCGCTTTTAGATTGTTGTTCTAATAATAAGTTTTTTAATTTAATCATATTTCAACTTTTTTATAAATTTAAAATTAACGAATATCTTTATCTAAATCTAACCGTATAACAATATTCATATCTAAATCCATACGTTTTTTAAGTGGCGTTGCTAATTTACCAATTGCAATTAGCTGCGCAGAATCATTATATAATCCAATTGTTGTTATATACGGATTAAATATACTACTAGATACGAATGATAAATAGGTTTGATCATCATGTTCTAACAATGACGGATTCAACGATGAATTAAACTCATCTGACGAGATTCGTACAATTGTATTTAATTCATATCTAGTAATTGTACTTTTATAACTTGCAGTATACGGTGTTTGTAATAAATTATTATAAATATAATTAGGACTAGATAATACTACCAATCCATGTTTGTCGTAAACGTTTCCAATAATATTCGATTGCAACATTGAACCCGTTTCATTTAAATCATATAAATAATTAACTTGAGTCGGCGTTAACGATTTATTATAAATTCTAACTTCATCTAATTTTCCATCATAATTATACGACGTCGATGATAAACTACGACCCCCAATATAAGTATCTGCTGTTGAATCGATACGAGCAGATGCTGTCGAATTAGATAATGGTTTTTTTAATAATGGCATATTTACATTTGTTTGTAATGAGCCATTAACATAGATTTGCATATAGCTACCAGATTTTTGGCATACTACATGATTCCAACTAGATGATACTGCAGTACTACTAGTAACATACATAGATTTAAATGTATCATAATTTAAATTAACATTATTTTTATCAACTTGTTCATGTATGTAAAATGCAATACGTTTATTAGCTAATAAAATAATATCATATGGACTACGAGTATCTCGTTTAGTAATTACAGTTTGTTTATTTGAATTTGATGTTGATGCTGATATAAAAAACGAAATTGCATAATTACTATCTCGATCATATACTCCATCAATTTTTGAATTAGGAATAATAAAATATCCGGTTTGATTAAATACCGCAGAATGACCTATATGTTTTAATTGGCCCGATGTAGATTTTATTCCATCGGTAAATAAAACAGATCCTGTAATATATCGATCATTTAATTTAAACGTATCATTTAAATTTGATGAATTAGATAATATCGTAGTATCAAAATATTGATTAAATCCATCATAAAATTTACAATTGGATATTATACTAGAAGAATTCAATTGAGTATCATAAACATTACCATATTCATCAGACTGAAAATTAAATGAATAACTACCAGTTATAGTTTGGAATTGAAATGATTTTGATTTAATACCTTCGCCTACTTTTAAATATGGAAATGATAATATAGATGCTGATGTGTATAAATATTTATGAAAATATGGATTATTAGGTCCTAACGTAACATATAAGTTTTGTTTATTTTTATAAAATAATTTATTTATTGAATAATATATGACAGTTTGCAAACTACCATCTATATTACTAGCATCATTATATACCGAAGTAGATCCTAACGCAGGTAACACATTTGTATCAAAATAAATAGCATTTAATGGTAAACAACTAGAAGTAGAACTGCCTGATGTAACAGTCCACGATTTGTGTATAGTAAACGGAGTAAGTGATGTATCAGAAGAATCTATGTTTTTAAAAACATATGGTGTACTGGTATCACGATTTAAATCAACGTCAGATAATTTTATTTCACCCATAAAAGTAAAAACCTTGCTATATTTTATAATAAATATAACAAGGCTTAAATCATGAAATTTTTAAACAATTAAAAATCTAATTTAACTCGAATTAATGCTTCTCGTGTTTTAGATTTTAATAATGGTTTACTTAATTTAGCAACTGCTAATAACTCTTGTTGATCGTTATATAATCCAATAGTTGTTATATATGTTTTTGGATCTTTACGGAAACTAGGTTGGGAAATTAAACCTTCAGACCCGGTTACATATGTTGGATTATTTGAATAATTAAATTGTCCATTTGTAACACGAACAAAATAATGCATACTTTTAACAGTTTCTGAATTTCTAGCTAAAAAGCCATATGGGTCAGACGTCGATGGATTAGTTACAGCTCCAGATCCAGATATAGATTTATATAATGCAAAATGATTATTTGCTTCTGAACTCGAACTAACATTTGTTTTAAATGCTAATGATTGATCTAATTTATTAGCATCTAATATTAAAACACCGTGATCTGGATATGCTAATCCATAATATACTGGAGATGTTGAATTATATACACCGTTATTAATAGAACCAGATACTATATAATAAACTTTACCAGCTTCTCCAACCGTCGCAGATGTTAATGATGAATTATCAATTAATGTAATTATATTACTAGAATCGGTAGTAACAGATCCAGTTGCATTTGTAGATCTAGCAGAAATAGCAGATAACGGTATTTCAAAATTTCCCGGATCTAAACGTTCTTTTAGTCGGTTACGTTTAAAGTTTATAATATAAATCGAATTTGTACTACCAGATGGGGTTGTAAATCTACTATCCCCTCGATTCAATAATAGTGATCTATATTGTGCATATATTGCTCGAGATGGCGAATCATTTAATTGGCCGGTTGAATTAGATCCACTACCAAATGCATGACCATATGCTAAACTATATTGAACCGCTGAGCCTTCGTTTGCCGGGTCGTCTTGATATACATCAATATAATATTGTCGTTGTGCATTAGTTGCAACCGATGACGTAAAATGCGTATCTAAACTAGAAATATTTTCACTCCAAACACCAGCTGTCACAGTTTCTTCGTTAGTTGCTACAACATCAGTACCTAGATTAAATCTAACAAATGTACTAATTGTTTGTCCTAATCTTTCCTGTTTTCTTAATTTATTTATAAAATGTTTCATATTATTTAACATTACCTTTTTATTATTATACTACGCCTAGATTTTTATTTACCGTAATTGGTACTGTAACACTACCTCCTGTTTCATTTGCAAATATAGTTACCGTTGCTACTTTAGTTTCAGATAATCCAACTTTAGGAGTAATTTTAAATTCTAATCCAATTGCTGATATTGAAGATATAGATGTACTATCACCGGCAAACGAAGGAGCAGTTGGTGCATCTTCTGCACTAATTGCTTTAGTAACGGTAATATTTGCGATAGATGAGTCTGATAATATTACTGTATATCCATATGTTTTATTAGCCCCACTTAACGCGGTAGTTGAACCTTTTGTAGATGTAGTCGGTACAATCGATAAAACTTTTGCTGGTGAATCGAAAGTAAAACTAGATACTCCTACATTAATAACTGGTATATATTGTGTTGTTGGTGGTAATGTAATTAATTTCGATCTCAGTGCTTGTGTTTCATCTGGAGAAGCTTCTACAATTGGCATATTCTCTATGATAATACCATAATAATCTGTTCCTAATGGATGATCGGTATTCCATAATGAATAATCAATTTCATCATCGCCTAATGCAAATTGCGTAATTTTAAACGCATCACTACCTTGTGCTAGTAACTGTCTCCCTTTCAATGTTAAAATTGCATCGACTGTAACTGTACTATTATCTAAGTATCCCATTTTATTCCTATTTTTATTAATAAATATTACTATAATTAATTATTGATGTAATTATAATTATATAGTTGGTTGGTTTCCATTCGTTGGTGCATCATTTGGTGTTACGGATTGGTTTCCTGATAATTTAAATGCACCATCTTGATTAACTGATTGATATATCAATTGATTTCCGTTTGCTAACCTCCATTCAACAACAGGACCGCCATCAACAGTATCAGTTGAACCAATATTAAAATCTCGAGAAACTAATTTACATCCGGCAAACCATAAATTATTTAATCCATATGGTAAATAATCTTGAGTATCTGAAATAGATCCTGTTTGTATACTTCCTACTGAAATAGCATATACACTAGTTCCGTATATAGCAGAACCATATGTAGACCCAAAATATGAATATGTTGAATTCTTTTTAAATCGTTTATACTCAGATTTCGAAGATCCTGTTATAACCGGTAAAACTCCTTCACTTTGCCAATATGGAGTTGATCCTGTCATATACGTAGACCCGGTTCTGTATAAATAAGTTCGTTTATATTTAGTTCCGCTATATTTTGAATCATTTGACGCAGTTAAATATGCAGTTAATTGGTCATCATCGGTAGCTGTAATAATACCTAATTTTGAATCATTAATTGTGCCGGTATATACTGGATATAATGCATTTGCATCAGGCTGAGTATCATATATTATTCCTTCATATGTTAAATCTAGTTTTTGTAAATCAGGTAATGCAGAATCTTTACTTCGTTCTAATATATTCGGCTGTATCAATAGTCCAGTAACTGCATGTGCACGCGCCGGCAATAGTTGTTCTAATTGTCTAAAAAATGATAAATCAAATAATGTAAACATTTTTATATAGGAATTAATATCATTTTTAGATGAATATTTTTTCCAATAATCATGTGCTTTGTCAATTAATTTAGGGTATGATTTTTTGTCAGTTTCTCCAGGATCTCCGATATAATCATCTAATGATATAAAACCTAACTGAGAAATTATATCTTCATTAATCATTGTTTGTGGCGAAAAATAAATTCCTAATTTATTACTGTCTAATGGTGCTTTATCATATTGACTACGTTCTGCACGCTGTTTGACATCTAAATTTTGAATTAATTCATTTTCTTCAATTCGCACTTTATTATCATCAAATGATCCTGCACCTAAAGAAATTGCATCATAATAATATGTTTCTTCAATTGAATCATATGGCTCTGCATTTGACCATCCACTAAACGAAGCCGATGTTAACATTGTCATAGGCTGAGCGCCAGTTAACGATGAAGTAGATGCATGATTAATTTTTTGTGTTAATGGTAACCTAAATAATAATTCATCATATGCATCTGTATTTCCATTATATGCTCCGGGAGCTTTAACATGATTATTAAACGCAGAATCATTCAATGATGATGACCATAAACGAAATTCTTGCAATTGACCTTGTAATCGTACCGATCCGGCACTTGTTCCACCTAGAATAACAGAACCAGATGCAATAAACGAAGCTGTTGCTGAAGCCGAAACTGCAGATACAATTTTTCCGTATTTTGCACGTTTAGCAACTATTTCTAATTTATTACCTGAAGTACGTAATACTGTATTTAACCAACCTCCATCAAACATTTCAATATCTGCAGATGCAGTTCCATTAATTCGTATCGTACCTAACGTACCGCTCGTATAATCAATTGTTACTGCGTTTGAGCCAACCGTATATAATGTCATTGTGCTTGGCACCAATGGATTAGTAACTACATTATCCGTGCGGAAACGTAGCTCTACAGCATTCAATGAATGCGAATAATTTATATTAACTGATCCAGCTGTATTATTAATTAAATCTAATGCATAATCAAAATTAACTTTTTCATAAACCGGAGCACGGTCAATTCTAGGACCACCATATTCATTAATTGTTATGATAGAATTTGGAATACCATAACAAGAAAGTAATGCATTAATACTTCGTTTAGTTCCTTTTGATTTTAATAATAATGGTAAATTATTAACAATTCTACGCCAAACGGTGTGTGTCATTGTTTGTCCAGATAACGATGTACCATTTACAGACAAAGACCCGGTTAATGGAATTCCATATTCATCAGAACCAAATAAATATGACCATAATTCTTGATATTGATTACCATTAGTCAAATTCCAACCAAACTGTTTAGCAACCGAATATAATAATTCATTTGGCATTCCTAGTTTAGGATTTTCTTCTCGCTTATGTATTTTAGTCATATGATTAATATACGTATATAGTATATCATAATGATGACCTAACATGTTAATGAAAAGATCTAGACCCGAATCTTGTTTATTAATACGAACGAATTCTGGAATTGCATATCGTAGTGCATTAAAATTCATAGAATCATATAATGATGCCGAGTCTAATAGCCCAGTATACCATGATGTAAACTGTGAACTTGTAACACTATAATTTATATACGGTATTATACTGTTTTGTTTAGGCAACGGAGTTATATAACTTCCCGTTAAATTTGCAACCGTAGGATTTTCTAATGGTATATCATGAGTTGTTAATTTAGATGACGATTCATAATATAAATGTTTTTCAAAACCGTCAAATCCGCCTATTAAATTATTTTTTAAAGTAGTATATTCAATTACATTTGTCGATGCAATATTACCAGGTACAACTGAAATATTAGATATTTGATTATCGTAATAATTTAATAATTCTAATTTATATTTAAAATTTTTAACTCGTTCTTCAGCTGAACTATAAAAAATAAAATTATTAAAATCAGAAAAATCTATGTTTAAATTTGTACCTAAACTACCAGAAAAATACGCATTAATTATTTGTTCGGATGTTTGAATACCCGGACCTAATAAATCTGTCCACGTTTTAAAATCAGTTTCAACCGAAGTATTTAAATTTGAATTAGCATACCAGTTAGGAGATGATAAATCTCTGTATGTTGATTTTGTTTTAATATAAGGGAGTACCGATACTCGATCTATATATGTTGGTTTTTGTTCTTCAACAACCCAACATTTAAAAAGTGTATCAAACTCTTCTGGAAGTGGTTTTAATAATTTTACATACAAATGATTATTATATACAACACTATTAACAAATACTACTGTTTGATTCCTACTAAAATTTAATAAGTATGATTTATATTTATTAGGAGTATTTCCAGTTTTAAGTGCAGTTTGATATCCGTTTGCAACTGTTTGAATAAATACTTGCAATTCATGTTTAAATGTTGCTGCACTCGGATCTGTAAATAATAATCGTAATTCTGTACGATCTTCTGATATTTGATCAATTGCCAAATATTGTTTTTCATAACTACCTATTAAATTTTTATGAAAATTAATTGCAAAGTTAAATTTACCTGCATTAATTTTTAATTTAGATAATGCATTATATAAATCTAATTTTACCGGGCTATAATCAAATTTAATAGGTTGGTTATTAATTGGGTCTTTTAATGCATTAATATCAATATTTTTATTAAGCATTCGATGATTACCAGTTATCCAAGTATCATTTGCATAAACATGCAACTCAATTACATTATTTCCAGTACTACCAATCTCACTATCCCACGATACTTGTGGTACTGCGTATTGTAAATTCTGAATTACACGTGATGCTATACGCTGCCCGGTCATAGATCCGGTAGCATTTAATATATCATCGATATTTTCATATTGAGTTAACATATATTATTACTTTTTTATTTGTATTTACTTTTTAACTCTAACAAAGCTTTTTTAGTTGCATCATATTGTTGTTGCAATTTTAATCGATCTTCTTGAGTAAGGTTTGTTACGAATTTATCTTCAAGTTTTTGTAATTGAGTTTCTAAAATAGTTATTTGTGCCAGAGCTGATTTTAAACCACTATCACTATTCATAATAGTATCTATTTCTGTTTGTAAAGTCTTAATTTTAGTTCGATGTTCATCAATACTTTTCTGTATAGCTACTGCTATAGGATTATTAACTGATACTGTTTTTAATGCTGTTTTTAATTTAGTTTTTGCAAATTCTAATTTAACATTTAATATAGAAACTTGTGCGCGCAATCCAGCTGTTTTTGTTGTATTTATAACTGTAGCTTGAAGAATTTTTGATTGTAAATACGCCTGGAATTGATCGATGCTACTTTGAACTGAATTAACATCATCAGCTAATTGACCCAACATTACAAATCCAGAATTATTATCGTTTCTACGACCTATTGTTTTACCATTTCCATTTCGTAATTCAGTTTTACTACCAATATCATATACCCCATAATTTTTAGTAGGAGATATATTAGTAGGTCCATCAGAATTACCCCACAACGGACGATCAGACGGATCTAGAGTCGGAATATCAACCATATCAACTTCCCACAAACAATTGTCAGTTAACACCCATGATGGATTACCTGTTACTACTTCTATTTCGTATCTATAATCTTCCCATGTATCGTTTGGGTGAAGAACATATTCCATGTATAAACAAGGATATTCATTTGTTCCAAAAATACCGTTATCTTCTGTATATAATACCGGCTGACGTCTTCCATTATAAAATCCACCAGTCCATCCTATATTACCTTCGCGCCTGTTAAGTTTAGCTACAAATCCTGTATTTGTTTTTCCATCAAATCTACTAGATCTAAACTGTATAAATATTCTAAAACGAATAGTTTTATTTTTAGATTTTAAATAATCAATTCGGTCTTTAGTAATTAAATATGTACCCGGGTACCCGGCTTCTGCAAATTCATTTGTAGTAAATTGTAATCGTTTAAATCCTGAATCTTGACCGGCTCCATTTTTAAACCAATCAGATGCATATGATGTATTAACTCGATGATATGTGACTGACTGTCCATATGCATCTACATTTGGAACTACCCTAAATCTACCGCTTATAATATCATTATCAAAGGCAAATGGATCATTAACAGCTCCGTCTACATCATCAAAATTTAATTCTGGTACTGCAGTAGATGTATTTACAATAACCGGAAATTGAAAATATTGAAATCTAGTTTCTATAAGTCGATTAACAGATTCGACTGTATAATTAAATTTATTTTTTTCTATAAGCAATGTAGGATTATCGATATAAGTCGATACATCATTTTTATCATAATCTTTTAAAATTATGTTACCGGCAGCATCGCGAGGATGTACGCCTGATTTATCGGACATGAATGTTAATCCATTTGCTAAATAATCTTTAATATTTGGCATTATCTAACTACTTTAAAATATATTTGGTCTGTTATATATTGTTCTGTGATTCCATCTTTTACTTTTAATTCTAAACGATAATATCTTTCAGGCATAAATCCATTAAGATCTAAATATATAAAATTACTAGTAGAATCGCAACTTAATTTAGTATAAATATCATCGTATGGAATTATAGTCTCGTCTGTACTAGCGTCTAATACTGTATAATATGATGAGCTAGGAAGGTATTTTATTGTTTGTATAGGAAATAAATTCGTAGCTGATTTTTGTGGATATTTATCTCTACCATATATTCGTATTTTAGCAATTTCAGTATCTTTATACGTTGGTTTAACATTCGTATATGTAATAAATGATTCTGTATTTGCCGGGGTTAACGATCCTGTTGTAAAAGTGCTATTATCCCAATACATTATTAGTTTAGGCACATAAATTGTATGTGTATCTCTACTAAAAAATCTAATAAATCCAGACATTGCATCGTTTAATTCATTAACATCTGAAAATTGTAATAAAAATCCGTGATTCGGAATAACAGCTCCGCCACTACCACTTAACCAAATTTTTAGTGAGTTAGTAACATCGATATTAAGATCGGTAGTTCTATATGAAAATGATTGTGATGTAAATAATCCAACAGATGAACCAGATGGATTAGTTTGATACATCCACGAGCCACCAGCACCAGATCCTGAAACATATAATGTACTAGAACCAATTTGTACATTTTGGCTACCTGATGTCCACAAACTTCCAGAAGTAGAGTATTTCCAAGATACCCCATCGGTAGTTGGATCTGAGTCATACCCAGTACCATTCTCCCAATTTTGTGCAACTAATTTTGCAACTATATCATATTCAGCTGGTAAATTTTTTGCATGAGATGTGTATAATTGTAATATAAATTTACAATCATTTACGGTTTTACTATGCTTTGCTAATGATGCAGAAATTTCGGTTGTATCAAATTTAACTAACGCTCTTGATTTTTGCAAAGTACCGGTAGTAGATCCGATACGTTTTCCAATTTCTAATAATTCATCTAAACCGGTATTATATGATTCGGCTGCTTCATAAATTGTCGAATCTTTTTCGGCATAAAATATCTTAAACATTCACACTCCTTAATAATTAACTACCCTACCACGGATATCTTGGTTTGGATATTTTACTTC
>Ga0181343_1001123_pt1 | contig 10795 bp, 22 predicted proteins | sample Su13VDMLBSD_FD_130110 | JGI IMG/M metagenome (GOLD analysis project Ga0181343, IMG submission 130110) | Freshwater viral communities from Lake Michigan, USA - Su13.VD.MLB.S.D | ecosystem: Environmental > Aquatic > Freshwater > Lake | place: USA: Michigan | collected 2013-07-15 | reverse complement strand
GCTTCGGCACTTTGCGCCGACGCGGATAACGATATCGATTATTTGGAACGGTCATCTTTTTTCTCCACGTTCAGCGGCGGAAGCAGCTTCCGCTTTGGCATGCGCTTTATCAGCATTGCACGAGTGCCGCGCTCCCGTCCGCGCTCGACAGAAACGCGTATTCCTCGTTTCGATTTATTGCTTATTTCCACGCAATCCCCAACACATTGGCAATGTTAGACCTGATACCGCAGCACTCGTGCTTGCCGGTGGCAACAGTGAATACCCTCACCTTGCGCCCGCGCTCCGCCCAGTATTCCTCGATGCGCTTCGCAAGGACGAACGCGTCCTTGCGCGAGCACCAGTCGCGCTCGCTGCGCGCTTGCGGGACGCCCTTCATCGCAGGGCATCCACGACGCTAGGCTCAACGACCTGCGTCAGTTCGTGTTCGTGATACGGCTCCGGCCGCCGGTCGCCGATGCGCACGTAGGCAATGCGCGCCGTCGGCGTGACGCCGCTCTCAAGGGCAACTACTTGCCCGCTTTCGTTGTGTGGTGTTCGCACGACGCATCCCATCCATATCGTCATAGTTTCACCAACGTCACATGATGTTTTACGCTTCGTCTTTGCGCATCGTCACGGTGTCGTATCCCTTTGACACTGTGACCCGCTCACCATCGACAGCAACCTGCATCGGCGGTTCCTTCTGATCGAGACGCCCGATCAGCTCGTTGATCACCTTGTATTCCGGCTTCTCTTCCTTGTCCTTCGTTCCGGCAATGCCGTTCATCATGTTGATGAGCGCGACAAGCGCGCCACCGACCATCGTCATCACCGCCGTGATCGCTGACTCAGTGAGGAAATAGGACGAGCCAACACCGATCAGGACGATCAGTGTGATGTAGACGAGGCCGTAGCGCCCGATGGACTTTCCGGCTACCTCTTTCGCGCTCTCAGGCGCTGGCGACTGGCTTTGCTCCATGATCAGTCATCTCGAGCGCAGCCGCTCGGACCTCCTCGCACCGACGCTCCCAGCCCCTGCCGAAAGCGTCCCAAGTGCTTAACCCGCGAAGATAATCTAGTCTCGAATTGATTGCATCATGGATGATGCCGGTGGCGCCGGACGCCTTGGCCGCACCGATGGTGCCCGGCCCGATATGGCCGTCGGCCTTCACACCCAGAGCCTCTTGCAAGAGCTTGGCCGACCGGGACGGCCCGGAGTTCACGGCGCAGTCGAACACGACGTAGTCGAGGCCCGCAGGCAACTCCGCGCACCGGCAGACATCCCAGTACCGCTGGCGGTAGAGCGTCTCGACGTTCTCGGGCAGGAGATCGCGCATCTCCCGCTCGTCGATCTCGTCGATCTTGCGCTTGGTCCACTCGGCCCAGACGCGGCGGGTCACGCCGAGGTTCGTCATGCCGCCGGGATCACGCGGGTGGTTGCTGAACCCACCCTCGTGCTGCAGGACGCGCGCGAGGCAGGCGGCGAACCGGTCGGTCACTTGCCGCCAGCCGCGATGGTCGCATCCTTGGCGCGGCTGCCAGCGCTGCTGCCGAAGTAGTACGCGATCACTTGCTCGGCCTTGGCGCTGACGAACCCGATGATCGTGCCCACGGTTGTGGACATGATCGGGTCTTTCAACCCCTCGACGTGGCCGCTCAGAACACCGAACACCGTGGCGAGGAACCCGGCGATGATTAGCAAAGCCAGCACGCGAGGCATCCAGTCCCGCGTCTGGACTTCGCGCTGCCGGGCGCTGTTGCGGTCGCCTGCGGCGATGCGCTCGAGGTCGATGTCGAGCTCGCGCATCCGCTTGGCGAACTCGATCTCGGCTTGCTTGATGGCGAGCAGTTGGTCCGGCGTCGCGGCCGCCACGGCGCGCGCGATGTCGGCTTCCTTCGCCTCGGCCTTGAGGCCGAGGGCGGAGACGACGGCCTGCGCAGCCATGCCACCCAGAGGACCGCCGAGGGCGGTGCCGATGGTCGGAGCAACAGCGCCGACGACGCTCTTCCAGTCGAAGCTAGCCATTGGGTGTCGTCCTCCAGTTCTGCACCGCCACCGCCGTGATGATGCCCGCCACGGTCGCGCCGACGGCGATCCCGAAGGTGCCGTCGATGAACAGGACGACGCCCGCGATCACGGCGTGGATCAAGATCTTGCCAAGCCACCAGAAGCGGCCGGTGGCTTCCTGCATGGCGCGCATAATCGGGTTCAGCTCTCGTGCGCCGCGCGCCAAGGCGCGCTCGGTCGTGATGATGTCGGCGACGCCCGCGAGCATCACCCAGGCAGCAACGATGTAGATCATGGGGCGTCTTGATCCTCCGCGAAGCGCCAGACCGGTGTCCTGCGCGCGTGCGAACGCACGTCGCGCATATGCACCGACCGGCCGGTGTCCTCGATGGCGCCGCCCGTCGCGAGGGTGCGCATCAGCGCACCCCACGCGTGCGGGCGCTTCGGTGCGGGCATGCCCGCGGCGAGCAGCGCGACGCGGATGTCCTCGCCGGTCACCTCGAGCGGCAACATGCCGTTCGAGCGCAACCATCGGATCCCATCGCGCGCATCCTCGATCCATGCGACGTGACTATCTGACACCTGCGCGATGCCCGCATCGCGGGCCTCGAGCGAGGCGACGAGGTCAAGCTGCGCTTGCGTCGTCATCGTCGTCCTGCTCGTTGTCCTGCGCCGGTTGCGCCTCGATCTGCCGCGGTGCCTGCGTCGCCAGCAGCAGAGCGCGCAACTGCTCGCGCTGGTCCGCGTCCAGAGCCGCGACGTCGATCACGACCTTGCGCTCATCGACCTTGATGGGCCCGCCGTCGGCGCCGGTATGCTCGACGCGCTGCGTCTCACCGCCATGGTGCCAGCCGCTCGGCGACCGCGCGCGGTTGCGCACGCCGAGGCTGATGATCTGGCTGTTGCCGGGCTCGCCCTCAGCCGCCGCGCGGGCTCTACTTTCCCACCAAGCCAGAGCATTGGACTGCGCGTCCTGGATGACGGCCCTACTTTCCGGGTGTTCGTCCAGCCAGCGGTACAGCGTCGTGCGCCCGACGCCCGCGAGACTGGCCGCCGCCTCGAGTGAATAACCCAGTGACATCTGCGCCGCGACGGCCTCGATAGCCTGCGGCGTGTAGCTGCTCGGAAAGCCTCTCTTGCCCATGCGCAGCAAACTACTCCCAGCCGTTGTGGTTATCAACAAGCCGGAGCGCTGGATGTTGTGTTCGATGCGCTCCAAGCACTTGTGTCACGAAAAAGCCAGATGATAACGCACTTGGACGAAAGTTTTTGTGCCTTAAACCATTGATGCTAAAGAATAATCCGGAACTTTCGTCATGTGTCATTCGTCATAGCTGGGGGGGTACCATTTTTGATCCGCACGCAATCAAAAAAAGAAAGGTGCCCAGAGACGGAAGTGACGGAAGGGTGGGGTGGAGGGATAAAGGGTGTATATATGTGTGTATATGTGTGTGTTATCATACACTTAGCAGACTACCCCTCTAAAAAAACTTTCGTCCAACTTCTGACCTACTTCTGGCAAACTTTGCCGAAAGTTATGCCCTGCTGTGGAAGGGGCCCCGAACAAGGCCAAATTTGCCTCTTTGAATGACCTGTTCAAAAAAGGTAGATTAAATGCCATCGTTTAACACCAAAACAGGAGTAAATGATGACGATCTCATACCCGCGGCGTGGTCGCCCCACGCTGGCTGATCAGGTATCAGAACTATCCAGACGGCTAGACGCGCTGCAGGCGCTCCTACACCGCCATGGCGTGGACACCACGGCTGTGCAGGCCGAGCCGCGGCCCCTGATCGACGGCCCGCGTCGGGACGCCCCCGAACCCGGCATGGGGGCGACCATTATCCACCGCTGGCATATGTTGATGCAGGCGCGGAAGTGGTCCCCGGCCACGGTGGTGGCGTACGACCCCCACGCTCGCGTTGTCACTGTGCGTGCCGACGCTCTGGAGTGGGGTGCCGCGGCCGACGGCACGCAGACCGGCTGGCCCGTCCCAGACCCTCTGGGCGCGGTGTCGGCCTATCGCCACTACGGCGCGTCACAGTGGTGGGACGAGGTGGAGCCCTCTCCGGCCGCTGCGGCGGGGCGCAAGGGCGGGGCGGGGGCTGGGTGGCGGCGCAAACCCCACGGCCGCACCCTAGCCCTCGGCGAGCGCCAGTCGTCGGAGGTCGAGGAGGCAGTCGCCGAGCGCCGACCGTGGTGATCGAAGGATAACCCCTTGCGGGGTGTCATCTTGGCGTGCTACCAAAGTGGCACCCCGGTGGTTCCGGGGCCAAAGTAATGGAGATCACGATGACCTACACCACGATCATTCCCGCCGCCGACTTTCTCCGCCTCGCCACGATCCCGGCTCCCGGCACGTCGCCTGCCATCCACTGCGTGCGCATCGAGCGGGACGACTACGGCGTCGTGGGCGTCGCGACCGACGGCCACGTCCTGGCCGCGATCCGGTTCGAGGCCGACGAAGCCACCTGCACCAGGTCGGTGAGCATCCGCCTGCACAAGTCCCTGCTGCAGGCGTGCCGGGCGAAGCGCAAGGAATTGCGCTACGTGGCGGTGAGCGACGCTGGGGTCAGCGTCCTGATGACGCCCCTGTTCGATGGCGAGGCGCGCTGGCGCTCTGCCGTCGCACCCGGCGCTGGCCTGGGTCAGGTGATGGCGTTTTTCCCGGCCGATGCCGTCATCGAGACGGGGGATTACCCCCGCTGGCGCAATATCGTCTCGCAGGGCACGCCTTCCGGCACGCGTGCGACCAAACTGGGCCACGTCGCAATCGATCCCACGCTGCTGGCCAAATTCGCCGCGTTCGGCGACGGCGTGTCGTTCGACTGGAACGGCGATAGCGTGATCCGCGTGGCGGTCGACGGCGACACCCGCGTGGCGGGGCTCATCATGCCCCGTCGGGCCGGGGCCAGCGCTGACGACGTTATCGACCGCGCCGTCCACGTATTCGGCGCGACCGCTGGCAAGGTCGCGGCGGCGGCATAGGGGGGGTGCAGGGGAGGGGCTTGCGCCCCTCTCTAGTAGGTGCCATAGTGGCATCACCAGCCCGGTTGGGCTGCCCATGGATGGAGATCACGATGACCAACAAGCTGCTCTACACCGCCTACTACGCCGCCCATGCCGGTGACCGCATCCACCTGCGCTCCTCGGCCCGCTCGCACTACGTGACGGCGTCGCCATCGGCCAACTACGGTGGCACGGTGGTATTCCACCGCGACGACCGCGGCCCGTTCCGCGTGCAGCGGATCACGCGCGAGCAGTATCGCGAGTTGCACGGGATCGCGGCTAGCCGCTACGCGGAGAGCGCGAGCGGTACGGCAGGGTTCCCGATGTCGCCAGCCTGCAACTGGGTCGCGGCCACCCCCGAAGTGCTGGCCCTGCTGGCGCGGGAGGTGGCGTGATGCGCCGCCTCCAACGCAACCTCGCTCAGATGTTCTCGCCGCGCCCGCGCCGCGCTGCCGCCCTCAGCCGCGTCGAGCGCATCTACCGGGCTGAGGCCCTGTCTCTGGCCGGGGAGATCGGCGCGGAGATCGAGCCCCTGCCCGGTGGCGGCCGGAACGTCTGGCCGCCGCCGGGGATCTCGCACGACCCCTACGATGGCGACCACTACACCCACGACTGGGCCGAGACCCTCGACCGGCTGCGGGCCTACCGACCCACCGGCCGCTGATGAAAAAAGAGGGGGCTTGCGCGCCCCTCGATAGGTGCCATAGTGGCACTACCGGCTCATGTCGAGCTGGCCCACGGATGGAGATCACGATGACGACCCTGAACACCAGCGACGATTTAAACGACGACCTCGACGACCTGATCGGCACGCCTGTGACGCGTCCAGTTGCCGCTGCTCAGGTTCCTGCGCAGGCCCCGGTGGCCGCTGGCGGCACGCATTTCGAGGCCTGCCACAAGTGCCGCGGCACCGGCCGCTTTGGCCACTACGGCGTCTGCTACGCCTGCCAGGGCCGTGGCGGCAAGACGTTCAAGACGCCGTCCGCCGTGCGCGCCGCGCGCCGCGCCAAGGCGGCCGACCGTCGTGACGCCCAGCGCGTCGCCGACGGCGATGCGGCTGAAGCCGCCCTGCAGGCGTCAGACCCGGCAGCGCTGGCCTGGATCAGGGCCGCCGCCGGTCGCGGGAACGAATTCGGCCAATCCCTGCTCTCCTCCCTGCGCGGCTACGGCTCGCTCACGGAGCGCCAGTTGGCGGCCGTGCAAAAGATCGTGGCGCAGGACGCCGAGCGTGCTGCCGCCCGTGCGGCCGACGCCCAGGCCCCTTCCGCCCGCCCTGCGGCGCTGCCCATGCCGCGCACGCTGGACGCCGTGGCGCGCTTCGCCCGCGTGACGGTGGGCGACGTGAGCATCGCGAAGAAGAACGACGAAGAGCTGTGGTGGCTCAAGTCGGGCGACACTCTGGTGGGCCGCCTGACGGCCGAGGGCGCCGTGCTGTTCGGCAAGCGCATCCGCGACGCCGGTCTGGCGTCCACCGCGATCCAGGCGGCTCTGGAGGCCCTGGAGGCCGATCCTATCGCCGCGATCAAGGCCCATGGGCTCGCCACCGGCTCCTGCGGCTGCTGCGGTCGCGAACTGACTGACCCCACCTCGATTGCACTCGGGATCGGCCCGATCTGCGCCGGCAAGCTGGGGCTGTAGGAGGTCACATGAGCCACAAGTTTCGCATCGGCGAGCGCGTGATCTGGCGGGGAGCGTGGGGGCAGGAGCCCCCACGCGAGGCCCTCGTGATCGGCAGGGGTCATCGCGACGGCGAGATGGTCTACGACCTTGCCTCAGGCCACTGGGCCTACGAGCGACAGCTCTCCCGGCTACCGGCGGAGGTGGTCGCCACGAATGAGTTCAGGCGCACGCTGGAGGCTGTGACGACGCCGCTTCTAGAACTGCACCCTGCCAGCAACGTGATCCCGTTTGCCCGGAGGCGCTCATGATCGGCCGGTTTTTCGCACTCACGTTTATCGCCGCCAGCGCGACGGTGACCGCCATGCACCTGCCCGTTGCACCGGCGGCAGGCGTAGACGACCTGATCGTCGAAGTGCGCTACGCACCCACCGACGAGATGTCGGCGCGCATGGTGATCCCTGTCGGCGCGAGCGACTACGGTTGCCTTGTGCAGGCCGTGTTTTTCGACGCGGGCATTGACACCGATGCCGCACAGCACGGTGTGGCGCACGTCGTGTTGAACCGTGTGCGCGACGGCCGGTGGCCAGCGACGGCGTGCGGTGTTGTGTGGCAACCGCGGCAATTCACATGGACGCGCGACGGCAAGCCGGACCTCGTGCCGATCTCGACGACCAATGGTCGGCGCGCGCTCGCCGCTGTTGACCGCGTGCTAGACGGCGCACCGGACCCGACGCATGGAGCAACCTGCTATGTGCGCGCCGATGCAGTGCCCCGCATCGCGTGGACCGCGAGCGCAACTCCGACCGTGAAACTCGGCGAGCATCAATTCTACCGTTGTTGACGAGCGTAGTGCCGCGTATCAATTCCAATCCAATCCAATGAGGATCACATGACGATGAGCGAGAAAGACGGGAACCTGAAACGCTGGGTCTTGGAGGCCGCTGGCGGGGAGGAAATTGAGGCGGTCGTCGTCGGTTGGAGTGAGTGGAGCGACGGCGGCGTAGACCCCGGACCGCTGGCAAACAAGGTGGCGAAGTGGTCAGAGGTCGAGGCGTTGCTCGATTTCGACTTCTACTCCGGCTACGGCGGCGCTCAGTGCAACGCGATTAACGCGATTTACGCTTGGACCAAATCCTGGGTAATCGCCGTTTCGGAGTACGACGGCGCGACCGGAATTAGCAAGCTGCCGCGCAACCCAATGGCGTGCGAGCCCTCGTACCACTAGCCCCCACAGACCCAGGAGAACGGACGATGAGCATCACCGTAGGAATGCAGACCATTGAAATGCCGCGCTTCCAAATCGGCCAGCGAGTGAGCGTTCACCCGCACCACCCCAAGGCCGCGGACTTCCCTGGGGAGCACATCATCGTCGGGGTTGTCTTGCAGGACGTTAGGAAGGGCGCCCCGCCGTGGTGGGACTACTCGATTTCGACCGCCCCTGAGTTGCGCCGGAGGGAAACACCCTGCGAAGGGTGGGCAGAAGATGACCTTCTGGTGATCGCATGACGCAGGCACCGGAACCCGATAGCCGACAAGGGGAGGAGACTGCGGCGCGGGAGAGCGTCGCTGTGCGTACGCTGCAAGACCTCGGCGTTGCCCTACGGACTGAGCACGACACCGGCTGTGCAACCATCGTGCCGACCGTGCGTCACGCCATCGCCCTGATTGATGCCGCTCTCGCTGCACCTTCCCCCGCCGAGGAGACTGCGGACTTGCTGGCGGCGGCGGAGGCTGTGATCGACCGCTGGGACACGCCGCTATGGAAAGACGTGCCGCCAACCGCCGACTGCATCAACCGACTGCGCGCCGCCGTTGTTGCGGCCAAAGCAGCATCCCCCGCCGTACCAGCTACCCAGGGGGCGGACGCGGCGGAGAAAAGGGCCGATGCCTACAAGGTCGTAGCGGAGCGCGCGATCAACATCGTTGAGGTGGATGGCGCAGGGCAAACAAACCCCGTCTCCCGAGAGTCGTATCGCAGGACGGTTGCTGAAATGAGAGCAGCCCTCTCCCCCACAGACGAGACGGGCCGCGCAGCTACCCAGGGGGCGGCGCTGACCAAGGGGGAGGAAAGCTTAATGCCATTGTCACAGTGTAAGACAACGCCGTGCAGGAAATGCGATTGTGTAAAAGACAAGTCCAACGGGGGGCCTTATGACGACGCAGAAGACATCGGGTGTTAGTCACCACAACACCCAGTCTCGACGCAGCGCGCAAGCGCTACGTCGCGGCAGGGCCCGGCCTGGCTGTGCGGGGGCGACGCATGGCGCGGCGTGGCAATGCGATGCAATCCAATCCAAGGACTTCTTTTCAATTTGATGGAGGATTAGATGTTGGAATTAAACACACGCGTGACGGTTTACTACGCGCAGGACAAGAGGCTCCACGCGACCACTGGTAAGATTATTGGCCGGTCGTTTTCTGGTGCGCCACTGTATGACGTGCTGCTCGAACACGGCGCGGTGTTGCGCAGCATGACGCCGGACAATCTTGAGCTGATCGAAGCGGGCGGCGAAAAGATTTGCGAAACCTGTCACGGCAACCACTACGTGACGTTGGGAGATGGAAAGACCAAAATGTGTGAGGCGTGTTATGTCGATTGAACCACAGTCGTTGTTTCACCTGTCTCGGCCGATGACATCTGCCGAGATGCGGATGATCCGCGACCGATGCGGACTGACCGGTGGCGCGCTCGCGATCATGCTGCGCATCGGCGAGCGCACTGTGCGCCGCTGGGAAATGGGGCATACTGAAATTCCCGGTCCAGCCGCAGCGCTGCTGCGGTTGATCAAGTAATGGCGAGAGTTCGCATCATCCGTGCTGGCCGCGCCCCGCGCAAAGGGCGCGGCAAGTACGGCGCCATCAAGACGACCGTTGACGGCATTACGTTCGACTCAAAAAAAGAAGCCGCACGCTATGTGCAGCTTCGCAACATGCAGGCGGTCGGCAAGATCGAAGATTTGCAGATGCAGGTCCGATACCGTTTGGAGGTGAACGGCCTGAAGATCGCCGACTACATCGCGGACTTTGTCTACTTTGACACGACAAAAGCGCGTCCCATTGTCGAAGACGTGAAAGGCGTGCGCACTGCGGTCTACCGGATCAAGAAGAAATTGATGGAAGCGATCCATGGCATCGAAATCCTTGAAACGTAAGACCGGCATGCTCGCGCTTGCGGCGCGTGTCGTCGAGCAGCGCGGCAAGCACTACGGCGACGTGCGACAGAACCTGAGCCGCATCGCGGCGCGCTGGTCTTTGGTCGTCGGCGTGCCGGTGACGCCGGAGCAGGTGGCCGTGATGATGATCGACCTGAAGCTCGCCCGTCTGGCCGAGAGCCCGCACCATGCCGACTCGATCCTCGATGTTGCCGGGTACGCCGAGCTACTCGACCGGCTGCGCCAGGGCCGGAAATAGGGCCGTTTCTTCGCCATATTTCCGACCCACCCGCCAAAGCCGCACAGCGCACGCGCGATGATCAAAAGCGTGCGGCTTAATTTTTCAATAAAATCAACGACTTACAACCCTATTGACCCACCTCTGCCAAAATGGCACTTTCATCTCACCCCGCCACCCCGGCGGCCTATTTGATGGAGTCGATCATGATCCGTAACACCCTCGCCGACCGTTATGTCGAGCTGAAGCAGGCTGCCGAGGCGCTCGACGCCGAGCTGGCTCACGTCCGCGCCCAGATTCTGGCCCTCGGCACCGAGGTCGTGGAAGGCGATGCCGCCGTCGTCACGGTCGGCCTGTCGGAGCGCACCAGCGTCGACCGCAAGGAAGTTGCGAAGCTGCTGACCGCCGAGCAGCTCGCCAGCGTCACCCGCGTGACGCAGGTCGAAAGCCTGCGCTGGAAGGCGAAGTTGAAGGTCGCTGCCGCCGCGTAGGCACCTTGCCGTCCTACTGCGCGACAAGACGCCGGGGCTAGTCCCCGGCGTCTTTGTTTTTGAAGTCAGCATGCACGAAGGCTTGCCGCTTGCGCCCTGGCGTGGCGATCACCTGCAGCGCAATCGATCCGCTCTCGATTGCGTGGGACAGGATGTCTTCCAGCACCCGCTTCGGATGTTTGCCGGCGCGATTGCGCGCCAGTTCGCGGCGCGTCAAGCCGCGCTCGCCCGCCTTGCGCACAGCATGAACTAGATCACGCACCAGCCGCCCGAAGTCGGTATCGGCGATCTCGTC
>Ga0181343_1001121_pt1 | contig 10801 bp, 14 predicted proteins | sample Su13VDMLBSD_FD_130110 | JGI IMG/M metagenome (GOLD analysis project Ga0181343, IMG submission 130110) | Freshwater viral communities from Lake Michigan, USA - Su13.VD.MLB.S.D | ecosystem: Environmental > Aquatic > Freshwater > Lake | place: USA: Michigan | collected 2013-07-15 | reverse complement strand
ACCAAAAAAATCTCTTCTTCCTATATCAACACCGGCATATATTTCGTTAAACCAGTTATGAAAATCTTTATCATTTTTTTGTTCTGCAAACTTATACTGAGTATACTTTTCTCTTTTTTCTTTGTTGATTATTCTCACAAAAGAAAACCAGCAAACCTGGGTTAAATAGCCGAATGGGCTATTAGATTTGCTGGGATCAAAATTATCAATATAAGTAATGCAGTTTAATACCGCATCAGAAACCATTTCTTCTCTGTATGGGTAATTTGCAAAATTTGGTCTATATGAAAGTCTAGATGCTATTTTTAGTATACATTCACCTATAAAATCTGGAAGTTTTGGTTTTTTTCTTCCAGCATTTTCAGCTTCTGATACTTTTTTCTTATATTCAACTAATGCATCGTATAATTCTTGATTACTTACATAATCTGCATCGGAAGCTTTTTTTCTCTTTTTTACTTTTTTCACAATAGTATTATACTTTCATTTCATCAGAATTCAAGTGCTTATTTAATAGTTTTGTCGCATTTTCTATGTGAGCTTTTCCATGAAAACCAAAACATTCTTCTATAACATGATCATTAGAACATTGTATTTCTATAGAAAAATTTTTTGCCACCTCATATGGGGCAAAATTACATCCATTTACTTCAAATTGTTTTCTATAATTATGACAAATTGTAATATCTTCATTAAATATTACTTCTGGAATATTTTCGCATAAGTCTAATAACTTTTTAGATCTTAATGAAAAACCACCATTGCCAACTAATTCATTGTGTGGAGAAAGTGTTTTAAAAAGGTTTTTGGGCCATGGAGCTCCAATATAATCATAATTAAAAAAACTATTTTTAAATTTATTTGGATTGCAAATAAATCCATCTGCTTGCATAAACAACGCAAACTCTGTATCTATAAAGTTAGAAATATTATATATACAAAATTTTTGATACTCTCTATAATTTAATTTTTTATTTAATTTTATTATATTTGATATTTTGCTGGAATTGTTACTATGAGTAAAATGAGTTATTTTGGCAAAACTTCCCAATTTATTCATTTTTTTTATTATATTTTCATTTTTATCATAGTCTTCTCCAGTACCATCACACATAACCAAAGTAACATTTGACAAATTTAATTTTGTCATATATAAAAAATATTTATCTATTATTTTTTAACCAAGTTTCTAAATTTATTTTTGGTACCCATCCGAGTTCTTTTTTAGCCTTATTATTATCAGCTAAAGTTACTCTAGATTCCCCAGATCTTGGGGGAATATAAACAATATTGTCACTTATAATTTTTGCAATTTCATTTATAGAATAATTTTTACCTGTTCCTATATTATATATTTCTCCAAATTCATATAGTTTTTGTTTACAATTATTGATCTGCCATTTGTCAAATACTTTTGTTGCTGCTAAAATATTTGCTTCAACAACATCAGACACATGTGTAAAATCTCTTCTTTGTTCCCCATCACCAACTATAGTAAGAGGTTCATTATTTTTATTTTGTCTTTGAAAAATACCAATAACAGGTGCATATTGACCTTTTATGGGCTGTCTTTCACCATATACGTTAAAATATCGAAATATGACAGTCTCAAGACCATAAAGCTTTGAATACATTTTACAAAATTCTTCTCCTGCAATTTTTGATACAGAGTATGGATTCAAACAATCATTAATCATATCTTCCTTTAAAGGAGGGTCATTTTTTAAACCATATGCAGCGGATGTAGAAGAGTACACCAATCTTTTTACTTTATATTTTCTGGAAAGTTCTAAAATTGTTGTTGTTCCCAAAACATTTGCTTCAACTGCTTTTAAAGGATTTTCTATACAGGGTTGTATCCTTGCTTCCGCTGCTATATGAAAAACAACATCTGGTTTGTGTTTTTCAAAAACTAAAGAACAATTTTTATAATCGCATATATCATATTTGTAATTATTTGCTTTATCGTTCCAATAAAATTGGTCGTGTGCGTCTGACGATTCGTTATCAATTACAGTAACATTGTGTCCATCGGCAATTAAACGATCAACTAGATTAGAACCAATAAAACCAGCGCCACCAGTGATTAAATATTTCATATTATACCTCTATGTAATTTACATTATCAAAAACAAAAAAACCTTTATCCCTATGCTCCATAACCGATCCGTGTATGAAAGAATTTATCTGAAGTTTTGAACTATTATGGTGTTTTATACCGGCAGATAAAATATTTCCACCAGAATACAAACAATAATATTTTTTACAACTATGCAAAATATCTGCATAATGTTTCAAACTATCTACTTCCAGTGTATTATTTATAGTATTTTTTAAAGTTATTGTATTTAAATTTTTAAACTTTATTAAAAAAATATTTTTATTTTCTTCCATCATTTCATTTATTTTTTTATATAAATTATTTTCGTTATAAAATTTATTAACACCATTTTTTAATAAAGATATGGCAGATAAATCTACTAAAGTATATTCAGAATAATTTTGTAAAAAATTTGGTTTATAGTAAATATCAGGATATCTATTTTGTGGATAAAAGTCGTGTGTTATTTCATTATAAGAAATAATATTATCTGTTGTTTTTAGTGGAAGATCTCCCCGGCAAGAACCAGCATTAATATCGCCATTATCTATTCCACTTACGTATGGATTGCATCCCCAAACAAAATCATATATTTCATTGTTGCGATAAGTATTTTTTGAACTTATATAAAATTTTATATTTTTTTCAGTATATAAACGAGGCAGAGTTGAATATTGTAAATTGTCCCCAAGACCGCCCCATGGCTGTGATAAAATTACTTTATTCATGCAACCACCAATTTAAAATATAATCTGGTTTATTTCTATCGTGAGGGTCGTTTGAAAAATCTAAACCTAAAATAGGGTAATTAATATTTTCTTTTGTAATTTGTTTACACATATCTTTTCTTAAAAACGAAAGTTCAACTACATCTGGTAAACCTTCTTTTTCTGGGCCACAATTATTACCATGTATATGGAACAGCACATAATTTTTATTTAATTTTTCTAAAATATTAAATAATTCTTTATTAGGGTTTGTCCACAAATAATGCAATTCAAAATTAATTTGAGAAAATTTTAATAAATTTTCATTTTTTATATTTGATAAAAGTTCATATTCGGATCCTTCTATATCCATACATAACATTAAATCATTATCTTCAATAAGATCCAATTCGGAATTAAAAAACTTTGAATCAACAAAAATTTGTTTAAATTCCATATTTTCGTGCCACAATCCATTATATGGATCACAGTCATACATTTTTACTTTTTTTCCTAAAAGACATAAATCGTATTCTGTCTGTGACACCCAACCAATTCCTAGAGAATAAACTAATTTTGTTTTTTCTAAAGGTTCTTTGTAAACTACATATCCACCATCTTGTTTTGGACCTAATCTAATTTTTGTTAGTCCCAAATCATAAGGTGTTAACATGTTTTTAATTTTATTAATCATATTTTTATTTTTTAAAAAAATTTAAATCATTTATACCTTTATCATCAATATAAACATCTGCAAAAGGTTTTCCTAAAACAATTCTATGGTATTTGACTCCCCAATTATCTAGTTGGTTTTTAGTCTGCTCAAAACAGGCTTCATAAGCTTTGCTAGGATTGTCTTGGCTTCTTCTCATTCCTCTTGCCGTAAAGTATACTATGGTGTGACCATTTTCATATAAAGAATTTATTTTTTTTATTCTTTCATTAAATGGTTTGGCATTTTCATAATCTCCATCTGTTTTGGTGCAAATTGTGCCGTCAATATCTATAACATAAATCATTGGCTTCTCCAATTTTTAAAATCTTCTAAAAATTTATTAACCGAAGATGTAGTTTGTGGATGTGTGTATAATTGTTTTATCACAGATAATCCTGTGGTAACAATATGTGCACCATTATTCCATGAGTCTAAAACATCAAATGGGGTTCTTATACTGCCAGCAATAATTTTTGTATCACTTTTATTTTGATCAATAAATGAACTCGTATTTTTTAAAACAATATTTGGATTACCTCCAATATCTTTTAATCTTGCATAAAATAAAGACACATATTTTGCCCCAGCAAAAGAAGCCATGTTTAATTGGCTTTCTGTGTAGCAGCATGTACAATTTACATTTATACCATTTTTAGATAGAACTTTTATCGCTTTTAGTTCTTCATAACCTACAGGTATTTTGATATATAGATCATTACAATAAGTTTTTAACTTATTGTTTAAATTTTTTGCTTCTAAAACAATGTCTTCAAACTTTGTTGAAAAGATTTCAACACTAAAACTTAAATTATTATTTCCACAATATTTTGCTAAATTTATGATTAAATTATCAAAATCGCCTTTGGGTTCTTTTGCTATAATTGAAGGGTTTGTGGTTACACCTTGGATAATACCCATTTCATTGGCATCAATAATTTCGTTTAAATTTGCCGTATCTATAAAAAGTTGTTTCATATTATTCCGTTTCTTTAAAAATATATGTTTTTCCGTCTTCTACAATATGCGAATCAGAATCATCATCTTTTGATGACCATTCTATTATAACTGTATCTTCCAGAGCAATTCGCATATGCATTAACCCTTTAGGAATATGGATCACATCACCTGGATTTAAAATTAATGATTTATTTTTTGCTCTACCAATTCTCAATCCTAATTTTAACTTTCCGGATTCTATATAATACCACTCTTCCTTGTTTACGTGATACTCCATACTACTCTGTGTCTTTGCCTTCATAAAAATTTTTTTCAAAGCAAATACTTCTGTAGATTCTATCGTTGTTATATTTCCCCAATATTTTTCTTTAAAATCAATAATTTTTTTGATTTTTGGTAATTTTTGAATTCCGTATTCATTGTCCATAATATTTTTTAAATCCATTTTTTCTTTCAAAGTGTTTTTTAAATAAACTATTTTGGTTTTTACTATTTGCTATAGTACCACATATATTAAAACTGTAAAGAGCAATTTTTGCAATTTCTTCCAGAACAATTGAACATTCTAAAGCGTGATCTGGATTATTTGAAAAACTTACACTTCCATGAGATGGTATTAGTATACTTGGAATTTTTAAAGGATCTGTATCTGTACTTTTATACCATTTTACAATTTTTTTACCTAAATTGGTTTCGTAATCGTCCAATTCATTTTCTTCCAATTCTTCGCATACAGGAATATCTCCATCATAATAGTCTGCGTGGGTTGTTCCTAATAGTTTTATAGGCATTTTTGCTTGAGCCCAAGCTGTAGCATACGTCGAATGCGTATGTATTATAGAAGAAATAGAATTAAAATTTTTGTAAATTTCTAAATGTATTTTCAAATCTACGGATGGTTTTTTGCCCTGGAGTAATTCACCGTTTTCTTTTAATACACATATATTTTTTTTACTCAATAAATTAAATGGAATTCCTGAAGGTTTTATATAAATTAAACCTTCTTTTTTTATGCTAGCATTTCCCCATGTTAATTTTACTAAATCATTTTTAATTAACGATTGGTTTAAAAATATGCATTTATCTAATGTATTTTGACATATCATTATAAAAATTTTCTAAAGAACAATTATTTTTATCTTTTAAAGATATTACATAAGCTGCCCACAGATTTGCAAAATCACAACACTCTGTTGCTATATATGCAGCACAAAAAGCATCTCCAGCTCCAATAATATTTTTTACATTTGTTTTATAGCTTTTAAAGTGGGTAGTTAATTTATTTTTTATACTTTTGCAACCAGAAGAACCCATAGTTACGATATAATTTTTATCTGAATCATGAATTATATTATCAAATTCTTCTTCATTTAATATCGCCGTATCATAATTTTTATAATTAAAATAATTATTTTTTTTATCAGACATCTGTGCTGATACAAATATTTTATTTTTTACATTTTTAAGATTTTTTAATAAAGATTCTTGAACAACACCACATCTATAATCATTAATAAAAATTACATCATAATTATTATCAAAAAAATTATAATTTTTAAAATTTATTTTTTCTTTATTGCAATCGTTTATTTGCAGATATTTGTATCTTTCATTTTCTTTTATTATCCAATATCTACTTTTTTTATTTGTTTTATTTCCAATATTAATTGTTGTAGTACAACAATCTTCCAATAAATGTTCATCTATTTGACTTATGGATGTGACAAAAGTAACATTACACCCAAGAATTTTTAAAAATTTTGTTGTATTGGCGGTTCCACCCAATTCTTTGTAAGAATCAATCAGATTTCCTTTTAATGTTGGTGATTCTAAAGAAATTCCTGTAGCATTTATATTAATACTTTCATCCAGAATAGTATCGCCTATTACTAAAATATTTTTATTTTTTATTTTTTTTCGCATGTAGATAAAGATTTAATTTTTTTTAAAATATTTGTAGTCGAGTAATTGTTTACCAATGGATATATTTTAACATCTATAAAATTTGGTATATTATCACGGATTCTCACTTCTTCAGCGGTCCACTCAGATCCTTTTACCAAAACTGACGGATTTAATGTGTTATATAGCGTTTTTAGTTCAGTCTCATCATTAAAAATTAAAACTTCATCCACGTATTCTATTGCTTCTAAAATTTTTTTTCTATCTATTTGAGTATTTATTGGTCTATTTTCACCTTTTAATTGTTTGACTCTTTCGTCAGAATCTATAGCTACAACTAGATAATCTCCTTGTTTTTTTGAAAATTTTAATAATTCGATGTGTCCTTTATGTATAACATCAAAAACTCCGTTAGTTAAAACAATTCCTTTATGTTTGTCTATTTTTTCAACTCTTTTTACATGCCTACCTTCAGCCCATTTTTCATTTAACCAAGCATCTACTAATTGTTTCATAGTATCATCATCAGTTATCCAGGATCCTAAACATAAAACATTTGTATTATTGTGTTCTTTGGATTTTACAGCTGTTAACATATTATGGCCCAAAGCAGCTCTAACATTTTTAAATCTATTTGCAACAATACACATACCCATTCCGGTTCCACATATTAAAATTCCAAAATCACATTCTTTATGTGATACAATTGTTGCTAATTGTGAAGCATAATCGACGTAATCAACACTGCTTTCGCTTTCATGTGGGCCTAGATCGATAACACTGTATTTTTTTTCTTTTAAATAAGTTTTTATAATTTCTTTTGATTTTATACCGTTATGATCGGATGCTATTGTTATAATTTTATTCATTTGTTGTTTTATAAACTCCATATGCACATTTAGCTTGATGAAAGCCTATTTCTCCATTAAATGAATAAACTTTTACACAATCACCAAAATAATTTTTATAATCTTCTAAGCTAAAACTATAAGGGTGTTCATTGTTGGTAGGTAAATCAATGGGTTCAAAAAATTTTATAATTTTTGAATGTTTTTTACATATTTCTATTAATTTATCTGGATCCTGGACGTGTTGCATTAAATTAAAAATCCAAACTTCATCTACGTATGGGAAGTTGCAAGATTCTGCTTTTTCTTTTATTATTTCTATATTTTTATTTTCATATAGATAATCTATCCCTTCGTATGGCGTTGGTTCAATAATATAAGATTTACTATAGTTTGTACAAAAAAGCAATCCTGCAATTCTAGCTGGACCTATTTCTACTACAGATTTGCCAGATAAATTTGTATCAATATTTAAATATTTAAAATAATAAGGATAGCTATTTTTATAAGATTCATAAGATTTTTCTACAGAATCTTGTATATGATATATTTTTTCACCTATTTGAGCGGATTCCCATCTATTGTCATCTATTGGAATTTTCATTTTTTAATCTTGTGTATTTTTTAATAATTTATTTTTATATAACTCGTATCTCTGTTTATTTATTTTAACATTTAAAATATCTACATTTTCTATTAATTTTTTATAAACTGCATATCTTTCCAATGCCCAATTAGCATAGTGTTTATCAACAAATTCATATCCTTGTTTAAAAATTTTAGAACCACTGCCTATTCCAGCAAAATGAATGTACCAGTCACCGCAGTCTAAATCTTCATTTAATTCCATATATTTATTGACCCTATTCCCCATATTATTTGGGCCACCCACATCATCGTGATTAAAATTAAAAATTTTTCCTCCATTTTTTAATATTAAAAATGAAACATAATCAAAAAAATCTAAAATTGGTTGGTTTTCAAAATTCCGACCACATATAGAGGGTGTCAATTCATTAATATCTGTTATATTAATTTTATTTTTTTTAAATCCAAAAAAACAAGTCGCAACTACATCTGGCATATGTCTAATGTCATCTCTATTATTTAAATTATATTTATATGGTCTCGGAGGCCCCACCAAAGAATAATCATTATTTAATTTATCTTTTATTTTAGATATACATTCTTTTTTAAAAATTAAATCACTATCAAAATGAATGATATTATCGCATGTTGAATCTACTAATATTGCTTTTGCAAAAATAGCAGCTGTCCCATAATGGCCTTTTTTATAAAAAAAATTTATTTCACTTGTAGGCTCTATAACAATTGGTTTTATTAATTTAAAATCTTTTAATTGATCCAAATCTTCTTCTCTGCCATAGACATGTACAATATCATCGTGGTATTTATAAAAACTGTTTAAACAATTTTTTAAAATGTCAGCACAATTATATGCTTCGGTAAATATAAAATAGTCACTCATAGACTTATCAACCTTTCATTTATTGGTTTTTGTTTTATTTCTTCTGCACACTGTTCTTGTTTTTTAACATTGATTTTATCATCACTCATAGGATTGACTCTATTATATACATACAATATTTCTTTTACGAATCGTGTTCTTTCTCTAGACATTTCTAACATTGGATACATAAATGCGCAGTCGCCAGCCATATCATAATATTCATTAAATTTATTTTTTAAAGCTTCTTCTGGAATAGCCAAAAATAATTTAGCTCTAAAAGTTCTTAAATGAGATGCCAACCATTTAGAATATTTTTTAAAAGTTCCACTGTGTTTAATTTCTTCCGGATAATCGTGGTATAAGTGACTTACATTCTGGTAAGGGTAATGGCAGTATGTACCATAGGTCATCCAAACATCGGAACTGGTATAATAATTATTTAAAGTTGATAAAACATTATTATTTGCCAACCAATCGTCTAAATCTACAGTCACAATAATGCTATTTGGATCTGACACAGAAACACCAAATTTAGTATTTTCTATTTGATATTTTCGTTTTTCGTTTTTATATACGGCGATTTTGTCTGGATATTTTTGTTCATATTTTTTTAAAATTTTGTGCGTTTCATCTGTGCTTTGGGCATCTATGCATATTATTTTAAAATCATCATAATCTTGCGATAACATTGAGTTTAAAGATGCTGAGACCCAAGATTCGCAATTGTATCCACAACAAACAAATGTATATGTATTACGCATTTAAAAAATATTCCTTTTTAATTTTTATTAATTTTTTAATTTCATCATAACTTAAATTTACATAATTATTTTTTATATTAACCATTTTGTCATGTTCTAAATTTTTATTAATTTCTATTAAATGTGCTTGATGATATAAGTTATTATTTTCAGCATATTCTGCTGAACCAAAATGGTTATTCCAATGTTTGTGAAATTCTATTTTTTTATATAAACATTCTAATTTAAACCAAAATAAAGCATCTTCAGGGGCATATCCGTAAAATAACTCACTATCAAAGCCTCCAACCTCATAAAATAAAGTTTTTGGAACAAGAGTCGATCCACCAACAGCTCCGGGAATATTTTTAGTTGTTTTTGAATAATATTCTTTATCAAGATCTGGAATTAAATTATTGCTATTATTTTGTAATAATTCTGTATCTTTAGTTGAAAGATTTAAAACCATTTTATTTGAATATGGTTGTATCCAGCTTTTGCAATTTACAATTAAAGATTCTAAATTTTTAAAAAATAAATTAGGAGTAAGTAAATCGCAGTCATGAAATAAATACCATTCGGAGCTTGGAAAAGCTTTTACACTACAATTAAACACCAACCCACGTGAATATAAATCATTTGTATTAGAATTTTTTAAATTTAAAAAACCATAATCAATTTTGTTATTCAAACAGTATAATTTATGTTTTGGTCGGTAATCATGCTCACAAACAATAATATTGTACTCATCTGGATTACTTGAATATTTTATACTATTTTTTAAAAAATTTAATGTTGTATGAAGATATTTTGTTCTATCTTTTACACCTATAATAATATTATATTTTTTATTTTGTTTATTATAAATACATTTTTGATCTAAAACATATTTAAAATTATTTTTATAAAAATTAGTATATAATAATTTTATATCATCATATGACAAATTTTTAACTTTTAATTCTGTTTGCATATTCTTTTATTCCTGTTAAAAAATAATCATCAAATGAAAAATTTAAAGATTTTGCTATTTCATAATTTTTACTTACATATGGAAACATTTCAAAATATAAATTTTCTGTTAAAGTATTTATATTAAAATTTTCATTATAAAAAATAATTCCTCGTTCATCAAATATAGACTTTATATAATCATCACCAGCATATATTGGAACGGTTCCAGTCATAAAACAATCTAAAATTTTTTCTGAAAAATATCCTGGAATGATATCATTTTCTATGGCAAAAGAAAAAAAATAATCTTTTAATCCGGTTAACTTATTTTCTATTGGATTTATACCAATGCCAAAACAATCAATATTTTTTTTATACTTGTTATAAACAGACACCCGATATTTTT